>Ga0172381_10003121_pt1 | contig 17726 bp, 18 predicted proteins | sample Leawel6488metaG_FD_119754 | JGI IMG/M metagenome (GOLD analysis project Ga0172381, IMG submission 119754) | Leachate microbial communities from a municipal landfill in Southern Ontario, Canada - Leachate well 64-88 metaG | ecosystem: Engineered > Solid waste > Landfill > Unclassified | place... | reverse complement strand
TGAACGAGTTAAGATGCTTGCGCCTCGTTTTAAAGCGCATACTATTCAGTTGCCAGAAGAAGCATACTGGCTTGCTGAACTTGAAACTGAACTTATGGGTGTAACGATTGATGGATTTAAGAGTTTATATACGGATTTATGTGATGTGCTTGCGATGCAACAACAGATTGCCAAGCCTCCGGTATGTGGTAGGGGAGTTAGGCACGGAGTTATTGAAGAAGTAACAGGTTATAATCCTTTAACCCGTCAATGTGCTGAAGTGTGTAGATGATAATAAGACCAGCATTAGAAACCGATATTGAAGGAGCGATAGATTTACTTAGAGAATTTCAGTCAGAAAGCCTTAATGAATATGGGGTCAAGATAGATATAGATATTGCGAAGCAAACTTGTATGGATTATGTCAAGACAAGTTTGGTAGCAGAGATTGACAATAAAATAGTCGGAGTATTGGCAGGGACAGTGATTAATGCGCCGCTCGGGAAAGATTTGATTTACCAAGAGGCAGTTTGGTTTGTTTCTAAAAAATACCGCAAGGTAGGGATAAAGCTATTAGCATCTTTAGAGGAATATTGCAAAAATAAAAATATAAAATTTATTATTTTTGTTCACATGATGAACTTAAAAAAGGATAAATTAGAAGATTTCTATTTAAGACTGGGGTTTATTCCATTTGAAGTGCATTACATAAAAGAATTAAGGGGGAATTAAATGGCTATTGCTACATCTACAGCAATATTGATTGCAGCCGGAGTTGCTGCAGTCGGAGCAGGCGCAGCTGTTGGAGTTACTGCTTCTACCGCAGCAGCAGAAAGAAGGCGACAAGAGAACATGTATGAAGATCAGAAGGCTCAAGTTGCCGCGGCTGAAGCCAAAGCTAAAGCAGCCGATAAGCTTGCCGAAGAAGAAGCAACAGAGAAATTAAGAAAACAGCGCTTGGCGCAGACTCAGACTATCCTTACCTCGCCTTTGGGGATTACGGAAAGTGCTAATACAAATAGGCCTACGCTACTCGGAGGTGCATAAAGTGGAAAGTTTAGCGCAAAAACATATTAGGGTTTATGACCAATTAAAAGCGGCTCGTGCTTCATTAGAAAGCTATTGGCAGGAAAAAGCGTATTACTGTCTGCCCCGTAAAGCCTATATTAATAAAATATATAATTTAGGCGATAGAACACCTGTTGATATTTATGATGAGACAGCTATATTAGCCAATGCTTATTTTGCTGCTGGTATGCAGGCTTACATGTCAGGTCCACAAACAAGATGGCACACAATAGGCCTGCGCAATAGGGCATTACTTAACAAGCGTCATATTCTTAAATACCTTAGAGATACTGAAGATGTTTTATATGGAATGATTAATGGCTCTAATTTTTATCAAGAAGATGTAGAGGGTTATCTTAGTTTAGGTGCAATAGGAACAGATATATTATACCTCGAAGATGATACAAAAGAAGATATCAGGTTTGACAGCTTATCAATAGAAAATGTGGTTATATGTAATGATTCTACCGGTCGAGTATCTTCTGCGTATATAGAATATGAATTTGATGCGGAGCAGTCGTTTGGTAAGTTTGGTAATGCTGCGGGGTTGAAAGTTAAAGAATGCTATATAAAAGGGGATTATTCTACCAAGTTTAAATATTTATTTTGTGTTACTCCCCGTGAGGTTTATGACCAATCAAAAAAAGACTCCCGGAATATGCCATACGCTGCATTATGGATAGACAAAGAAAGTAAAAAAGTAGTCAGGGAGGGAGGATTTAAAGAATTTCCTTTTATGGTATCCCGTTTTGCCAAGATGAAGAATAGCCCTTATGGGTATGCAGTAGCAGATAATGTTCTCCCTGCTATTAAGATGTCAAATCAGATGGAAGAAACCGTTATCTTGGGCGCTCAAAATGCTGTTTCCCCGGCACTTGAAATACCAGATGAAGCCTTTATGCGGCCTTATAATTTTAATCCAAGAGGGAGGAATATTAAGAACGCAGGTTTTCCCAATGAACACATTACCCCAATTAATACTGGGGAAAACGTTCCGTTAGGCGTTGATTATATGGAACGCAAGCAAAGAAAAATAGAACAAGCATTTTACAATGATTTATTTTTAGCAGTTGAACAAGTAGGTAAAATGACTGCCACAGAGGTAAACATAAGAAATAATCAGCGTATGCAGTTATTGGGTTCAGCCATTGGAAATATCATGCGGGAGAAATTAAGCCCCACAATAGAAAGAGTTTATGCCATAGCAGCAAGGCTTAAAAAACTTCCTCCGTTACCCCCTGAGTTAGTCGGGGAAGAATATGTAATTGAATATATCTCTCCGCTTGCCAGGGCGCAGAAAGCTTTGGAGCTTAATAATCTTACTCAGGCAATAGAAATAATCGCTTCATTCGGAGGGGTAAGTCCTGAAGTTCTTGACAAGATAGATTTTGACAAGACTGTTGACTATGTAGCTGATATTACAAATATTACCCCAAAAATAATTAGAGATGATGATGAAGTAGAAGACATACGCGCTGGAAGAGCAGAACAAGCCGCCATAGCCCAGCAAATGGCAGCAATGCAACAAGGAGCGGAAACCATAAAAACCGGCACAGAAGCTGACAAGAATGTTGCGGAATCGCATATGGCAGGAGTCAGATAGTGTTTGAGGATAAAAATCAGATAAGGGAAATAGATAAACAAATTGCTGAAAACCAGCAACTCTACCAGAGGGTATTTGATACTGAAGATGGAAGGGCAGTATTGCAAGATTTAGAAAAAAGGTGTTTTATCAATCATACAACTTACAACGATAGCCACGGGCAAATGTCGTTTAATGAAGGCCGCAGAAGTATATATGTTCATATTATTAACCTGCTCAAAAAAGACTTAAAGGAAGTCTTGGAAGAGCTAACAAGGTAAGGAGGAACAAAAAATGCACAACTCCCGCCCTAATTGGATAACGAGAGCGCAAAAAGCAGTAGTAAGTTTTATAAAAGGATTGGGTAACAGAGGCGAGGTGGTAATACCATTTATTGATTCAGTAGAAGAAGGACAAAGGCCGGCGGTGAGTTCTTTTATTACTAATACCGGAGCGACAAACGAAGATATTGCTAATTTCAAGTCATTTGATGAGTTTCTTGCTGGGTATAAACCCAAAACACAGGCCGTTGATTGGACTTCTACTTTAGATGCAGATCATAAAGCTTTAGTTGGTGTAAAAGGATGGAAGACCCCAGCAGATACCATAAAGGGTTATTCTGAACTTGAGAAATTAGTTGGTCATGAAAAAATAGCAATGCCTAAGAAAGATAAAGATGGCAATTACGATAGGGCTGACTTCGAAAGGGTGATGACTCAATTAGGGCTTCCCAAAGATCCGAAAGAATACAAAGAATCACAAACTTTTAAATTACCTGAAGGTGTGTCAATAGATGAAAAGCTTCATTCTGAATTTAAGGCAAGAGCAAAAGCCGCCGGATTGCTCCCTTCACAGTATGCCTTTATGATGGATGAATTAGCGGGGATGTTGCAACGCGGAACACAGGCATTAAAAGAAACTAATGAAAAAAATCATAATGAAGCAATGCTTAATCTGCGTGCTAAATGGGGATTAGCTTATGAACAGAAAGCTAAGCTCGCAAATGCCCTTCTCGCTAATTATACAAAGGACCCTGAGAAGAGCGCGGAGATAGTTAAGAAATATGGAAACGACCCTTTGATTATTGAGCTATTGGCTAATGTTGGAGATGAATTAAGTGAGGAGAGTTTATCTAAAGCTAATATGAGCGCAACATTCCTTGACCCTGCTTCAGCTAAATTAGAAATAAATAAAATCAGGGAAGAAAGAAAATTTGAACTGAATGATAATGCTCATCCCCAACATGAATATTGGGTAAATAGATTAAGTGAATTATATAAAATGTCGCAAGCGCAATAAGCATATAAACGGATAAGCATAAGCCCTGTTTATATGTGTAATGTAACGGATAACTCCTCTTTGTGAGGGGCCCAAAGAAAGAAATAAGCTTTTAAGGCCCGTAAGGACAACCAAAAGCTCGGAGATTGTAAAGTTGTTCTAACCACAAGGAGGATTTACAAATGGCCGTTGATACAGCATTAATTCAACAATACAGCGATAATATTCTGCTGCTCGTTCAGCAGTTGACGCTGAAAGTAGCACCTACCGTATTTCAGAAACCTAATTGTCAGGGAGAAATCTCATTCCAAGATCAATTAGCGTCTTCGGATGCGGATGAGAAGTTAGCTCGTAATGAAGTAGTCAGAAACTCTGACCCGAATTATGATCGTAGAAAGATAGTTCCCCGTTATTTCTATCAGGCCCCCCTCGTTGATTCGATGGATAAGGTTATGATGGCTAAAGACCCTACTAATGAGATTGTTCGTAATAACGCCGCTTCATTAGCCCGTGCAAAAGATAAAGTGGTTTGTGATGCTTTCTTTGCTACCGCATATAGTGGCAAAGCAGGCGGGACATCAAACACTTTAACTGGGGACCAGGTTATAGCTGCCGGTGGCGCAGGATTAACAATGGCTAAGATACGCCAAGCTAAGAAAGTATTGGATCAGAATGAGGTAGAATCAGAAAATCGTTATTTCGCTATTACTGCGGAAGAAGTAGAAGATCTTTTGGCTATTACTGAAGTTACATCTACTGATTATGCACAGGTTAAAGCATTAGTTAGCGGACAACCTGGCACGATTTGTGGATTTAACTTTATTCAGACTGAAAGGTTGCCGATCTCTTCAACTACAAGAAAATGCGCCGCTTATCATAAAAACGGCATGGTTTTGGGAACATGGAAAGAGTTAATAGCTTCTATTGATATAATGCCAGGATTGCACTTTTCAGCCCAGATATACGCAGGGCAGTCTTATGGTGCAACAAGATTAGAAGAAGAGCGCGTTGTCGAGGTAGATTGCATAGAATAATAATATAAAACAAGGAGGCAATTAACATGGGAACAAGTTATGGAGTGAATAAAACATTAAAGAACGCCGGGTCAGTCAATACGATTGAGCCAGAATTAGTTGGCGGTGTAGTGAAATGGGTTTACGACTCATTCACTTTTGACGGAATTGTAACAACTGGTGAGGTAATCCAATTAATGGGTTGTCTTCTACCAGCAGAAGCCCGTATTGTGGATTGGATTATTGATACCGGAGCTTTAGGCGGATCTTGCACATTAGAGTTTGGAACATTGGAAGACCCTAATGAGTTTATGGACGCTAAGAATTGTGGTTCTGCTTTACAAGCATCATTGGCTAATGGCGATGGTATTGATGGTTCATTGGGTTTTGAGATCGCTGCAGGAGATGGACAGGTTCCTACTTTAGTTGTAGGGGGAGGAACACCTACAAACGGTATAGTGGTTAAAGTCGGTATCGCCTATGTTGCAAAAGGCTAAAAAAATAATAGCAGAAGCAAGGATAATCTTGCTTCTGCTATCAAACAGGAGGGAACATGAATAAAAGGTTAGTTTCGTTATTTGTAGTTACCTTCTTATTGTGTTTCTCCGTTGCTTTTGCCGCAGTAGGCATACAGAATGACGGAGAGCCAGTAGGATCGGCTACAAATTTAAACTTTTCAAGTGATGAGTATAGCACCGACGGAAGCACTTTCAATATCCCCATAAGCTTGGATTTTATCGCAACTGGATTTCATAATGGGGATGTAACAACCGTGGTTACGGGAGTTACTGCGTTGCCATCTTCTCATAGGGTAGCCATAGTTCTCATCGCTAATGGAGAAACATTGACTTTAGCAAATGGGACGCCTGGTCAATTAATGACTATTATTGGCGCACCGCAAAGCGACACTGGTTCAAAGACTGTTACAGCTACAACTAAATACGGCTGGACATCTGTAGCATTAGCTGATGTATTAGACTCAATTACCCTGCTGTATCTTGATGATACATACGGCTGGATAATAGTTGGAAACAATAATTTAACAATAACACAGTAAGAATGGGCGGCCTAAACAGCCGCCTGTTTCTTTATGAAAGATAAATTAGCCGCTTTTCTAATTTGCTTATTTGCTGTTATACCTAACGACCAATTCCGTATTCCATTTTTAGCAAACACGGAATTATGGTTTTATTTGATATTAGTCAGTGGATTTTTGGGATTTTTATTTTTGTTCAGTAAGGGGCATATACTAATAAAAATTGCCCTGATATATTTATTCATAAATTGCTTTTTAAGTAAAGCTCCTTATTTATCGTTTACTGCTTATACATTATTGGTTGCAACATCGGGGTTTTATCTCTTGTGCCTTGAAATAACGAATTATAATTTCATTATTAAAGCTATCCAAAGCGTATTTTTTCTTAATATTGTTCTTATTGTAATGCAATCTTTGGGATTTGATAAATTAATGAATTTTGGACAATCTGCCAATCAATTAACATATTGGGGTTCAGTGGGTAATCCTATGATATTGGGAAGTTTTATTGTTTGCTTAATGCCAATTTTAGTAATAGGTAATAAACATAATATCTGGCCTGTTGTTTTAGTAGTTTGGATAAGTCGTTCTTATGGTTCAATGCTCTCTATACTTTCCGGTTTATTTATATACCTAAAAGGAAGGAAAAAATTATTTATTATCGCAGTTGTTATTATTTCTCTCTTTGTGGCAAGAGTAAAGATATTTAATCATTATATGGGTGGACGCTGGCCTGCTTGGAAGAAAACTGTCTTTCTTACTACCACACAGCACCCTTTCTTTGGTTACGGAATAGGAACATATAAGGTTATCTTCCCTGTTTTAAGCCAAGATGTCGCAGGAGGAGTAACTTCAAAATGGAAATATCAGGGAACGGAAGGAAACTGGCTTGCTTGGCGTCAAGCACATAATTGTTTTTTACAGATATTATTTGAAACTGGATATATAGGATTTGGATTATTCATTGCTTTCATCGGATGCCTTTTACATAAAGTAAGGAAAAACAGGGCATTGTTAAGTGGTTTGATAGTGTTGCTGATAACTATGATATGGAGTTTTCCTACAAGAATGATTCAAAGCGTTCTTGTCTTAATTTTGTTTTTTTCAATATGTGAGAAGGTAAAGGAGATTAGCAATGATAAATCTGTTTAGAATATCAGTTGGGGAAGAGTTTATTATCCCTGCGGCATGGGAAGGAAGCCTTTCTACCGATACAGTAACCATTACGATTCGCAGGGAGTCAGACAACCTATATTATAATTTTACTACCGAAGCGTGGCAATCTGCTGAAGTTTCAGGAAGTATGGAGTATGATTTCAGTATTAACTGGATTAAAGCATTTACCCCTCTTCTTGAAGATTCTTATTCAGTGGTTATTGAGAATACAACTCTTTCCAAAACAGATTCAATAAGATTAATAGCACAGGGCACTGTTACTGGCGATGTGGATGATACAAGCAGTAAATTGGCTATTATAAATATGGCGTTAAGAGGTTTAGGGGCCAGTAGTATAGCTTCTATAACTGAAGAAAGTGAAAACGCGAGAAGAATACTTGCGGTATATAGCTTACACCTAAGAGCATTATTGCGACTTCACCCGTGGAGTTTTAACAAAAAAGAAGTTGCCTTGTCATTATTAGCGACATCTCCGGTATTAAAAGATTATCTTTATATTTTTCAGCTTCCTTCTGATTTTGTGCGGCTTAATAAGACAAGTGTTGAACCAGATTATTCTCATAAAATCAAAGGAAGAAAACTATATAGCAATGTTAATTCTATCAGTATTGAATATGGTTATTACTTGGATGATCCTACACAATATGATGATGCTTTTAAAGAAATGTTCGCGGCAAAATTAGCGGCTGAGTTATGTTTTGCGATTACACGGGATAAAGATATGGTGAAAATTAAATGGGCGGAGTTCCAAACTAAACTAAACATAGCAAGATCACTTAATGGACAAGAGGTTACTCCTGATGAGGAAAACAGGAGTCTTTGGTTAAATAGCAGAATATGAAGACAGATACAATTATAAATAGTTTTGTTGCGGGCGTATTAAGTCCCCGGCTCGCAGGGCGGACAGATATAGCCCAATACTATCAATCAGCTTCCGAAATACTTAATATGATAGTGGAATTTTATGGTGGGGCAAAGAAAACACCCGGAACTCATTATGTTTCTGAGGTAAAAACATCTTCACTGAAAACAAGGATAATTCGTTTTGTATTTTCTGATACTCAAGCATATACCATAGAATTAGGTAACTTATATATGCGGTTTTATAAAGATGGGGGAGCTATACTTGAAACTGGAATAGACATAACAGGAATAGACCAAGCCGCAGAATGCACTATTACCGCCGCCAATTCATATAGTAATGGAGATGAGGTATATATTTCCGGGATTATAGGAATGACGGAATTAAATGGCAAGCGGTTTATTGTTTCAGATAGGGGCGCAGGAAGCTTTAAAATAAAGAATATTGATGGTGATTATATTGATTCTTCTGAATATACAGCTTGGGATTCTGGGGGAACATCGGAAAGGGTTTATACACTCACAACAACTTATACTACTGATGATTTATGGAACCTTCAATTTGCTCAAACAGCAGATATTCTATATATTACTCTCGGTAAAAGTAATGACGCCACTAAAGGCAGACCCCAGAAAAAACTTACCCGAACAGCTCATACTTCATGGACAATAACAGATATTGATTATTCTACTGGTTCTGCGCGGCCAGCGTTAATGGCAGAGAATATAACTACAACAACAATAACCCCTTCAGCCGCTACCGGGGACGGCATAACATTAACCGCTTCAGTTGCGATATTTGATATTACCCATATTGGCTCAATTTGGAAAATAAACACCGGATATGTAAAAATTACCGATGTTGCCGCAGGAGGGTTAAAAACTTCCGCTACTGCGAATGTTTTATACTCTGGAACACTCACTGGAACAAGTGCATATACTAATTGGTCAGAGGGTGCTTGGTCCGATTATAGAGGTTATCCCCGTTCTGTAACTATTAGCGAAGGCAGGTTAATTTATGGTTATACAGTTTCACAACCTCAAACTACATGGGGTTCATCTATTGGGGCTTATGATACTTTTGAACTTGGAAGTGATGATGCTGACGCTATATCATTTAAAGCAGATACCAATGAAGTTGAAGTTATTAACTGGTTATTTCCAGCGGCTGAAATACTCGTAGGAACTCCGGGAGGGCTATCGTCATTAGGAACAGGAAGTGATACTCTTGCGCTTACCGCCACAACAGGAAGGATGAAGAAAAAATCCCGATATGGTGTATCTTCAATTATGCCGCAGGCTATTGGGAACAATATCTTTTATTGGCAAAAATACAACAGAATATTAAGAGAATATGTTTATACTTTAAGCGAAGATAATTATGTTGCAAATGATGCAACCGCGCTTGCAGATCATATAACCGAAAGTGGTATTGTTGACATGGCATATCAACAATCTCCGATTGATATATTATGGTGTGTTCGCGCTGATGGGAAGCTTACTTCTTTTACTCGACAGGTGGAACAAAAGGTAGCAGCTTGGTCATTACATTCAACGGATGGTGAATTTGAAAGCGTAACAGTAATTCCCAAAGACAATTATGATGAAGTTTGGTTTATAGTGAAACGCACTATTAATGGAATAACAAGGCGATATGTTGAGTATATGGTAGCTCCTGAATTTGATGAACAAGAAGATGCTTTTTTTGTGCATAGCGGTCTTACATTAGATGAACCTAAGACCATTACTGGGGTTAGTAAAGCAAACCCAGTAGTTATTACCTGCGCTGACCATGGTTTTTTAGCAGGAGATATAGTAAAAATCCGAGGGGTAGCCGGAACGACAGAATTAAACTATAAGAAATTTAAGGTTTCCGCTACGAACCTTGCCGCAGGAAGTTTTGAAATTACCGATTTTGATGATGTTGATATTGATGGGTTGGCGTATGCTGATTATATTTCTGGCGGTGAAGCAAGGAAGTGCGTAAACAGTGTTTCTGGTTTGGAACACTTGGAAGGAAAAACTGTTCAGATACTGGTTGATGGAGCAAGTCATCCCAATACAGTTGTTGATGGTGGAAAGATAGATTTAGATGATTATTATTCTCAAGTTACAGTAGGATTGGGTTATACCGCAAGGCTTAAAACTAATGATTTGGAGCCTGCCCCCGGCAAAATATCAGCGCAAGGAAGAGTGAAACGAATTGCCAATGCCTTAGTTAATTTATATAGATCTTTGGGTTGCACTGTAGGAGATGGAATAAGGCAGGATAGTGTTATATTCAGAACATCCGCTATGCCGACAGATCAGGCAGTTGAATTATTTACTGGAATAAAAACTGTCGCTTTTCCTTCAGGCTGGGACAAGGAGAAATATGTAGTTATTGAACAAGAACAACCTTTACCATTGCATGTTAGAAGTATTATTCTTGAAGCGGAGGTAAATTAATGGGTTCTCTTATTACAGCTTTTAACCAAACTCAAGGAATTAATCAACTAACTGCATCCCCAACATTTAGCTCTGGTGGTGCAGCTTCTGCTAATAAAGCAGGAGCAGCGGGAGTGGGTATGATTGCCTCCGGGGTTATATCTGGTCTTAGTGATATTGCGAATAGTTTTATTAATGCCTCAAGGGTAAAAAGCACTTATAAGTTTAACGCAAGAATGGCCGAACTTGAAGGTAGGATGATACGATTATCGGCAGATATACAGATTAAAAATATCCGTAAAAAAGCACAGAGTTTATTCAGCGCACAAATAGCAGGTTATGCAAAAGCTGGCGTTAAGTTAGAAGGTTCCCCGGCAGAAGTTATGAAAAATAGCTTAAAAGAAAGCGAGCTTGATGCAATTTACGCTGATATAAGCGCAACTTATAATGTCGGACTTTCACGAACGCAAGGCGATATATATAAGGCTCAAGGACAATCGGCAGTGATGGACGCTTATACAAAGTCATTTGCGACGATATTAAACACAGGGACGAAAGCATATACAGAATATAGTGTAAATAAATAAAGAGGTGCGCCATTCCTAAAATACCAGAATATCAATCAGAGGGAAATATAAAAGTAGGTTCTGCCCCGACAATGGGATTACAGGCCGTTAGTGCTTCAAAACAAGCATCAGGTGAGGTAGTTCAATCTATTGAAAATGCCGAGAATATGTTAACCCAAGTAAGAGATTTCCGGCAGATTAATGAAGCAGATGCCTTCGTTTTTGAAAAATTTAATGCGATTAAATCTATTGCAAGTGAAGATATAGATTTTGATGCTACTAAATATGAAGCTGAAATTGAGAAAGTAGGGGTAGAAGCGGCAAAGACTATTTCTGGGGGGTTAGCCAGAGAAAAGTTTATGGCCAATTTTCGGAAACAGGCTATTGCTGTAAATTGGGGAATTAGAAACTCTTTTAGGGAGAGGGAAATTGAGGCGTCTAAAGCCGCTATCGAATATAATCGCCAACAATTAGTGAATAGTTATGCCAGCATGACACCGGCTGAACAGATCACGGCCGTAAGCAATTTCAAAAGAAACCTTGTAGGGGGGGTAGAGGCAGGTATTTTTAATCAAGCTACTGCACAACAAATTGATTTGAAACTCCAAGAAGATGTTCAGAAGTCAGTAGTTGATAATCATATTATTGCTGATCCTGATGCCGCATTAATAGGATTAAAAGAAGGTAAAGACGGGCCATATCCGGGCATATCTGAGCAATTCAGGACTGACTCGATAGAAAAGGCTATCGCTTATTCTAAAAAATATGAGGCAGAAGCTGAAAAACAAAGAAAAGAAAAGATAAAAACCAATGAAAATGACATAATTACCCGGATGATTGACCCTAATAAACCCAAACCCACAGAAGGGGAAATAATAAATTTAATGAATACTCCCGACACTATAACCCCTAAGTTTGCTAAAGCGGTGATTGAGAATATTAGGAGTGCGAAGAAGGTAAAAGAAAGTAATAAAGTAAACGCGACATTTAATAAGCTCGCTGGGGACATAATTAACCCTAATAAAAAAGAAGATGAAATAAGAACTGAACTACTAATTAAAAATGCTACGGGTGAAATAGATGACAGCGATTTTCAAACATTATACACCTTTTTTGTCGGAGTAAAAAAAGAAGATGTTGAAAAAGCTATGCCTCAAAAAACTTGGTTCCAAAGATTATTTAATAATGGGAAGGATAAAGGATTGCGCCAAGAGATTATGACTAAGATGTTCAAACAATATATGCAAAAGGTTAATTCTGGTAGTGATCCTGGTAAAGCTGTAACCGAGGTTCTTAATACTAGCCTAGATGAACACTTAGCAGAACAAGCCAAGCAACCCAACAAGCAGTATGCCACTAATCAGGAAACTAAACAAAGGGCGTATTCTGAAGATGGTGGGGTTACCTGGTATGACGAAAAAACAGGAGATTTGATTAAATAATGCCATTACCCGGTGGATTTGTAGAAGAACAAGCGGTTTTACCAATAGGGTTTCAACCTGAAATGAATACTTTACCTTCTGGGTTTGTTCAGGAGGATAGCGTTATTCCTGAAATTAAACAAGCTCCGCCGACGGGTGTATTTGATAAAATGATAAGTTTTTTTAAAGACCCCGAAAGAGAGGTTGCGAAAGCTCAAAATATTTACGCTCTTTCAGATGTAACGGGGTTACCTTTGCAAGAAGTAAATAAAAATTACGAAGTCTTGCGGCGTTCTGTAAAAGTTACAGGTATTAATCCTGATTTAGATAGAAAAGAGTATATGGGGATGGTTATGTTGCCATTAGTAGCAACTGGCTTTGTAACCAATCCAATAGGAACAGCAGCGGGACTTGTTGTTTTTGGTGCATTAGATAAAGCCATTCCTACTGATAAATTTAATAATTATCTCCGTGATAGGGGCATAAGCGAAGATATAACCGCAGTTGTTGATATGGCTGATTTTATCGGTAAGTCAATGATAGTAGGTGGTGTATTTAAAAAAGCTCCAGGTTTAGCGGAAGGATTTTTTAAGCGCAAGATTACTGAATATAAAATGCCGGAAACTATAAATCTAATGGCAGAGCAGGTAAGAGATATTTTTCAGACAGGTAAATTAACAACACCCGAACAACAGTCATTATTAGGAAGCCTAAACTTGAATAGTTATGATATGAGGGCTGCTTTAAAACACGGAGTTAATATAAACATACCAGCTGAAAAAATTATCACCTTAACAGATAAGCCTTATTGGGCGAAAGTCAAGGGAATGTTCGGAATTAAACCAACAAGTGAAAAGATGTCGCTAAAAGCTGGAGAGCCGACAAAAGCTCCGGCTGGATTATTAGAAAATAAAGCACAAGCAGGTAATGAGCAGGTAGTTACTGGAAATCCTGTGAAAAAGGTCATAGATGCTCTAAAGGGAGCTAAATCTGTTAGGGGAGAGCAAGAAACAATTTACGCTAAAGCCCGTTCTCAAAAGTTCGCCAAAATGCAAGCGGTAGGTGAAAAGGTCAGGGGGGAAAAAGGATTTTATGCTCAATTAGGGGCATTAAAGGGGGAATTGCCCAGGGCTGAATTTGAAACCATAAGAAATAAACTTACCCAAGAAGATATAGATAGTCTTTTTAATATGGTTAAAGATAGCAACCAAATTGGAGAGTGGGATAAATTATCAGCCAGGGAAGGATTGGCAAAACTATTTGGCGAGTATGGTGGTAAAGTTCCGACGGAAAACGAATTGGCTATGTTAAATAAAGTCTTTGGTGAAGATTTTACCAAGACAATTTTAAGTAAAAGAACATTCTTTGAGCAAGCAAAGTTTATTGGAACACAAATTGCCAATATTCCCCGTTCTTTAATGGCTTCAATAGATTTATCTGCACCTATGCGTCAAGGTGTATTTTTAATCGGCAGGCCTAAACAATTCTTTCCTTCATTTAAAAAGATGTTTGGGGCTTTTAAGAGTGAAGAGTCTTATAAAGCAATCCAAGACGCTATCGTAACCCATCCTGATTTCCAATTAGCCAGGGATAGCAATCTTTCTTTAACCGATATGGATGTTATGTTAGGTCAAAGGGAAGAAGCCTTTATGTCTAATTGGGCTGAAAAAATACCTTTAGTTGGTAGGGGTGTAAGAGCTTCCGGTAGGGCTTATGTTGGATTTTTAAATAAATTAAGATTTGATGTTTTTGCTGATTTAGTAAATAAGGCTGAGGGGTTAGGCTTAGACCCAAGAAAAAACAGGGATTTAACTAAGTCTATTGCTGATTTTATTAATAATGCTACCGGCAGAGGAACGCTACCTAATGGATTACAAAAATCGGCCATTGCTTTGAATAATATTTTCTTTTCTCCCAGGTTAATAATGTCTAGGTTAAATTTACTCAACCCGCAATTCTATGTTAAGCAAAAACCTTTTGTAAGAAAAGAGGCACTTAAATCACTATTTTCCTTTATCGGTTTTGGATTAGGGGCAATTACTTTAGCAAAAATGGCTGGAGCAGAGGTAAGCAATGATTCAAGAAGTTCGGATTTTATGAAAATCAAGATTGGTAATACCCGGATTGATCCTTGGGGTGGATTTCAACAATTAGCTGTAATTGCTTCAAGGATAGTTTCAGGAAAATATATTAGTTCAACCACAGGAAAAGAAATGACACTTGGCGAAGGTTACAAGCCGATGACGAGAGCTGATATTATCCAAAGGTTCTTTGAGTCTAAATTAGCACCTATTCCATCTTTTATTGTGGCTTTAGCAAAAGGACAAAATGCAATAGGAGAAAAGATAAATGTGCCTTTAGAAGTAGTCCAGAGGTTTATTCCTATGGTTTTACAGGATATGTATGATCTTGCGAAGGATAGTCCAGGACTATTACCAGCAAGCGTATTAGGAGTATTCGGGATGGGATTGCAGACTTATGAGGAAAAGTCTAGGTTCTAAAATCGGGTAGGTTCTGGCAACTTAATTATATGTTGTAATAACCAAACAATTACTAAAGTTAAGACAACTTTAATCAGAAAATCTTTTGATGTAATAAATTGCAGGAATGATTTGATTTTCATAATGTTTAATTATAACCATATTTTTTCTCATTTGTCAGGCAAAAAAGGAGCAACAAGATGGCATTAAGCTCGGAAGTATCTAAAACTATTTTTCTCTGTTCAGGAGGAACGACTTATGATTTTGATTTTAAGGTCTTTTCCGAGGATGATTTAGAGGTTATTCTTTATACAATAGCAACCGGCGCGGAAACATTACTTACATTAAGCACCGATTACTCGGTATCATTATTAACTGAAACAGGCGGCAGAATTACTACTGTTGAAGTTTATTCATCTGATTATAAGCTCATTGCCAGGCGTAAACAAGCATTGAAACAAGAATTAGACTATACGCAAAATGATATATTCTCCACTGATATATTAGAAGACCAGCTTGATAAAATGGTCATGATGATGCAGCAATTACAGGAACAGGTTAATAGGGCTGTAAAATTTGACTCCTCAATTACCGATATTCAGAGTGTAGTAGACTTGCCTAATGTAGAGGTAACAATATCCCAAGTGAATATAAATGGGCTTACTGAAAAAACAGCACCTGTTGACGCAGATTTACTTATTATTGAAGATAGCGAAGCTTCTAATGCGCAGAAAAAAATACAGAAATCATCTTTGCTGGTAATAAATACTTTGACAGAAAAAACTTCTTTGCACGCTAACGATTTATTTTTAATAGAAGATAGTCAAACAGGTAATACTAAAAAGAAAGCTAAGAAAAGCAATATTATTCCTGTTCCTTTACCTGCTGCGCTTGGCGGCACAGGCTCAACTGCCGAGGCTAATGCAGCAAGCGGGGTAGTCGTATTAGACGCTTCCTCAAAACTCCCTGCGGTGGATGGGAGTGCGTTGACAGGGGTAAGCAAAAAACAACTTTATTTATCGGGTTCAGGTAATTGGACATGCCCTGTCGGAGTTACACAAGTTTTTTATACTATCCAAGCGGGTGGTGGAGGCGGTGGGGGAAGTGCAGATGATGGCACAAGTGGAGGTGGTGGAGGCGGTGGAGGGTGTAAAATTAGAGTTCCTCTTACTGTTGTCCCGGGTAATAATTATGCTTATGTGGTTGGAGCGGGTGGTGTCGGTGGAACGACAAATAGTATAACACCTACTGCTGGTGGTAATTCCAGTTTTAATAGTGATGTAGTAACAGGAGGGGGAAAAGGCGGCGGGGGAAGTGGTTACGCTGCTGATGGTGGTTCGGGTGGGGATAGAACAACAGCAGGATTAGATGCTTCAGGTGTTACTGCTGGTTCAGGAAGAGGTGGTGGTCTTGGTGGCACAGGACAAGGTGCAAGTGGAGGTGGTGGAGGCGGTGGTTCCCACTTTGGAGCAGGAGGAGCAGGAGCAACAGTGTTAAATGGTGCTGCGGGAACTGGCTATGGTTCTGGTGGGGGAGGAGCTAAAACTGCTGCAACGAATACAGCTACCGGAGGAGCAGGAGCCGCGGGTTTCGTCTTAATAGAATGGTAAAGGAGGAATTATGAAAAAAACAGTTTTAGGATTATTGATTAGTTTATTTTTATTCAGCCAGGTTTGGGCGGGAGAAATTAACGAAACACTTATAGCAACAACAATACTTAATGCTGATCCTGTTGCAGTAAGCGCGGAAGTTAATGTTCAAGATTATAAAAAAGTTGGTTTTTGGGTAAGTTATGACGAAACACAGGTAGGTAATGCAATAAGCCTTGCCGTAACATTGCAAGTTTCTTATGACGGCACTAATTATGTTACTGGTTCGTTCATGGATGTAGCCGGTGGAGCAACTCCGCAAACATCTGAAACTATAAGCAGCGATGGTTGGTATTTCTTTTGGCTGGATGCTGATTGGCCATATAAATACGCAAAGGTAATATTGACAGCGACAAATACCGACGCTGATGATATAGCGGCAGTAGCTTGTTATATAGCAGGAATGAAATAATTAACTTTTAAGGAGGGGTAAAATGTTAGAAATTTTAAACAAAATAGAGGAAGTTAGTGGGGTGTTAGGAGATTTTAGAACGGAAGTTATAAAAACATTGGAAGATATTGCCAGTAAAAAACAGGAATTAGATTTGGTTAAAATCGAACAAGACACTAAGCAAAAAGATTTAGACGCGCGAGAAGCAGAGATTAAGAAAATAGAGGATATATCTACTTTATATAACAATGCTAAAGCGGTTCTCAAAGAAGTAGAAAATAAAACAGCAGAACTTTTAATTCGGGAAACAGATTTTGCAGAAAATGTCTTTAAGCAAAAGAAAGAATTAAATGAATTAGCTCTTAACTGTAAACATGAACAGGAATTAATAGCTCAAGAACACGCTATTCTTAACAAAAGAGAAGAAAAAATTGAAGAAAATCTTGCTAATAGAGTAAAGGCGGTAATTGCAAATATGAAGAAAACATAAAGGAGTATAAATGGAAATAACTGATTATCGTTTTATTGTTCATAAGGTAGGAACGCAAGAGTGTATCTTTCAGGTCTCCGATGAAAGCTTGGGAGATGAGGTTCAATATTTCGGTTATCTTTCAGAAAATGGCTCTTGGATCATTCAGCAACGCACCGTAGCAACAGGTGCATACCGGTATTACGCAGGACAAAGCGATTATTCCGCTAATTTTGTGGCACGCGAAGAATTAGACTATGTGCTTTTTAGCGAACTGCATACTTTGTTAGAATAAGGAGAAACTATGTTAAGAAAGATTATTTTAATTAT
>Ga0172381_10003120_pt1 | contig 17726 bp, 17 predicted proteins | sample Leawel6488metaG_FD_119754 | JGI IMG/M metagenome (GOLD analysis project Ga0172381, IMG submission 119754) | Leachate microbial communities from a municipal landfill in Southern Ontario, Canada - Leachate well 64-88 metaG | ecosystem: Engineered > Solid waste > Landfill > Unclassified | place... | reverse complement strand
GTCATCTACACACGACCGCAGTTGAAAATTTATAGTGGGGGCGAGATGGGAAACAGGCCGAAACCGACGAAGCTGAAGCTGCTCCAGGGGAACCCGGGCAAGCGGAAACTCAACGATAGAGAGCCGAGACCGGACGGACGGGCGCCGGAATGCCCGTCGCACCTGGACGCGACCGCGAAACGGATATGGCGGCGAACGGTCGAGCGCCTTGAGGCGCTGGGGCTGGTTGCCGAGCTTGATGAGGCGGTGCTGGCGCTGTTTTGCCAAACATACTCGACGTGGCTGCAACTGACGCGGGACGTGAAGCGCGAGGGGATATTTATCAAGCGGCCGGTATTCGACGCCGCGGGGCAGGTTGTCATCGGCGGCGACGGAGAGCCGGTCACGGAGTGGGTGAAGAATCCAAAGCAGGTCGAGGCGCGGCTGCTGCTGACACAGATTCGGGCGAGCGCGGCGGAATTCGGCATGACGCCGGCGGCGCGGTCGCGGTTGACCGTGGATATTCCGGGCGGCGAAGAGGACGAAATGGAGAAGTGGGAGCGGGAGAAGGAAAAACGCGATGTGGGATAACGATAAATGGTTGCGACCGGCGCTGTTTTTTATTCCCCTGGTGTTTTCGGTATTTGTTTACACGGGGACCGGGTCGCTGTTTGGTAACCACTACGACGATTCATATATCACGTATCGGTATGCGGCGAACCTGGCGGAACACGGCGAGATGGTGTTTAATGTGGGGGAAAGAGTGGATTCGGCATCGAGCTTCCTTTTCACGGCAATCCTCGCGGCGGCGTATGCGATGGGAATTCGAAACCTGGAATTCGTTTCGTATCTGCTGAATATGGCGGCGCTGGGTGTGATTGCCCTGTTTGTGATGCTGGCGGCGGCGCGCCTCTCCGGAAACCGATGGGCGGCCTATACGCTTGGAATTATCGCCTCTTGCCATGGATATCTTTCCGGATGGGCGGCACTCGGTATGGACACGGTATTTTTCGCGGCGCTGCTGGTGATGTGGGTATACTGGACGTTTGCCCGGAGGAATGAGTGGGCATCGATGGCGCTGGTGGTGGTTTTGGCGCTCTGTAGGTTCGAGGGGCTGCTGGTGGCGCCCGTCTGGTGGTTTGCGACGGGCCGGGACTGGCGAAAAGGGATCGCGGTGCTTGGTTTCGCGGGGCTGTACCATCTCGGGCGGTATGGATATTATGGGACGGTTTTCCCGCACAGCTATTTATTCAAGGCAATTACGGAATATTATCGTGCGAACCCTGGAAACATTTTGAATATCTGGAAGCATTTCGCGTTTGCGGCGCCGTTTATGGCGCTGGCGGGAGTCATTCTTGACCGCAAACTGCTGTGGCTGGGGGCATATATCGCACTGAGCGCGGCGTCCTGCCTGGCCGGGCCTCATTCGGACTGGGCGCGGTACACGGTGCATCTGTTTCCGCTTATGCTGATTGCGGGAGCGCCGGCGCTGAAAAGGTGGTATGTCGTTGCGGTGATGTGCGCGGTCCTGATTTGGCAGGGGTACGGGTCGGTGGTGTGGATGCGGGATAAGGCGGCGGAGCTTGCGCCGGCGCAGGAGATGCGCGGGCAGCTTGGCGACTGGCTGGCGAAGAATGCTGGGAATGAATGGGTGCTTTCCGGAGATATCGGGCAGATAGCATATAGGGCCAAGGACTGCCGGTTCATCGATTCGTTCGGGCTGGTTTCGAAAGACGTGCTAAAAACATCGGCGGCAAAGGTGATTGAGGAAAAACAGCCGAAATACATTGCCGATACATTCGGGATTGTAAACGGAGAAGCGATTTACACGCATGTTGAAGGATTGAAATACACTCCGGTGGTTGCCGGAAAATATACCAGCACAATCATGATGGCCGTGGCGGAAATCAATTATGGAACTTGAGGACCTGACCGAAGAGGCGGAAATACCGGTTGCCGGGGAAAGGGCGCTGCCAGGCATGGAGGAACTCCCCATGCACCTGCTGGGCGACCATCCCGCGGAACAGTATTGCCGCGATGTCCTCTCCGGGGCAATCCTCGCCTGCCGGTATGTGAAACTGGCGGTAATACGTCACATCCGGGATTTGGAGCACGGGCATGAGCGCGGGCTGTGGTTTGACCGTGAGGCGGCGGAACGGCGAATTGAGTTCTATCGGTTTTGCCGACACTATGAGGGGGAATGGGACGGCAAGGTCATGGAGCCGGCGCCGTTCCAGCAGTTCATTCACTGGTGTATTTATGGATGGAAAAACGCGGACGGCACGCGACGATTCCATATGGTCTATGAGACCATGGCGCGAAAGAACGGAAAATCGACCGACAAGGCAAGCGACGGGGTACACACGGCATTTTTCGACGGGGAACCCGGCGCACAAGTCTACACCGCTGCCACCAAAAAAGACCAGGCGAAAATTATCCACCGGTGCTCGACTCGGATGGTGGAAAAATCCCCGGCGCTGCGGAAGCGGATACGGGTTTTTAAAAACAACCTGCACAACGAGGAGACCGCATCGCGGTATGAACCGCTGGGGCAGGATTCCAACACCGAGGACGGGCTGAACGTCCACGCGGCGTTTATCGATGAGTATCACGCCCATCCCGACGCCGGAATGCTGAATGTGCTTAAAAACGGCACGGGCAGCCGTCGCAACTGGCTGATCTGGATTGTGACCACGGCGGGATTTGACAAAGGAAGCGCGTGTTTCGAGGAACAGGAATACGCCATTGGCATCCTGGAAGGAATATTTGAGGATGACGCCTATTTTGCCATCGTATACACCCTGGACGAAGAGGACAAGGAAAACTGGCTCGATGAGCGGGTGTGGATAAAAGCGAATCCGAATCTGGGAGTAACGCCGAAACTGGAAAATATGCGGGTTCTGGCGCTAGAAGCCTCTCGGAAAACATCGGCGCGAAACGATTTCCTGGTCAAACGGCTGAACCTCTGGACGGAAACCACCACGACCTGGATAACCTCGGACGCCTGGGACAAGTGCGGCGGCGAGGTGAATGCGGAATGGCTGGGCGGAGCAAAGTGTTTTGGGGCGCTGGACTTGTCGTCCACCATCGATATTTCGGCCTGGGCGAAGTGTTTCCCGCCGGAGAACGCCCGGGAGCCGTTCCGGTTTCTGTGGAAGTTTTTCGTTCCCGCGGAGGATTTGAAACAGCGGTTCCCGAACGCGCAGGTGCATTCGCAGATTCGAAATTGGATTCGGCTGGGCTACATTACCACGACGCCGGGGAATGTCATCGATTACGATTTTGTGCGGGCGGCGATTCTGGAGGATGCCGAGCAGTACAGCATCGAGGAGATCGCCTATGACCCGTACAACGCAAGCCAACTGGTCAATGACCTCCAGAAAGAAAACCTGACGCTGGTGGAATTTCGCCAGGGGTTTTTGACGATGAGTCCGGCGGCGAAGGATTTTGAGCAGAAGGCGCTTTCCGGGCTTTTGGCGCACGGCGGAAACCCGGTCATCCGGTGGATGCTTTCCTGCACGGAAATCGCCACCGACCCGGCGGGCAATATCAAGCCGGTTAAGCCGGACCGGGGGAAATCAGTAAAGCGCATTGACGGGATCGTCGCGGCCATCATGGCGCTCGACCGGGCGGTGAAAAATAATACGAACGGCGAACCCGGAGTGGAGGTATGGTGAAACCCGACCTGATTTCGCAATTGTCATATTGGTGGCTGAACCGGAAGTCCTCAACAACGACGTTGGATATTCTGGCCGATCTCTATGCCGCCGGGACGCGAAGCGGGGTCGCGGTCAACTGGAAAACAGCGCTGGAGGCCATGGTTGCCTTGCGCTGCGCCTTGGTAATCGCTCAGGGGCTGGCGCAGGTGCCGTTTAAACTCATGCGCGAGGTAAACGGACAGCGGGTGCCGGCGAAAGATCATCCGCTCTATGGCCTGATGCACGATTCGCCGAATGACTGGCAGACTTCCTATGATTTCCGGGAGAGTATGGGGATGCACCTGGTTTTCTGCGGCGGGGCGTTCGCCTGGATTAATCGCCCGCGCGGGAACATAATGGAATTGCTGCCCTATGAGCCGCAGATGGTAACGGTGGACCGCACGGGCTGGGAGTTGTCGTATAAAGTCCATGACGAATTCGGAAAAGAAATACCGATACCGAAGGGCGAAATGTGGCATGTGCGGGGGCCTTCCTGGAATACCTGGATGGGGCTGGAGGGGGTGAGGCTGGCGCGGGAGGCAATCGGACTGGGAGTGGCGGCGGAACGGTACGGGGCGCAGTTTTTTGGCAACGGCGCGCAGCCGGGCGGGCTTTTGTCCACGGAACAGGTGCTGAGCGCGGAAAAAAGGAATGAGCTGCGGGAATCCTGGGAAAAGATGGTGGGAGGGGAAAACAAGCTCAAGACGGCGGTACTTTGGGCGGGCATGAAGTGGACTTCCATGGCGGTCGAGAACGATGCGGCCCAGTTCCTGGAGACCCGGAAATTTCAGATTGAAGAGGTCTGCCGGGCGTTCGGGGTCAATCCGCTGCGAGTGTACTATTCCGACAAGACCTCGACCTACGCAAGCGCGGAACAATTTTTTCTCAGCCATGTGATTCACGACCTGATGCCCTGGTATGTCCGGGTGGAAATGAGCGCGAACAAATACCTGCTGACCGAAAAAGAACGGGCGGCGGGATACTATTTTAAATTCATGGTCAATGGCCTGATGCGCGGGGCGATGAAAGACCGGATGGAATTTTACAAGGGAATGTATGGCATGGGAGCCATGAACCCCAACGAAGCCCGCGAACTGGAGGATATGAATCCTTACGAGGGCGGCGATAAATACCGGGTGCCTTTGAATATGGCCGATCCGCTGGTGGATAGCCCGGAGAAGGGAAAAGACGATGGAACGGTTTGAGTGTTCTTTGCGAGAAATAAAGGCGGTGAAAGCCGATTCCGGGGAAATGACCTTTTCCGGGTACGGGGCGGTGTTCGGGAATGTGGACTGGTACGGAGACGTAATCAAGGCCGGGGCGTTTTCCGAGACGCTGAAAGAGGCGAAGGAAACCGGCCAGTGGCCGCCCATGCTGCTCCAGCACGGCGGCTGGGGGATGAGCGCCGAAGACATGAACCCGGTGGGAATCTGGACCGAACTGAAGGAAGATAGTGTCGGGCTTTTTGTCGAGGGAAAGCTGGCGGAAACCGAGCGGGGCAAGGAACTTTATCAGCTCATGAAGATGGAGCCGCGCCCGGCCATCAACGGCATGAGCATCGGCTATATTCCCCAGGAGTGGGAAAACCGGGCGAAACCGGAAGAGCCGCGGCGGACCCTGAAAAAGGTCGCCCTGGTGGAAATATCGCTGGTAACTTTTCCGGCGAACTCTTCCGCGCGGGTCAATGATGTGAAATCGAACCTTACCATACGGGAAGCGGAGCACGCCTTGCGGGAAGCTGGCGCCACGCAATCCCAGGCGAAAGCCATATTGTCTCACGGATTCAAAACCGTTCCCCAGCGGGATGTTGGGGTCGACGCGGAGTTTGCCGAGATTATCCGGCGGAACATAGCCATCCTTAAAAACTGAGGGAACAATGGACCCTGAAATCAAGAAAATGCTCGACGACCTGGGCCACGCCTGGGAAGAGTATAAAAAAGTCAACGACGCCCGGATTGTCGCGCTGGAGGCCCACAAGCCGACCGCCGACCTGGACGCCAAGCTGGGCCGGATAAACGAGGACATGACCACGCTCCGCAAGGATATTGATGACGTGTCCAAGAAGGCCAACCGTCCGCCCGCCGGAAGCCCGGGGCTTTCCGTCGAGGAAACCGAGCACAAGGCGGCGTTCGGCGACTTTCTCCGCAAGGGCGCCGAGGGCAACCTGCGGGAACTGGAGAAAAAGGCGCTGCGGGTCGGGTCCGATCCGGACGGCGGCTATTTCGCCGATACCGAGACGGTCGGCGCCATCGACCGGGTGGCGCTGGCCGAGGTCACTATGCGGCGGCTGGCGAATGTCACCGGCATCAGCACTTCGAAATGGTCTGCGGCGCGGGTAACCGCGGGCATGACTGCGACCTGGGCGGGAGAAACCACCACCTCCAGCGAGACCACCAATCCCAAGATCGCGGAAATCGAGATCACGCCCGGCAAGCAGCAGGTCGAACCGTATGCCACGAATGACCTCCTGGAAGACGCCACCATCGATATCGGGGCCTGGCTGGCCGAAGAGGCCGGTTTCGCCTTTGTCACCTCGGAAGGAGAGGCGTTCATTACCGGGAGCGGCATCAACAAACCGCGCGGCATCATGAGCTACACCATGATCGCCAATGCCTCGTATGCCTGGGGCAAGGTTGGGTATATTGCGAGCGGGACCTCCGGGGCGTTCAACTCCACCGATCCGGCGGACTGCCTCTTCAACCTCCAGCATGCGCTGAAACCGCGCTACCGGGTCAACGGAACGTTCCTGATGAACGACGCCACGCTCAATACGGTCCGCCAGTTCAAGGACGGTTTCGGCGGTTACCTTTGGCGCCCCGGCCTGACGCTCGGCGCGCCGGACACCCTTCTCGGGAAGCCGGTGGAAATCGACGATTACGTGGCGGATATCGAGAACAATTCCTATTCCATCGCGTTCGCAGATTTTAAGCGCGCCTACCAGATCGTGGACCGCCGGGGCGTTACGGTCCTCCGCGACCCGTACACCTCCAAGCCGTACACCAAGTTTTACACCACGCGGCGGGTGGGCGGCGGAATCGTGAATTTCGAGGCCATCAAGGTACTGAAGTTTGCGGCCTCCTGATAATCCTCCGGGGCGGGGAAACCCGCCCCGGCACACCATCACCGACAACGCGAGGTTTGCAATGTGGGCAAGGTAAAAGACGAGGTCATCAAAAAGGCGGGAGAGACAGCGCCGGCGCGAAAGCCGATGATTGTCCGAGCCCCGCTTAGCCGGGAAGATGTCGAGTTCGCTGAACGGTTCAACCGCTGTGTCAGAAGCGGACTGATCCGTTTTAAATAAACACGATTCGCATTCGTAAAAAACGAGGAAAAAATGCGCGATTTGCACAACAATATCGACCTGCGGGTAGCAATCGACCCGTACGATCACGCTACGGGAGACGCCGCGAAAACCACCGAGATTCTGGACCGCCATGGATACCAGTCGGTGGAACTGGCGCTCCAGTTCGGCTCCATCGCGGACACCGACGCGACGTTCACAGTGCTCCTGGAAGACGGCGACAATTCCGCGCTGAGCGATAACGACGCGGTGGCCGACGCCGACTTGCTGGGAACCGAGGTCCTGGCGACGCCGCTTTTCAGCGACGACAACAAGGTCCTCAAGTTGGGGTATACCGGCGACAAGCGTTATCTTCGGGCAACTATCACACCGGCGAACAACACCGGGGCGCTGCTCATGTCCGGATTGTGGATTCTGGGCAATCCCGACAACGCCCCCACGGTGAATCCGCCCGCGAACTAACAGCACTCATCCCTGCCCCCTCTCTTCCGCATGCTGACGCGGAAAAGAGGGGGTTCGAAAAGGAAAACGGGAGGTAATGGCATGAACATTCTCCGAAATAGATATATCGCCTTCTGCGCCGCGCTTTTGTTTTTTATCGGCGCAGGCTGGCTGTTTGCCGCGCAGATGGGCAAAATCCAGATGACGCAGACCGGCATGAACGTCCAGAGCGGGGCGACTATCGCGGTCAAGTCCGGCGGAATCACCGATCACGAAAGCGGATCGTATTTCAAACTGGCCGGGACGGCGGTCACGAGTTCCGCAGCGGAACTGAATCTCCTGGACACTTCGACGGCCGGAACGGCGGTGGCGAGCAAGGCGCTGGTGGCGGGGTCTCAAAAAAACCTCGACTCGCTCATGGTGGAGGTTTTCGGGCTGAATAAATTCCGGCTGCGGCCCAATTACCGGAGCGACGACGCCGACTCGGCGCTGGTGGCAAGCCTGGCGAGCGGAGTCCCGACGCTGTCTTTTTTCGGGACGGACGGAGACACCTGGTCGATTTCCCCGAATACGAGTGACGCGGTCGTATTCGCCGGGGTCGGCGGGGGTTTTCTTTTTGACGGAAGCACCGCGGTCACAACCGCCGAATTGAACCGTCTGAACGCTGTGACGCCCGGAACGACCGCGTCGAGCAAGGCGCTGGTGGCGGGAAGCTCCGGAGAGCTGAACGCGCTGACGATTACGGCGCCGACGCTGGGAACCCGGCTTTTGACGCAGACGAAAGTGCGAGACCAGCCGGTTGGGGGCATGCTGACGGTGACTGTTACGGGCCTTGACGCCGACGATCTGATATTCGGGCAGTTGGCCGCGATGGATGCCGCCGCCGATTCCGCAATTTATATCCGGAAAATTGTGCCGGGGACCGGGAGCGCGGTTGTGTATTTCACGGCAACGCCAAGCGACTCATCCACTGTCTGTCTTTTGTCGCTCCAGGATTGATAACCGAAGAGAGGGGAAACAGCATGAAATATCTGCGCGTATTGATTGCCCTGGCCGGTATCGCGCTCCTGGTCGGCATTATGACGGCCGGGGCGACGGTCCGTTGGAGGCAGGACCCCGGGGTTTCGGCTTACGGGCTGTCTACCGACACCAAGCCCACAACGGACCAGGGCGGGCGGGCGCTCCCCGCGGGCACAATTTTTACCGAGACAGACACCGGAAAACAGTGGATATACACCGGGGCGGCCTGGACGCTGAAGAGCACGGGCGCGGCAAGCGATACGCTTACCATCCGGGCGCCCGGGTACGGTCCGGCGATAGCGACGGCGGGATACAGCGAGGCGACGTTCGGGGTGAAGGTCACCAACGCCAATACTTCGGCCACGTTCCGGTTTTTGGGGAAAATGACCGGGCTGGACTGGGCCAGCCTGGACGCTGAAAACGATTCGACCGTGGTCACGGGAAACAGCACGGTATACCGCTCGTTTTCGTTTCCCGCGGGGCTGGACAGCATCAAGACTCAATTCCTGAGCGAGGCGGGCGGAACGGACGCCACCCCGACGCTGAAAACGAAACTCTCCAACCCGGCGAAATAAATGCGGAAACTGCTGATTATAGTTTGGATGCTGCTGGCGGCAAGCCCGGCGTTTGGAACTATGCGATATTTGAGGGCCGGACAAACGACTGCCGACAGCACTGGCGCGAGTTGGGCGAACGCTTACAATTCTGCGATAAAAGCGGAATCGGTACTTCAGCGCGGCGATACGCTTTGGGTTGCGGAGGGTGATTATAGTGTTGTAACGTGGAATGTCGCCGTCAGCGGGGTAACGCCGATTACGATACTCAAGGCGACCGTTTCAGCACATGGCACGGAAACCGGTTGGGATAATGGGTACGGCGACGGACAGGCAATATTTACCAGTGCGGGGCTGAGTACATGGAGCGTAAACACTGGCTATTGGATATTCGATGGACAGGGAACAAATACCGTCGCGGATACCACCGGGCAGGGAATTAAAGTGGTATCGACCAACGCGGCAAACAATCAGAATACGATTGCCATGCCGTATGGCACAGCCGCGCCGGGATGTACGTTCAAGCATGTTGAGGTTCAGGGGGCAGGGTACAACTTGGGCGTTAACCCGATGGGAACGACCGGGCTGAATAGTAATGGTAACTGCGATTCCTTAACTATCCAGTACTGTTACTTCCATGATGCGAACGCATGCTTAATATACCTCGTTGATGATCCTGTGGGTGCGACTATTGAGCACACGTTCCTGCGTAATTGTGGTTCTGGACACCCACTTGCACACTCTCAAATGGTAACAATGGAAGGTTCAGTAGCAGACCATAATTTCGTGTTCCGTTATAACACGCTGCTGAATATGATAGCGGTAGGTGGAACTGCCTATATTGGTATCGGGCCGAACAATCCGAATCCTTCAAGTGGCGGGTATGATATTTACGGGAACATATTCAATGGTGGGGATAATGTAGCAGAGGGGCCAAACCGGGTTATCAGTTCTGATACCGGAGACGATGTTTCCAATGTCAACATATACAATAATACCATCGTAAATATGAACGGTGCGAACTCCGGGATTAATATTGATGGTGTTGCCAATGTTGAAGCAAAAAATAACCTCTGGTATAACAACACCAATCCTCCGGCATTCACAGGAGTAACCGTACACGATAAAAACGCCGCGGACACCGACCTGGGGGAATTGAATGACCAGTTATTGACGGCTGACCCGTTCACGGATTTGGACGGGTGGGACTTTACCCTATCAGCGGAAACTGATCCCGGAGAGGATCAGCCAAGTCCATTCAATCTCGACCGCCTTGGGATAAATCGCGGCGACGGCGACATTTGGGACAGGGGCGCATACGACCTCAACAGTGGGACCGCTCCAGCGGTGACGGACGTGTATTATAACCCGGCTGCGGCAGATACGACTGGCGACGGAACGCATGTTGACCCGTTTAAACTGTGGCAATCGGTGCGGGCGGTCCTCGATACCAACACCGTGGTACATATTGAGGGCGACTTTAACGAGCCTTTGATAATTGATAAACTGGGCGTGACAGTGCAACCGCTGGCCGGTGTAGTGCCGGTCGGAAATGGGCGAAGAGCATTTACCGGGTTCGCGGCTCTTGGCGGAACAGGAGACACGGTAACGGATTCGGTGTCAGTTTCGAATGATTCGAATTTTGCGCCGCCATCAAACTGGACATTCGCCGCGGCTGATACATTGGTTCATTTTGGTGATGAATACGGGGAAATGGTAGGGTTGTTTACTTTCAACCTTAACCTTGAAAATTTCGCCACACTTACCTCGGCAAAGCTGCGAATAATCGAGGGTTATACTTCAAACGGCACGATAAACATTTCATTCGCTGTTCCCGACTCATCGGCGGCAGTTCACCCAACAACTCACGCCGGGGCGCTGGCGGTCTATAATTCCGTGGCGGAGCGGGATTCTGTACGGTGGGATGCAACATATGCCTATGGGCAGTTCGACCGCGGCATGACGTTTTTGTCTCCGGAACTAGAGGGATTGTTTAACGATGTAACCGGGTTTGATGGTACTGGAACCTACCATCTGGTAGCGCGGAGGGCCACCGGTTCTGACTATCGCTACATGGCGGCATCCCTGGAAAACGAGAACCTCAGGGAAGCGATGCTGTATTACACCTATACACAAACCGGGGGAGATACCGGAGTTTACGGGCGGGCGCTGGATACGCCCATCACCAAGCTCTGGCTCAATAATACTTTGCTGACTCGATTGACGGACGGCGCTATTCCGGACACTGACGGCGAGTGGGCGCGAAATGCGGCGAAAGATTCGGCCTATGTCAAGCTGGCAAACGCGGAGCAGGCAGACTCCCTCTTTGCTGATGCATACGGGCCAATGATTCTGGTGACAGCGGACAGCGTGACGGTGGCCGGGCTTATTATCCGGCACTCGAACACCTCGGCGGTGCGCGTGACCGGGAACGATGGGCTGATTGCAAACTGCCTGTTTGATTCGTCAAGCGTCGGCGGCTCGGCGGTCGGGAACGGAAGCCAGTGGGCAAATAATATTTTCCGGGCAATCGCGGACACGGCGCTGGCTGTATACGGAACGAGCGTAACGAACACCACCAATGCCTATGTAACCGGGAGCGACACGGATGGGCTGACAACGCCGCTGACGCTGGCAAGCTACGACCCGGCAGACCCCGGGCAGGCAGTAAACGGTGTCGGTACTGATGTGGGGTTCGGGAATGATATCGGGCCGGTGAGTGTGGCGGATGCGGAAACGCCTGCTGATGAAATAAAGCGCCCGTGGACATTGATTGATATACAGATACAAAACCAGATCAGTAATGAGATAAGGAGCTGGTAATGCTCTTTAAAATATACAGCGATTCCGCGGCGGAGCCGGTCACCCTGGCCGAGGTTAAGGAACAACTCCGGCTGGACTCATCGAGCGTGGCCAATAACCTGGCTCCGGCGCAGAGCATCGCCCCGGGAAGCCATGTTATTGCCGCGGCGTATAGTCTTAAGGGGTCCGGGGTTTCGGTGGCCGGATACGGGGCGCTGGTGCTGCTGGAGGCCGGAACGAACGGCAGCGGCGGAACAATTGACGCGAAAATCCAGGAGGCCGACACCGATACCGATTTGGCGTATACCGACTGGGCGGGGGGAGCGTTCGCGCAGGTCACCACGGCGAACGATAACGCAACGCACGAAAAGGCGTATACCGGGACAAAACCGTATATCCGGGTGGTGGCGACGGTCGCGGTCGCGGCCTGTGAATTCGGGGTCTCGGTCATCCTCCAGGGGCAGGACCGGAGCGACGATGCATATCTGACGGCGCTGATTGCCGGGGCGCGAAAACACATCGAGGACCTCTGCGGGCCGCTCGTTACGCAGACGTGGGACGCGCATCTGGATGCATGGCCGGGTTTGGGTGTGATAACCATCGAAAAGCCGCGGCTGCTGACGGTGACGGGCATCACCTATACCGATTCGGAGGCGGTGGCGCACACGTTTGCGGCCTCGAATTACCGGGTTGACACGATACCGCATTACGGCCGGATTGTGCTGACGGCGGACGCCGACTGGCCGGGCGATGTAAGCGAATATTACGAGATCAACCCGATAGCAGTGCGGTTTACCTGCGGATTCGGGGCGGCGGCGAGCAATGTTCCGGACATGATCCGGCTGGCAGTCCGGCTGCTGGTGCAGGAAATGTACGAAAACCGGGACAAGCCCAATATGGATGTTGTCCTGCCGCTGATCGCGAACTGGAGAGAGTGGGGATGGTGAGGGGAAAATCTGAAATCTGAAATAGGAAATCTGAAATAAAACGGGAAATGAATAAATGAATAAGATGCATTCCGGGATGCTGAACTGCCGGGGAACGATACAATATAAAGCGGTGAGCCGGGACGCTTACGGCGGAGAAACCGTGGTATGGAGCGATGAGGCTGCGGTGTGGATGAGCATCGAGGGGCTTTCCGGGCGGGAGTATTTTGCGGCGCAGCAGTTGGGCGGAGAGATTACCCATAAAATACGGATGCGGTTCCGGCGCGGGATGCAACCGGGAAAGCGTATTCTGCACAACGGGCGGGTGCTGGATGTGCTGAGTGTAATCAATGTCGGCGAGCGAAACAGGGAACTGGAAATCATGGCGAAAGAGGAAGTATGATGGCGCGAAGCGTGCGGAGCATCGGGGCGAGCGGGCAGGCGGAATTACACCGGACGTTTCAGCGGCTGGGGAATGTGGTGAACAATCCGGAGGTCGAGCGGATGTTTGTGGAAGAGGCGCAGGTTTTTGGGGGAATTGTCGAGACCAATGCGCCGTTGGGGCCGACCGGAAACCTTAAATCGGGCGTGGTGGAAAAACCGTTTCAGCACAAAATAAAAGACAAACCGGCGGCGTTTGTGGCGATTGATTACCGTGTCGCGCCTCACGCGCACCTGGTGGAGTTCGGGACGGTGCATTCCGCGCCGCACCCGTTCTGGCGTCCGGCGCTGCGGGGATTCACGGCGGCGTTTTATCGGCGCATCGGGGAAAAAATAGGCCGGTATATCGAGCGGCAGGGGAGAATATAGATGAGCGCGGGCGGAGCGGCATACAGCATCCTGACGGCGCACGCGGGAACCGCGGCGCTGGTGCAAAAACGGGTTTATCCGGTGGCGATTCCCCAGGGGGAGAAGCTGCCCGCGGTGGTATTTGCCCAAATTGACATCAAACCGACCCATGCGGGCGGCGCGGACGGAACGCTGGAGGGCGCACACCTCCAGGTAACGCCCTGGGCGGAGAGTTACGCCGGGGCTCATGCGCTGGCCATTCAGATTCGCGCGGCGCTCAAGGATTACAAAGGGACGGCGGACGAAACGGCGATACAGCGGATATTTATTAAAAAAGAGCGAGATACTTATGACCCGGAAACAAAGAGTTTCGGGGTGGTCCAGGAATACATGGTCTGGCATACCTGACGGGGGACGCCATGGGGTTCAATGTTTCGGCAAGCGGTAAGGTTTATTACGACGGGTACGATCTCTCCGGAGATCACAACGAGATACGGCTGCGGGTCTCGGTGGAACCGAGGCCGCTGAAGCCGGGCGGAAGCCCGGGGATTGTGCGTCTGGCGGGTTTGAAGGATTTTGAACTGAGCCATGTCGGGTATTTTAACCCGTCCGCGGGGCAGGTGGAGCCGGTTGCCTGGGACAAGCTGGCGGTTTCTGGGCTGGCGGCAACAATTTGCCCGCTGACCGGGGCGCACGGCGAGCGGTGTTTCTTCGGCAGCGGCATCGATATGAGCTACGAGCAGGGCGCGCCGGTGGGCGATGTGATGACCATCACGGGCGCAATGAAGGCAAGCGGAATCGAGTGTATCGGCGGAAGCGTCCTGAAAGCAAAGGCGGCGGTTACCGAGACCGGAACCGGCACGGTCCTGCAAATGGGCGCGGTTGCCAGCGGGAAAAAAGTCTGGGCGGCGGTGCATTGTTTTGCCACCACGGGGAGCGGAGACCGGAGCTGCATTATCAAGCTCCAGAGCGATTCCACGAGCAATTTTGACTCGCCCACAGACCAGATAACGTTCGCGGAATTTTCGACGACGGCGGGGGCGAAATTTGCAACGCCGGTGGCCGGGCCGATCACCGATACCTGGTGGCGGCTGGTCTGGACCGTGGTGGGAACCGGGAAGAGTTTCACGATATTTGGAGCGGCAGGAATTTTATAATAAAGGCACTGAGGCACTAAGGCACTGAGGGCCTGAGTAAAAAATAAAGACATAAAACGAAGGGAGAAAGAGTATGGCATTCAAAGTTTTGACCGACCCGTATGTAATGATCAACTTGGTTGATCTGTCGGATTGTGTGAGCGAGGTGCGGCTGAGCTATTCGGCGGAGGAAAAACCGATCCGCCCGGGCGGGAAGACCAGCCAGACCCGCCTCGCGGGAATCAAGGACTGGAAAGCGGACCTGATATTTTATCAGGATTTCGCCGCAACCAAGGTGGATGCAACCCTCTTCGGCATTGTGGGGACGCAGGTGGCGTGTATTTTCCGGGCGGACAGCGACACGGTTGGGGAAACAAATCCGGAATTTACCGGGAATGGGACGATATTCGAGTACTCGCCCATCGACGGGGCGGTCGGCGATGAAATGACGGCGCCGGTAAGCATCATGGGGAGCGACGGAGTGCTGCTGGATCGGGCGATAACGGCATAAACGAACGGGGGCGGCCGCATGCCGCCCTTAAAAAACGGGAGACATGGAAAAACATGAAACAGGATTCGAAAGACGATCTCACGCTCCGGGAGGAACTGCTGGCGGCGGACGACCTTGGGGGAGAGGAAATCACGGTTGAGCGCTGGGGCAAAAAGATTTGGGTGCGCGAATTGAACGGGGCGGAGCGCAACGAGCTTTTCGAAAAATCCATGGAGCGCGGAAAGATGGTGGGTGAAAAACTCTTTGTGAACGCGGTGATTCTCTGTGCCTGCGATCCGGAGACGAAAAAGCGGATATTTGCCTTTGAAGACGCGCCCGCGGTATCAAAAAAGAACGGGGTTTCCCTGGATGAAATCGCCACGGTGGCGTATCGCCTGAACGGTATCGGCGAATACGACGTGAAGGAAGCGGAAAAAAACTGAAATGGGGTCATCCCGAGCGAAGGTTTTATTTTTCGCTGGCGCGGGAATTGGGGATGACCGTGAAAGACATGCTGGAGCGGATGACCAGCCGGGAAATGTGTGAATGGCTGGCGTTTTCCCGCCTGGAAGCGGCGGAAATGAAAAACGCGCAGGCGCTGAAAAAACAGTCCAAAGGCCAGGGGCCGAAGAGGTAGGAACATGCCGAGCCAGGTGGGAGCGCTGTTTGTCAGTTTGGGGCTGGAATCGAAACAGTACCAGCGGGAATTGACCAAAGCCGACCGTGATGCCGACCGGGCAATACGCAACGTCCAGCGACGGTTTGACTCGCTGAATCTGAAGCGGGCGGCGGTTGCGGTGACGGCGTTCAGCGCGGCGGTGATTGCCGGAAGCCTTAAGCTGACCAAAATAGCGAGCGATGCGCAGGAAATTGGATCGAAATTCGACACGGTTTTCCGAGACCTGAAAGGGAGCGCTTCGGCCTGGGTGGCATCTACGGCAAAAGAGATGGGGCGCGCTCGGCAGGACCTCAAGATCTACATGGCGACTCTCCAGGATACGTTCGTTCCGTTGGGCTACGGGCGGACCGAGGCCATGAGAATGAGCCAGGCGGTGACACGTCTTTCCATCGATGTGGCGAGCTTTAACGACAAGGCCGACGATGAGGTCCTGCGGAACATGACCTCGGCGCTGGTGGGAAACCATGAGGCGGTCCGGAGTTATGGGATTGTGATTACCGAGGCGGCGCTGAAACAGGAGGCGCTGCGGCAGGGCATCACAAAAAGTTACGCCGATCTGAGCAACCTCGAAAAAGTACAGCTGCGGTACAACCTCATCATGCAGGGGACGGCGGACGCCCAGGGGGACGCGGTGCGGACCGGAGATTCACTGGCCAATCAATACAAGCGCGCCCAGGCGAATATGAAGAACATCGCCGAAACCGCCGGGAACGCCATCTTGCCCGCATACAACTCGATCCTCCTGAAAACAAACGCCTGGATCGAAGCCAACGAAACGCTCATCAGCCAGAAGGCCGGGGAATGGGCGGGCAAGCTCGGGAGCGCTATATCCGGTACGGCGCAGTATTTGATAACCAACAAGGACGCGATTATCGAGGGTATGAAGTGGATTGCTGGATTATATGTGGCTGGAAAGGTTACGATATTTGCCAATAATATAATAGGACTTACAGCGGCTTTAATCAATATGGGAACTGCGCTTAAAGCATTGGCCACAACCATAGCAGGTTCTGCGGCGCTTTCGTTATTGTTTAGCCCTACCGGGCTTGCGATTGCAGGAACTGCGGCGGTTGTGGGCGGTGGGGCCTATTTGGGTTACAAGGGTTATGAAGCGATAGGCGGCGATGAACGGTTTCAGGGGCAAAATATTCGCAAGTCAATGGAGCGCGCGACAAAAGGACACCCATTTACGTTGCAGGAAGCGCTGGCCGCAGGAAACAGAACCATCGATGTGAAAAAAATTCTGAATTTCGATCTTATAGGCAGCGCCATATCGCCGATACAACAAGACGCTTTTTATAATCAGACAATAACGGCCGCGAGCAGAAGAAAAACCAATACGCCATCGACCATAGTTTCCGGCGGTGGGAATACTGCTTTAAAAATGCAAAATGTTGGCTCGGAACTAAAAGACAAAGAATACATTTTTTATCAGGAACGGGAAAAACGTTGGGAAAAAGAACAAGAAGAGATTAAAAACAAGTTAAAGATAATGCGCGCCCAGAATGAGCAGGAACGGCTTGATCTCGAAGAGGAATTCAGGCTAAAAGATTTGACAAGCTATTTTGATACGCTTGAAAAACAACTACAGGCCGAGAAAGAAAAAACGGCCGCCATGATGTCCAACGCGGTTGCGTTTGGAAACCAGTGGGGTTCAATGCTAGTCGGGGTGGTTGAGCAGGCCGGAAATTCGTTCGACAATGTGGCGAGCCTTTTCGGGCAGATGCTGAAGAAGATGGCCATTCAAATGACGGCCAGCGGCATCATGAGCGGGCTGTTCAACCTGGCGACGGGCGGCGCGGGAGGATTCGCGGGCGGGCTGTTTGCAGGAGTCAAAAGCGTGCTGGGATTCCGGGCGGGGGGCGGGCCGGTGAGCGCGGGAATGCCCTATGTGGTTGGCGAGCGCGGGCC
>Ga0172381_10003119_pt1 | contig 17733 bp, 16 predicted proteins | sample Leawel6488metaG_FD_119754 | JGI IMG/M metagenome (GOLD analysis project Ga0172381, IMG submission 119754) | Leachate microbial communities from a municipal landfill in Southern Ontario, Canada - Leachate well 64-88 metaG | ecosystem: Engineered > Solid waste > Landfill > Unclassified | place... | reverse complement strand
TCACGGATCGTTAGACGGTCTAACTCCGGCAGAGTTCACCAAGGCCTGGAAAGAACAACAAAAAACACCAGAAATTCACCTTACGAGCTGTGCAGTGTAAGGGGTAAGGTCAGGCATCCTGTTCTCCTGTAGGAGTTATAATATAGCATATTTCTATGGGTAATTCAACGAATGCTTGCTGCTTGACACCCCCTCCTTTTAGTCCTACAATATTTCCATGGATGACAATAAGGCTATCATAGATCTCAGAAGCTCCAAAAACATTATCGAATTCCTCAAAGCACCTACGCTTAAAATATCTGAATTATTAACCGGTCTGATCGCCTCGGATAAAAGCGAGTATAAGTTATCGGCCGGACACCTAGTCCAGGCTGCGATAAAATGTAATCTTTATGAACAGCTTGGCCGGGAGATAAAGCATTATAGAGACAAGGGCAAGATTAAAGAGGATTTCTTCTCAACTGATAAGCAGCGCGCGACGTTGCGCGAAATGCTCGAATTTATAGATAAAGACTCGCCGGATGAGGATCGCTTCAAGGCTATGAAGTCGATTTTCCTAAGGGCAATTTCAACTGAGGCCACTGCCGAAGATGAGGCTTTGGCATACGAACTCATGCAGATAGGGAAAAAATTGGAAAGCAATGATATAATCGTTCTTAAGGCGATTTATTTACTTTATAAAAAAATCGAAGCTGAAAACAGTCCTGCTAAGGTGGCTAATGATGGCGTACAGGGGTGGGTTACCTATGTTACCAAAAATAGCGGTCACAATGTAAAAGAGTTAACATTGCTGAGCGAACAAAGATTAACCGATCTTAAGATTATATCAGGTCGAAAATATCCAGACGGTAGTGGCATGTATAATGTAGAAACGGCTAGGCTAACACCATTAGGACTAAAGCTCTGCGAGTTCATAACAGCATATCAATAAGATCTATGCTACAAAGGACATAGTAATGGGTATCGACAGATAATATAGGCAAGACGAGCAACCCTATGGATGGGTTGCTTTTTTGTTGCAGGAGAGAGCGATGGTGGAGGTGCGAAAATGGGCTATGCTAATGGGCAATTAAGTGACATAACAATTAATGGCAGGCGCACTATAGAGGCGCTAGACAAACTTGATAAGTCTATTGAAAAACTGGATATTTCCACAGCAAAAGCAAATAAAGTAATGATATGCCTAAATACTTATATGGTAATTTTAACTGTGGCGGTTGTTGTTCTAACCTTCGTGTTGCTAATTAAAGCCTAAAGGAGATTGCATGAGAAAATGGGTCGTGGTGATTATGCTGTGCTCGTTCGTAATGGTCGGTTGTGCGACTACAGGCAATAAAATCGATACTACAAACGTTACAAAGATTCAAGAAGGCGTTACGACTGAGCAAGAAGTTAGCCAGTTACTCGGCAAGCCTTTCATGAAGACGTTATCATCAGATGGTAAAACCATAATGCTGTATCAGTATACGAAGTGTAAAAACAGGATCGAAAACTTTATCCCCGGCGTGAACTTATTGGCTGGCGGTATGGATATGAGGCAGCAGATGTTGACGGTGCTGATAGGCAAGGACGGCAAGGTTGAGAAGTATACGATGAATGATGCAGATAGTGCCGTGAATTATGGGCTATTAAATACGAATAAATAATGTCTTATTAGCTAGTAGCGCACCCTTAAGGGTGCGCTACTATTGTGGATAACCTCAATAATCTAGCTGGTCGATTGTTAATATGTTTTTATTATTGCCGAAATAGCAATGATAGCTGGAATATAAATAATTCTCCGGTGTGATGGCAAGATTTTTGTGGATAGGGTTATTATGTATATATTCCATTTTCTGTTTTAGCATGCCTGCATTCCTTATGCCCTCATCATAAAAACGTTTTTGCCATACCCGTCCGTTTTTATTGTTTATCTTGTTAAATTTTCTAGCTCCAAATTGCCTACATGGTATATCTTTTCTTTAAGGTGCCAAATTAGTGCCTCTATTTCTATCCCCATAAATTCCTGTCCAGGCTTCTGTAGGAGATTGCCTCCGAGATGTGGTGGGATTCGATGACTTCTTTGCCGTCGAGATCAGCGATAGTGCGGGACACTTTGAGTATCTTATCGTAGGCTCTTGCTGAAATGCCCAGTTCGAGTATTGCAAGCTTCAGTAATTCCTCACTCTCTTTATCAAGAATGCAATATCTTTCCAATTCTTTTGATTCCAGGTGGGCGTTGAAATATAAATTGCCGTCTTTGTAACGAGCTTTTTGAATATCGCGGGCTTTGTCGACCCGGTTTCTTATCTCTCCTGAACTTTCTCCACGCCGCTTGTCTGTTAAATTTTCCAGCTTTAATCTCGGAACCTCAAGATGTATGTCTATCCTGTCGAGTAGCGGGCCGGATATCTTTGAAAGATATGTCTGTATCTGAAATGGGGAGCAGTGGCATCCGCGTTTCGGATCGGTGAAATATCCGCACGGGCAGGGGTTCATGGCTGCTACCAGCATGAACTTGGAGGGGTAGGTGAGGCGGTTTGCAACACGTGATATGGTTATAACGCCTTCTTCGAGAGGCTGCCGCATTACCTCAAGGACGTTTCTTTTAAATTCCGGCAGCTCGTCTAAGAATAGCACGCCGTTATGGGCGAGGCTTATTTCGCCGGGTATGGGGTTCGATCCGCCGCCTACAAGGGCAGCGTCGGAAATAGTATGATGAGGTGATCTGAATGGCCGTGTTACGATTAAACCTTTGTTTGAAGGCAGCAGTCCGGCCACACTTTGTATTTTCGATGTCTCTAGGCTCTCTTGCAGCGTCATTTCGGAAAGAATGGTCGGAAGCCGTTTAGCTAGCATGCTCTTGCCGGATCCGGGCGGACCTATCAACAGGACGTTGTGGCCGCCCGCGGCGGCGACCTCGAGTCCGCGCTTGACGTGCTCCTGGCCTTTAACGTCATTAAAGTCGACTTTGTATTTGGTATGATGCCTGGTGATTTCGACGCTATATTTTTGCGGTGCTATTTTTATTCTGCCATTTAAGAAATCTACAACATCCTTAAGCGTATCCAGGGGGTATACCTCTATATTGTCAACAACCGCAGCTTCTTTAGAATTTGCCCGCGGCAGTATGAATTTCTTACGGCCGAAACTTTTCAGAGCCATTGCAATTGGAAGAGATCCTCTGATGGATTTGAGTTTTCCATCCAGCGATAGTTCACCGCAAAAAACGAAATCGCCCAGCGAAGACGAATCTATTGCTCCTTCGGAAGCGAGTATTGAAAGAGCTATAGGCAGATCAAATGAAGAGCCCTCTTTTTTTATATCGGCCGGCGCCAGATTTATAGTTATCTTTCTGGCCGGAAAGGAGAAGTCTGAATTTTTTATCGCGGATTTTATTCTGTCGCGCGACTCTTTAACGGCAGCGTCTGGAAGGCCCACTATGTTTATTCCGGGCAAACCTCCTCCGGTATCTGTTTCTACAGTAACTTCATGCGCCTCAACCCCGATAACGCAGCTTGAAAATATCTTCGCGATCATACATCCTCCAAGTTTATTCAGCCACATGGCTGGCCAAGTGCCTATGTCTCTGACGTAGGCCAAGTTCGTTCAGCCTTAGTTTTCCTCAACGGCATTCTCTATCAGTTCTATTGATTCAGATTCATTTTGGCTGTTTAATTTAACCGATACGACATCGATCCTCCAGTCAGAATAGACGCGGCCATGTCTTTTCATGTAACATAAAGCATTCTTTATAAGATGTTTCTGTTTGAGCCATGTAATAGATAAATGCGGCGGGCCGAGGGAAGAAGAGGTGCGCGTCTTCACTTCGACGAATATCGTCACGTCGTTTTTCTTTGCGACAATGTCTATTTCGCCGAAAGGTGTGCGTATATTTACACCGATAATTTTGTAGCCGCGTTGTTTTAAAAACCCGGCGGCTATTTCTTCACCGATCCTTCCGATCTTCTTATTCTCCCGGCCCTGCATTTTATCCTCCGTATGCTTCCAGAACAACGCGTTCGATCTCGTCCTTTATTTCCCTCTTGAGAGGGAATACGGTGTTGTACCATTTACCATCTTTTCCTTCTTCGCGCGGCATGCTTACGAACAGTCCGTCTTTACCTTCGACCACCCGCAGTCCGTTTATTACAAGGCTGTCGAGTATGGAAAGATCGCAGAATGCTTTTGTTGCGCCGCTGCCGTCCAGCTTGTGCAGCCTGGTTACGGTTAGCTTCAGATCTTCTGTCATTGAAATCACCTCCTTTCTCAAATGAGCTATAACTTGCTCTCACTATAAAGACGGGAAAATAGCGGATTTTGTTGCAAAGAATTTTAAAAAAGTTTAGTTAGCTAGGAAAAAGTTAGCAGTTATAGTATTGCAAATGTTCAACTATTGTGGTAACCTTAATAGTAGAAGAGGGGCTTAACCTTACGGGAGAAGGGCGGCTATTCAGAAAAGCCGAAAGCGTTATCCCAAGTAGGCTAACGCTGCTAAGTCGGTCGGAGTTGTCCGAAGTAGTTTGAAGGACGCCTTGAAAAAGGAGGCGAAAGCCAAAAACGGCCGGCAAAGGTTTTCTTTCGGAAAGGTTAAACCGCTTCTTCGCTGAACCCAAGTTGAAAAAAACTTGGGTTTTTCGTTATCTGCGTGTTTTAATATTATTATCGAAGCGTCTAATGACTTCAGAGGCTTCATCTTTGCCGCCATTTTTCCATGCCTCGTGTATCATTACAAGCATTTTAGTCGATTTGGAATCGGCTACCCACTTTGTGCCCAAAAGCAGAGTAGCTACCAGTAACTGTATGAAGTAACGGGGGAGGATGAAAGAGAGCGCAAACGATATTATGGCGAGTATTAGGTAAATATTTATCCTTCCCATAGTTCTGACCTTCCTTTTCTTGGTGCTTTTTACAGATTCGTAAGCTGAAACCATCTTATCCAGGCATTCGTGACAGCTGGAAATGTGGCTCTCGACCGATATTCTCTCCTCGCCGGACAATGTTCCGTCCAAATAATCCGCCAGTATTATATCGGTAGGATGGTCTTTTGCAGGCTGCCGTATTCTATTTTTCATATTTAATTCCCCTCACTATAAAGACGTAAAAAACCGTCATTTTGTTGCAAGTTATTTTAAAAAAGTTTATTTGCCATGCGCCTAGGCCAATGTTTTAAAAATCCTTTAATTCCTCTCTCAGCTTTTCTTTTGCCCGCTTTATACAGCTTGAAACGGTGCCTTTAGGCATTTTGAGAATTTCCGATATTTCGCGATACTCCATGCCATGCAATAAGTTAAGTTTTATGACCAATCGCTCCTTTTCGGGTAATAGATCTATCGAACTGTCGATTTTTTCAGATAGTTCTCTTTTGCGCGGCGTATCCGAGGCGGGCGATTCTATATTCTCCGCATCGGCGATCTGAATGGGGTTGAGGGTTCCTCCGGCTATCTTTTTCCGCATATGCTCAATAGCGGCATTTCCCGAAACTATTGCCAGCCAGTAAGCTATGCTCTTCCTGTTCCTGACATTACAGAGCTTTCCGCCTATCCATATAGACGCCAAAACCTCCTGGAAAATGTCTTCGGTGTCCTGGCATGCCGGATTGAATCCGTATTTCTTCAATCTATTCGCTATCGAGGCGGATATCAGGGCTGTATATTTTTTTACCAATAATGACCATGCTGCGGCATCTTTGCTTATACATGCCTCTACCAGCATGGTATCTTCTTTTTCGTAGTTTGAATGCATGTAGCGATGGTATCAAAAATATGTTTAAAAGTCAAATATAATTTGCTTTTTCATCAAATTGGTAAAATTGAGCCAAATTTACCCTTCAACAAGCTTAAGGGTCGATCTTAAGCGTTTGTCGAGGGATTGACATATGTTATAAAAGATAGTATACTCATTATAATTAGTAATAATAGATAAAAAGGCCATTATATGGATGAAAATAATAAAGCATCGGAAACGCTGGAAAAAGAGCTGGAGCAATTGCGTCGCAAGATAGCCGACCTGGAATCATGTGAAGGCAGCCGCAAGGATATAGATGAGGTTTTGAGCCGATTCTGCGAATCCACATATAGCACGATCTTTAATGCCGCAAGTGATGCCATATTTATAAGCGAAATAGAGCATAATAAAATAATAGATGCTAATGATAAAGCATGTGAGATGTATTGCTATCCTAAAGAAGAAATGCTCAATCTTACCATCTACGATCTTGGTTTCCAGCAGGAGCCCTTTACTCATCAGGAAGCCGCCAGACTTATGAAGAAAGCTCTGGATGGCGAGCCTCAGCTTTTTGAATGGGTATGTAAGGATAAAGCTGGAAGGCCGTTCTGGGTGGAAGTAAATTTAAGACGTGCCGTTGTCGGCGGGAAATATCATCTTCTATCAGTAGTCCGAGATATAAGTGAACGCAAAAAACTTGAGGACAGCCTTACCAGAATCAATGAAACATTTTTAGCTTTCGGCCCCAATCCTGTCGAAAATATTGACCACCTGACGGCTTTGTGCGGGGAGCTGATGAATGCGGATTGCGCTTTATATAACAGGCTTGAAGACGGCATTCTTTGCACATATAGTCAATGGAAGGCGCCCGAAGATCTTAAAACTAAGGAATATTCAAAAGGCTACATTTGTTATGATCTGGTTGAGCATCGCAGCGACGGAATTACCGTAATAAGAAATCTTCAGGATACTGATTATGTAAAAACGGATCCCAATGTTGCCAAATATGGGTTGCGGACTTTTTTGGGATGTCAGGTAAAGTTTGGTGGACACTTTGTAGGGGCTCTTTGTATATTTTATCAGTATGATTTTGAACCGGCAGAAGACGATAAAAAAGTTATTGAAATAATCGCCTCTGCTATAGGAGTAGAGGAGGAGAGAAGGTCCTCCGAAGACGTATCGCACCTTGCGCGTTTTTCTATAGACCATGCAAATGATGCCATTTTCTGGATCGACAGAGAAGGCCATATCCTATATGTCAACGATACAACGTGTCAATGCCTGGGCTATACGCACGATGAGCTTTTATCGATGAAAGCATGCGACATAGATCCCCGCTATAACCCCGAATCCGCATGGCGCGAACGATGGGAAAACGTAAAAGCGAAAAAAAATTATACCATAGAGACTCTCCATAAGAAAAAGGACGGCACATTTCTGCCGGTAGAGCTAAGCGTTAATTATCTTGAGTATGAAGGCATCGAATATGTTTTTGCCGCAGCCCGCGATATTACAAAACGTAAAAAACAGGAAGAAGCGCTCTTGAAGCGCGATTATCAGCTGGAGATACTTTCCAGGACCAGCTTGCACGTAAACGCTGTTCTCGAAACCCCCGTTATCATGCGTACGCTTGTTACCGCGGCAATGGAACTTGTTGATGCCTCGGGAGGGACGGCAGGGCTTCTGCAGGATGGCAAAATGAAATTTACTGAATATGCTAGAGAGGGAAAACTTCAGCCGATAAATTATGTATTTGAAAGAGGCCAGACACTGCCCGGATGGGTTATAGATACTTCAAAGCCTTACATCTCCAACGACGCTGAGCACGACAATCATGTTTCGCCGGAATTCCGGGCGGACTTCAGTTTGTATAATATGGTTAATGTGCCCATACTGAGTCGCAAGGGTGAATTGTTGGGATGTTTCGAGATCCATAACAAAAATGATAAAGTGCCGTTTGACGCGGAAGATGTATTTATGCTTCAGGGTCTTGCTGCGAGCGCGGCGGTTGCTCTGGAGAATGCGAGAACGTTGGCTGAACGGGATAAGGCGGAATCCGAACGTGTTAAGCTTAATAGAGAGCTCGTCAAGACCAACGCGCGTCTGAAAAAACTGGCTTTGAAGGATACCTTGACGGGGCTTTACAATCATCAATACCTGAATGAAGCCATAGACGCGGAATTTTACCGTGCGAGGCGATACGGCCATCCTATTTCTGTGATAATGCTCGACATAGATTATTTCAAGTCCATAAACGATGTGTATGGTCACGATTTTGGCGATCTTGTCCTTAAGCAATTTGCCTTATATTTAAAGAAGATGGTGCGTAAATACGACACTGTCATCCGTTTTGGCGGAGAAGAGTTTATAATCATATCTCCTGCCGTAGATATGATGAAGGCCCAGATAATGGCACAGAGAATACTGGATGCCGTAGGCCTTTATAATTTTGGGAATAAGGAACATGTCATAAAGCTGAAGCTTAGCATGGCGGTGTCGTCATATCCTGATAATAACGTATCGCACGGTATGGATCTTGTAAACAATTCCGACAAGATACTTTCAAAGGTTAAGGAAGCAGGCGGCAATAGGGTGTTTTCTTCGTATTCGGTATCTGCAAAGAAAAATATGGTGCTGCCGGATCTGGAACCTACAGACGTCCGGTTTCTGAAAGAGAAGATAGATAAATTAAACAGAAGCGGTAAGCAAAGCCTTGTTGAGTTCATATTTGCGTTCGCCAAGACAATAGAGCTTAAAGATCACTATACCGGAGAACATGTTGAGAATACTGTAAAATACTCTACGGACCTTGCCAGACGGCTTCACCTGGCAGCTGAGGATATCGAAAATATACGCGAAGCGTCCGTCCTTCACGATCTCGGGAAAATCGGCATAAGCGACAAAATACTTCTGAAAAAATCGAAGCTTACTAAAAAAGAATTTGATGTAATAAAACATCATCCGCAGATCGCGGCCGATATTATCCGGCCTATACAATTCATGCATGATATAATACCGCTGATACTTTATCACCATGAAAGATGGGATGGTAAAGGATATCCGGCGGGATTAAAGGGCGAGGAGATACCTGTCGGCGCGCGTATAATATCTATCGCGGATGTATATCAGGCGCTGACGTCAAATCGTCCATATCGAAAAGCGTTTCCCAAAAAGGAAGCCATCAGCATTATTAGAAAAGGCGCGGGAACGCAGTTTGATCCGAATATAGTGGATATTTTCATACACATGATAACCAAGGAAAAGGAGAAGGCGTAGATGTCGCACGAGATCGAAGAGAATGAGCTTATAAAGCAGCGCAGGACCAAACTTGAGAACATTGCTAAAAAAGGCATATACCCATATGGCGGCAGATACGACACATCCTCTACCATAAAAGTGCTTAAAGATGATTTTGTAGAAGGCAAAGTTGCTTCAGTGGCCGGCAGAATAATGGCCATAAGGTCGCATGGTAAAAGTTCTTTCTACGATATTAAAGATTCTACCGGCAAGATACAGGCTTACTTTAAAGCGGACATAGTCGGAGCGGAAAATTTTATTCTTTTAAACGACCTTGATATAGGGGATTTTATAGGTGTTAAAGGTGATACGTTTAAGACGCGCACCGGAGAGGCCACTATCATAGCAAAAGAATTTACGATACTTGCGAAATCCTTAAAGCCGCTTCCTGAAAAATGGCACGGACTTAAGGATGTAGAGACCAGGTATCGCCAGAGATATGTGGATCTCATAGTGAATGACGATGTCAGGGGTGTCTTTATTACCAGGTCCCGTATAGTGAGCGAGATAAGGAGATTTCTCGACGAGAAAGGATTCATTGAAGTAGAGACGCCGATGATGCAGTCGATGCCCGGAGGGGCTGCGGGAAAACCGTTTAAGACGCATCACGAAGCGCTTGACATAGACCTCTTTCTGAGAATAGCACCTGAGCTTTATCTTAAGAGACTTCTCGTCGGCGGACTCGGAAAAGTCTATGAGATAAACAGGAGTTTCAGGAACGAAGGCATATCTATAAAGCATAATCCTGAATTTACCATGCTGGAAGTGTATGAGAGTTATTCAGACTGTGCAGGCATGATGCAGCTTACCGAAGATCTTGTAAAAAATCTCGCCCAGAAAGTTCTGGGTAAGACAGAGATAGAATATCAGGGGAAAATTATAGATCTGTCTAAGTGGGAGAGGGTGTCTTTTGCAGAGCTGATGAAAGAGCAGTTCGGTATTGTTCCGTCTGATAGCCATGAGGTCTGGCTTAAGAAGCTTAAAGCCAAAGGTATAGAGATGGAAGGTAAGGATATCACAAGAACGCAGATTATAAATATAGTGGGTGATCTTGTTGAACCCAAAGCAGGCAATCATCCCGTGTTTGTCGTCGATATGTTCAGGGAAATGTGCCCGCTAGCCAAAGTGAAGGCTGATAATCCGGATCTGACTGACAGGTTTGAACTATATATGGGCGGTATGGAGATAGCCAACGCCTATTCAGAGCTTAATGACCCCATAGAACAGAAGAAACGGTTTGAGGATGAACTGCAGGGCGCTAAAGATGGAAAACGGAATATAGACGAAGACTTCGTAAATGCGCTTGAATACGGCATGCCTCCCGCCGGAGGGCTCGGTATCGGCATCGACAGGCTTGTAATGATCTTGACCAATTCACCGTCCATAAGGGATGTTATCTTGTTCCCGCAACTTAAACCACAGAGTCCGGTGGAAGAAAAATAAATTAAAAAAATGAACTGGCAGCTTTTCGTAAGCCTACGTTACCTGACCGCTAAACGCAAAGAGAAATTTATATCTCTGATAAGCCTCATATCTATCCTTGGGGTTGCCGTCGGAGTTGCGGCGCTCATAATAGTAATATCGGTTATGAGCGGATTCGACGAGGATCTTAAAAATAAGATAATCGGGACCTACTCCCATATCGAAGTGGTTTCTGACTATGGCGTCAAACCATCGCAGGATCTCACAGATAAGATAATGGGCGCTAAGCATGTCGTCGCAGTGTCGTATTTTCTTAACGGACAAGCCCTTATAAGTAAAGACGGAAGCGTTGCCGGCCTTATTGTGAAAGGCATCAATCCGCGCGACGAGGTCCGTGTAAATAGCCTTGGCAAATACATGAAAAGAGGCACGCTCTACGACCTGAAGGATAACGGAATTGTACTGGGCAGTGAGCTTGCCGGCAGGCTTGATGTAAATGTGGGCGACACGATATCTTTAGTATCTCCGGCTTTCATAAAAGAGAAGAAGCTAAAGCTTTCGAATATGTTCTCTGTGGATGGTAAAATTTTTAAAGTAGTAGGTGTATTCACCTCTGGTATGTATGAATACGATTCAAACCTGGCTTACATAGATTTAGCCGGTGCTCAGGAATTATTGGCTGTGGGCGACATGACCACCGGATTGTCTATAAAGGTAGACGACGCTTTTAATGTGGATGGTGTCAAAAAAGCCCTCCGAGGGGAGTTGGGCCCTTTCTACGATGTCCGCACATGGTTTGACCTGAACAAAAATCTGCTCGAAGCGATCAAGCTTGAAAAGACGGTCATGTTCATTATATTGACCCTGATAGTGATGGTCGCATGTTTTAATATTGCAAGCGCTCTTATTATGACAGTTCTCGAAAAGACGAAGGATATAGGCATATTAAAAGCGATAGGCGCCAGCAATGGTAATATAATGGCAGTATTTGCGTTGCAGGGTAGTTTCATAGGATTATTGGGCACGGCGCTCGGAACCCTTCTTGGCTTCGCCGCGTGCTGGTGCCTTAAGACTTATAAATTTATAAATCTGCCGCACGATATTTATTATCTTGATAAATTACCGGTCAAGATGGATCCATGTGATATAACGGTTATAATTTTATATAGCTTGCTGATCAGTTTTGTCTCCGCTCTATATCCTGCATACAGGGCCTCACGCCTTGATCCTGTGGAGGCGCTCAGATATGAATGATATTTTTCTCTCTGCACATGATATCCATAAGATATATAAAGACGCGGGCAAGAAAGTAAAAGCTGTGGACGGGATAAGCCTGGATATTAAAAAAGGGCGTTCCGTAGCTATCCTGGGCCCGTCGGGCGCTGGTAAATCTACGTTGCTTCATATGCTGGGAGGGCTGGACAAGCCAACGTCCGGGCATATAATGCTGGACACGGTTGATATATATAAACTTCCGGATAAAGGACGAGCTTATATCAGAAATAAACGTTTTGGTTTTGTTTTCCAATTTTACCATCTGCTGTCGGAATTTACGGCACTTGAAAATGTTATGATGCCTGCTCTGATAGAGGGGCAGGGGGCAGGGGGTAAATACAGTGTCGTTAAAGACAAGGCTGTGAATGCCCTGAAGCTTGTTGGCCTGGCCGGTAGAATGAACCATAGGCCTTCTGAACTATCCGGAGGGGAATCTCAGAGGGTTGCTATAGCGAGAGCTATAATAAACGAACCGGAGATCCTTCTGTGCGATGAGCCTACTGGTAATCTTGACTCCAAAACAAGTGAATCTATATATGAACTCCTTTTCGGGCTTAAGTCCAAAATAGGTCTTACCCTTGTAATAGTAACTCATGATGAGCGGTTATCCAGTAAAACTGAAGATATTCTGCGTTTAAAAGACGGTAAAATAGCTTAATTCCCATTACCAGCCTATCTTGACAATCCTGCTTTTATGTGATATACTTCGTATTCCTTTTACTAAGGAATATTATGGAGATCCTGACAAAGATAAATTGGGTTGATATTATAATCTTAATTATAATATTACGAACGAGTTACGTATCTTTGCAGGATGGCTTAAGCCATGAGATCCTTCCGCTTATCGGATCGGTCTGCATGCTTGTGTTCTCCCTCCACTATTATAATAAAATCGCAATATTTTTTTATAATAACGGCTTAGCGCTGCCAATGGCGTTTTTGAACCTGTTGGGTTTTGTGATATTGGCAGTTTGCATAGGCCTTTTATTTAAGTTCTTTAAGGTAGTTGTTGATAAAATTATAAAGGTAAGCTGGCATCCTTTCATAGAGAAGTTTGGCGGGCTGGTAGCTGGCATTATAAGGAGCGCTGTCCTTGTGAGCCTTATACTTGTAATGCTCATGCTCATTCCGCTTTCTTATCTTCAATGGTCGGTCAGAGACCGCTCATTGACCGGAATGTATTTTCTAAGAATAGGGCCGGCTATTTACGAGAAGGTGTCGGTGATTTTACCTACGGTTCCGGTCAGCGCTAAAGAGCTGATGAAAAACCTGACGGCGGATAAAGCCGTAGCTTCCGGTAAAGAAAAACCTGCCGTAAAGAAATAACTGTAAAAATTTATGTTAACGCGAGGTTTGGATGAGATTAATAGATCTTTATAGGCTTGCTGTTAAAAAAGGCATCGAAAAAGATGTGCGCAACAAGTCAGAGATCAAAGAAGTCCTGGATAAAGCGCGCAGGGAATATAAGAAGCTGAAGGGCGCTGATAAGAGGGCATTTGACCTTGAAAAGCTTACGAACCCTTTTGCCGATACCCGTATATTATACGGCAGTCCGGACACAGATGTCAGGACGGTAATGGTCGGGGTGGATATGGAGGGGCCGGAGCTGCTGTTGGCAGACAGGCTGAACCAATCCGATCGCAGTTCTATAGATCTTGTCCTTGCGCACCATCCGGAAGGCCTTGCGTGGGCCAAGCTTAACGATGTTATGGCACTGCAGGCAAATATGCTGAATAAATTCGGCATACCTATGGATGTGGCCTCAGAGCTTTTGAAAGAGCGTGCTGATGAAGTTTCCAGGTCTCTGGCCGGGTCGAATCATTTCAGGTCTGTAGATATCGCAAGGCTTTTAGATATTCCGTTCATGTGTATGCATACGGTCGCGGATAACCATGTAGCCGATTATCTGCAGAAACTTTTTGATAAAAGTAAGCCGAATAAATTATCGGACGTTATAGGCGCGTTAAAGCGTATACCCGAATATGAAGACGGGTTAAAGAAGGGCGCCGGTCCTAGAATATTGGTTGGCGATCCTGGTAAGAAGGCCGGCAAAGTATTTATCGATATGACCGGAGGCACTGAAGGTCCTAAAAGAGTTTATCCGCGTCTTTCGCAGGCTGGGGTCGGCACTATAGTTTCTATGCACCTTAGCGAAGAACATTTTAAATATATTAAAGGCGAGCATATCAATGTAGTAATAGCAGGACACATGGCCAGCGACAATCTTGGCATGAACCTTTTACTCGATGAGATCGAACGGGTTGCGCCTCTCAATGTGATAGCGTGCTCAGGTTTTATTAGAATAAAGAGATAGGGTGTTAGTACTTTACATCTATGGCGATACCGGATCAGTTGATAGACCAGATTCAGGAAAAAACCGATATAGTGGAAGTGATCTCGAAATACGTTCCACTGAAGAAGCTCGGTAGAAATTATAAAGCACCGTGTCCTTTTCATAATGAAAAGACGCCTTCGTTCATTGTAAGTCCGGATAAGCAGATATATCATTGTTTCGGCTGTGGAGCCGGCGGCAACGTATTTTCATTTCTGATGAAATACGAAAACCTGCAGTTCCCGGAAGTTATAGAGATGCTTGCCGAAAAGTGCGGGGTAGTTCTGCCGAAGTCAGGCAATAAGAGTGACAATAGCCTGGCCAATCAGCTTTATAAGATAAACGATCTTGCGTGCCAGTTCTTTCAGACGTCGCTGACCAATAATGGCGCGGCAAAAGAATATATACGTTCGCGCGGTGTAGGCGACGAGACTTTAAAAAAGTTCAAGATAGGTTTTGCGCCCAATTCGTGGGATGCGCTGATAAATTTTTTCAGAGCCAAGTCCGTTACTCCGGCGATGCTGGCACAGGCTGGCCTGGTCGTTGCGAACGACAAGGGCGGCCATTACGACAGATTCAGGAACAGGCTGGTATTTCCGATAATAGATCTGAAAGACCGGGTGATAGGTTTCGGGGCAAGAGTGCTCGATTCATCTCTGCCTAAATATCTGAATTCGCCCGAGACGCCGATATATTCTAAGGGTAGAAACCTTTACGGGCTCAGTTTTTCGAAAGATGATATAAAAAAGAGCGGCCACTTCATGGTGGTCGAGGGGTATTTAGATTTTATAGTTCCTTATCAGGCCGGTGTAAAGAATGTAATAGCTACTCTGGGAACGGCGCTTACCGTCGACCAGATAAAGCTGCTCAAGCGTTTCGCCAATACCGCGATCATGCTTTACGATCCGGATGAAGCGGGTGAAGCGGCCAGTTTGAGGAACCTTGATCTTTTCATAAGTGAAGACGTAAATGTATACATAGCGGAGCTCCCGGAAGGATACGATCCCGACAGCTACATAAGGAAGTTCGGGATGGATGAATTCCTGCTGCTGAAAAAGTCGAGCAAGAACCTGTTTGATTATAAGCTGGGCAAGCTTATGAACAGGTTTAATATAAATACAACTCACGGCAAGATGAATATAGCATCTGAGATGCTGCCGACCATAGCACGCATAAATAATGCTGTATTAAAAGATACTTTGATAAAGAAGCTTGCGGAGAGGCTGTCCGTAGACGAGGAAGCGATAAAGTCGGAACTGAAGAAGGTGAAGACCGACTATACCGAAAAGCGTTACGTAGAGACCGTTGTCGTCCAGACGAAGAAACATTCGTCCGGAGCGGAGATACTGGCACTGGCTCTTATGATGGAAGGATCCAGGGCGGTAGAAAAGATAGCGCAGTCGTTGTCGCCGGATGAATTTAAAGATTCTTCTATACGGGATGTGGTCAGTGCGGTATTTGATTTTTACAAGGCGAATAAAGAGATAACAGCGCCCAGGCTTATTAACCATTTTTCGGAAAGTCCGGGAGCAGCGGCCCTGATAACAGAAGCCGTCGGAGTGGCGGAGATAATAGGGGATAAAGAGAAGGCCCTGAACGATTGTATAGCCAAAATAAAGAAGGATAACCTGGAAGAGCGGAAGTCTTTGATACAGGACGCCATTAAAGCGGCGCATAGCCAGAAGAATGACAGCAGGGTTATGGAACTGGTTACCGAATATAACGAACTTATAAAGATGGGTAAGGCATAAAGTATGGCAAGGAAAAAGATAAATATGAAACTTAAAAAAAGGACAGCTCTTAAGATGAAGGACGCTATATCCGCGCCCGAAATTGAAAACGGAGCTGAGCCTCAAAGTAAGAAAAAGAGGCTTAAAGGCCTTAACGAACTGATAGCTCTCGGAAAAGAGAAGGGGCATCTTACCTTTGAAGAGGTAAATAATATACTTCCCGTGGATGTGGTTTCTTCCGAAGAGATAGATGAGATACTTGGTATACTCGGCGATGAGAATATTAAACTGATCGATAGCGAGGATGAGCTGACCAAGGAAGGCGTCGAGGGCGAGGAAGATAAGGCGGAAGAGAAGAAGGAAGAGGTTGAGAAGGAAGAGGTTGTAAAGCTCGCCCATGTAGACGATCCTGTGAAGATGTATCTGAGGCAGATGGGGCAGATACCGCTTCTGACGAGAAAAGAAGAGCTCGATATAGCGCAGCGTATAAAAGAGGCGGAATATAAATTCAGAGATGCGGTTCTTGCCGTCAGGATCTCTAAATATAAAGCCATAGAAGTTGCCGAGAAGATACTTAATAATGAACTTAACGAAGAAGAGTTTATAAATATAGACATAAGGTTTAAGGGTGCTAAGCTTCGGAAGAAGCTCATTCGTCTTACAAGCGGCCTCCAGAAGGCCAGGAGCAAGGAAGGTATAGCGAGTCTCATAAAAGAGATGAACCTGGGAATGAATGTTGTCGAGGAGATGGTAAAGAAGATAGAGGAATACCTTGAAGAATACTCCAAGCTTGAAGCGAGGCTTTCGAGCGCACGTAAAAAGAAAGACAGGGAAGAGGTCAAATCTCTTTCGAAGCGCAAACGAAAGATAGAGAACGAATTTGGCGAACCCATAAGCGCGGTAAAAGAGCATTTTAAACTTGTCCGCTCGACCGAAGTTAAATTTAACAAAGCAAAAAAAGAACTGGTAGCCGCGAACTTAAGGCTGGTTGTAAGCATAGCGAAGAAATACACAAACAGAGGCCTGTCGTTCCTCGATCTCATACAGGAAGGTAATATAGGCCTGATGAAGGCCGTGGATAAATTTGAATATAAACGCGGTTATAAATTTTCCACTTATGCTACGTGGTGGATAAGGCAGGCGATTACAAGGTCTATAGCTGATCAGTCCAGAACGATAAGAATACCCGTCCATATGACGGAGACGATAAATAAGCTCATAAAAGTTTCGAGATCTCTTGTCCAGCAGAACGGAAAAGAGCCTACTCCGGAAGAGATAGCGCACAAGATGCGCATGCCCGTCGAGAAGGTCAGGGGTATACTCAAGATAGCTCAGGAACCGATATCCCTTCAAACCCCCATAGGCGATGAAGGCGATACGCATTTCGGTGACTTTATCGAGGACAAACGGGCCGTATCTCCGGCTAATGCGACTGCGTATTCCATGCTCAGGGAGCAGATGGATGATGTGCTTGATACGCTGACGGAGCGCGAGAAGAAGGTCCTGCGCCTGCGGTTTGGTATAGGCGACGGTTATCCCAGGACATTGGAAGAGGTCGGAGCAGTGTTTAAAGTTACGCGTGAACGTGTCAGGCAGATAGAGGCAAAGGCTCTGCGTAAATTGCGGCATCCTACCAGATCCAGAAAGCTTAAGAACTTTCTGGCCATAGGCATAGGAGAATAGTTTGCTCCACCCCGGGGTGGAAAATTTGTCCGACAATTTATTTTAAAAAATAAGTTGACACGCATTGAAATGTAGTGTATACTCAACGCATAGTAAAGAAGGCAGGAAAATCTTGGACCGCATGGTAGAGAAGCTTTCGCCTTGCGGTTTTTTTTCTAGCACGATTACTATAATTTTTCCGAAAGGAGGTATTTACAAGTGCCAAAAGGAAAAGTAAAATGGTTCAATGATGCAAAGGGCTACGGCTTTATTACTCCTGAAGAGGGTAAGGATGTTTTCGTTCACCAC
>Ga0172381_10003118_pt1 | contig 17735 bp, 39 predicted proteins | sample Leawel6488metaG_FD_119754 | JGI IMG/M metagenome (GOLD analysis project Ga0172381, IMG submission 119754) | Leachate microbial communities from a municipal landfill in Southern Ontario, Canada - Leachate well 64-88 metaG | ecosystem: Engineered > Solid waste > Landfill > Unclassified | place... | reverse complement strand
GTTAAACCGCCCAATGCTGCAGACTTTCACATGGCCCCCCATATGTGCTTGATATCGCGTCACTTGCTTCACTTTCCTTAATTTTCCGCCCATTATGGTTATAGTCAACCCTTTATTTTGATTGCCTCTAAAAAAATCTACCATATATTGTGGATAGTTTTTATCCACGCCACATATTGTGTTTAATTATTATCCATGCAAATAAGTTATCAACATGTTATTAACTTTCGGCCTATTTTGGTAATTTTCCGGGCATTTTCACCAGATTTGACGAAGATCACCTGTGTTTTCTCTAATCCTTAACGGTGCTTGCTTTGCTTGCCATCAATGCCTTTATAACTCAATAAATACGCTTGTGATATTCCCCGATTTTCTTCATTTTTATGATATTTACCTACCTGTTGATAACTAATTTAAAATATTCTTTTCCTTTACTGTCATTGCGTTCCGCTAGTTTACCCTGTTTATAACTATATATGGCACGCTATATGCTGATATATAATGCGAGCGGGAACAAACCCGCAATAAATGACAGACCGGACGCAGGTCAATAAAGTTGCGAGAAAGATGAGGATGCCATGAAGAAGAACAAGATTGAAAGCGTAAGGATTGAAAGGGTAGTGGACGAAAACCCTATTACCGACTGGATGGGTAAATACACGAATGAACCAACAGACTGGGCAATATGTTCGCATTGCGGGCAGTATGTTGCCCTTGCTGAGGCACCGAACAGGCGAGCCGCTGAAATAGAGAATGAAATCATTGACCTCGAAAACGAGGTGGAGCTGTCCGAAGATGCTATTACGGTCAATGCTAATAATGAAATGATCGATACGCTACACAAGGAACGTGCTGGTTTAGTCTTGCATGATTGCCCGCGCTCTTCCTGCGAATATAACTACTTTCTGCCCTATGCGGGGGGAGAAGAACAAGGAACTGACAATTATCAATCATCTGGTATGCAAGACTATAAGCGGATGGAGGGACTTAATGACGGTGACTGGTATTTTATGGGAATAATCGCTAAGGCAGAAATCATTACAGAAAACGGAACCATGCAGACGATTAGGTCTGGTGGTCTTTGGGGTGTTGAGTCCGACGGCGGGTCATATCTTGACGAAGTGGCTCAAGAACAACTCTCTGAGTTGAGGAATGAACTAACGTCTTTAGGTTTTGGAAAAAGGGCAATAGACTACGCCTTTAAAAATATTGAAACCGTAGACAACTAACCGGGGAAACCCGACATAGAAAGGGGAAAGAAAATGAGACAGACAATTAGCAACGACTACCACAACACGGAGATCACGATTAACAAGACAGATGAGCAGCTTGATGCCATATCATATCGGATATATGCGGGGACTGCAAGCAAGGCTGATAAGGCATATAGGCGTAGACTACATGATGCCCTATGCGGCAGCGATGACTGTACTTGCGGCGATGAGTTTGGGCGCCGGTAAAACTGGGAGAGGAAAAGTAAGCATACCAACTAACCATAGAAAGGGGAGAGAAGATGGAAAGGGAAAAAGATTTTATTGCAGATTTTAAGGCGAAAAATCCAATATTAGAAACAAGCGGCAGCGGAACGGGCACCTATAAATACCAGAAATATCTTGGTGGTATTGATTTGAGGTACGGGTTTACCACCCGGAAGGCGGCGGAAATGGATCGCGCTAAAATGGCAAAGGAGGCCTATTACTATTATGCCGATGGAGAGCGGATTGTAGAGTGCCCGAATTGTGGAAAAGAGGTAAAAAATAATCAAACCCATGAGGGCCGCTGCGTACATTGCTATACCGTTTCAATCCCCCCCGCGCGATTGAAAAGAACGGATACTGGAAATAATACCTTATAACTAACTAACCATAGAAAGGGGAAAGAAATGGATACAAAAGAAGAAGTTAAGTGTGTAGGGTGCGGGTGCATTATAACTGATGAAAACTCGAGTGAAATTGACACTGTATGTATCGACTGCGAAGATGATTACTGCGCATGTGGGGAGATTATCCGTAAAGACGCTGCTGAACAAATAGGAGATGAGTATATATGCGAAAGCTGCCAAAATGATTACTTTTTTTGTAATAAGTGTGAGACGTACCACCATAACGACGATGCTACAATGGTATATACAAGGGACAATGAAAGCAAGTCGGAAACCTGGTGTCCTAATTGTGTCGATAGGCACGCTTTTCGATGCAATGATTGCGAGGAGTATTTCAGTGATAGGTGCACCGATATAAGCTATGGTGGTAACAGTCTTTGTGTTGGGTGTTACGAGGATCACTATTTCACATGCGAAGGGTGCGGAGACGTTTTCTATTGTGATGATATGAGAAGTACGGATAGTAACTGTTATTGTGAAAGCTGTTATGAAAACGAAGACGATTCAGCGGCGATTCACGACTACCATCATAAACCATCCTTAGCTTTCCACTCCGGTACGGATAAAGACACACTATTTATGGGATTTGAACTGGAAAGTGAAGGTAGTAGAGATATTGCGGAGGAAATAAGAGACGATTACTCCAAAGATGAAACTTTGTTCTGGTTTGAAAATGATGGTTCGCTTGACAATGGGTGCGAGATGGTTTCACATCCCTGTACTTTAGGCTTTTTTAGAGACTCTTTTCCTTTGGAAAAAGTAACCAAAGAGATGATAAAAGCGGGTGCGAAATCACATAACACTACCACTTGTGGATTACACATTCACGCATCAAGGGAAACTTTGTCCGAAGCGGACCAAATCAAGATAGGCCTCTTTATGGGATTTAATGCCGACTACCTTAAAATCTTAGGGAGACGGGATTATAATACTTACTGCAAAGAGAAAACCATTAAGAAGGGAGACATGAAATCGGCGAAATACTCCGAAGGTAGATATGAAGCGGTTAATTTCACCAATAGAGAAACCATCGAGTTTCGCTTTTTTAAAGGCACCCTGAAATCAGAAACCATTTACGCTTCTTTGGAGTTTGTTCATGCCTTGTGTAATTTTGTAAAGAGTCAATCTTTTCCGACCATTGTAAAGCCTTGCTGGTCCGAATTTTGCCTTTATTTGACTGGAAACAAAAGCATTTACGGAAACCTTATCAAATTCATGGAATATAAAAACATCTTCACGAAATAGGAAAGGGGATTGACAATGTGTATTGTAGTAATAAAAAAATCCGGCATATTACCGCCCACAAAAAAGACTTTGAGAAATTGTTTCGACGCGAATCCTGATGGTGCTGGTTTGATGTATAACTATAAAGGTAGGGTAATCATCGACAAAGGTTTTTTTAGCTTCAAGTCCTATTGGAAGCGGTTACAAGGTCTAAATTTCGGCATTGATGATGTAGTGGTCTATCATTTCCGCATTGCTACCGCTGGTGGAATTAACATCCAGAATTGTCATCCGTTTCCGATTTCCGATAATTGCCAAATATTAGGAGCGCCTCAAATCGAAACGGATATTGGCCTTGCACATAACGGTATTATAAACATACCAGCGGAAAAAGGTCTAAGCGATACATCGACCTTTATTAAAAGCGCCTTATATGGCCTTAAAAAGGACTTATTAGCAAAAAGAAGCGCCGTGTTTAACCTTGTCTCTTTGGCGACAAAGGGAAGTAAATTGGCTTTTTTGTACGGAGCTGGTGAAGTCGTTACCACTGGCGATAATTGGATCACCGAAGATAGTGGGCTGGTTTTTTCTAACACATCCTATCAGGAAATCTTGTGGTACAAAGACAAGCGGTACAATGCCGGTTTTTCATGGCCTGATAAGTGGTTTAAAGACGGTGAAACCGACAAAAGCACATTGTATTGTACGGAATGCGGCGGCGAACTTTTGAAGGTCGGCAACTTGTATCACTGTCAAGATTGCGAAACGGTTTATGAGTAAACAAGGAGGTTTTATGACATCATTCATCCTGGGCGTTGCGTTCGGCATTGCGGTAACAACGGCTTTCTTTTTGTGCCGGTAAAATAACGGCGGGAAGTGATTAACTTATATCATAGCATACCAGCTCTTTGAAAATAGGTGGAAACGTACCGACTTTTTCCTTGATTAGCTTCCTTGTTAGAGTATTATGTAAGTATGTTCAGGGGGAGGCATCCCTTAAACCGTCACTTGCCGATTCAAGCGATAACCTGAGCATACTCATAAACCTAATCGGAGGTGTCAAAATGAACGACAATCAAGAAGAATTTCGGTTTAACTGCTCAGAATATGGTTTATATGGGATGTTACGCTATTACCCAGAAACAGATGAATTCTGTTTTCACGATCAATTCGGGCATTTGCTGACGCACCAACAAACCGCAATCGTAATTACCGGACTATTAAACCATCTTGCGAAATCAAGCGAGGCGGACATAGAAGAACATAATCGGGAAAATAGTCTTGAATGGGAAAAGGAACAATGGAAACAGAGTTGCCGGAAAAAACCACTACAGGCTAACATACCAAGCAGGCGCGGATATATATATTTTGTTCAAGATGGAGAGGGACGGGTAAAGATAGGAAAGACTATCAACATGTCAAAGCGGATAAGGGAATATACAAAGTTGCCCACAGAACCGATAATTCTGCATACCTTCGAGAGCGAAAATTATAGTGATGCGGAAATACTTGTTCACAATCGCTATGCAGATCAAAGACTTCGGGGAGAATGGTTTGATCTGACGAAAGAAGATATTGAATTCATCAAATCGGGTGACTTAGAAAAGATAGTTATTTCCCTGTTGAATGGTTAATCATACCACATACGGGCAATTAACCGCATACCAGAAAGGAGCATACCATGGGAAAGCACCACGAAAATTATCGCAGGGGAGTTGAAAAGACTTGTCAGGTAAAAGCCAGGTGTCCTATTTGCGGCCAGGATCACCTTGTGAGGCTGAATAGAAACGAAGTCGAATCTCATATAGTGCAAAGGGTTTATTGCCCCGACTGCGCATGGCGTAGGAATGAAAATGGCTACATACCAGAGGCACGGATAACCTTTATGGGGCAAGCGTCACGAAGGCCGGAACGGTAACATACCAACTAACTGACATACCATAGGAGGACATACCGTGTTGAAAACATACCGCTTTGAGTTTCCAGATAATACCATTAGGATCGTCGTCGCTAAATCTTTGGGCGAGGCGATCAGGGAAGCCGAGAAGTTCGGGAAGAAATTTAAGCTACTCGGCTATGAGCGAAATGAGAAAAAGGGCAGCAGGCCCGGAGGGCTTTAATGTACCATATTTAGGCCATACCATAGGGTTTTGGGGGATAATGTACTAAAAATAGGACATACTAAGAAAGGAGTCTGACATGGGTTACATGAAGAACCTGGCAATCGAGCTTGAAAACATGGGGATTGACGCCGACCTTGTGAACTTGGACATACTATTTGAGTACATGGCGGCATACCGGCAAAAGACAGGGAAACCTTTAGACATACTGAAGGCGGCGAGAGAGGTTTATAAATAATAAACTGGTCTGTTTTATTAACAAATTATCGGCTATAACTCGGTACGGTTGCCGATTTACGGGAAGGAGGGTTAGATGGCTTACATAGAAATTGATGTAGAGACTGACGAAGGCGTAAAGACCTTTGAGGTTGTCCAGATAGGCATTTGCGCTCACTGCGGGGATTTCGTTTACAGGGAAAGGGTAACGGGGAAGGTGTTATATAACCGGCGGGAATGTCCGGTTGCGGGGGATCACCTTTTTTACCCGCTGAACTGAGAAAGGCACATACCGGCCAAGAGGGGCATCCCTGTGCATACCAAGAGGTGTCCCGCCGCATACCATGTATTTTACTTAGGGGTGTCACTCGTAAGTAAGTGAGGGTGCTCAAAGCGGTTGCCGATGACTTCACACCAATCACCAATCTCTTGAACCTCACTGTCAAAGATGGCAAGGAATTGACAGTGATCTTGTACCCATTCCACGGTGGCTCTATTCCCTCCGGGGTCTAAAACGACATCTCCTTCATACACATCCTTTCCGTTCTTATCTGTTAGGCCCGTAAATTGCATGAACTCAACATCTTCTATACTAAAATTTATTTCTTCATTATCTTCTGTGTGGATATAGCCGCCAATAATTTCACCCCTTGCATTAAAATGTATCGTATGAATATCCATCGTGCATCCCGATGGGGCATGATAAGCCCTAAACTTAATTTCTCGCATTTTTCCCCTCCTTCCTCGTCCCATGTATCGGGCAAGCTGAGCTTATCCACCAGCCGCCCCTGTCTTTAGCTAACTGCTCGTTTCCATTACCGTTGTCGAGGCGGGGACATTTACAGCCGATTTTAACGGCCTCTTTACTACCTGGGTTGGGTGTCTTGTTTTCTTCCATCAGAACATCCCCTTAAAGAAGCCGCCAAGGTAAAGGAGGGTGAACCAAATGGCGCTACTTAATAGCGTCACGCCAAAATTAATATTTGTTCTTGGCTTACCATGAGTTGCGGCTGTAATACCTAAAGTAAAAACTATCATAAATAATACTACCCACTGTGGCCACATAGCTTGTCCCCCTTATCATTACAAAATGGTGTCTAATTTCGATTTTGTTTTCTACCCGTACCGAACATCGTTTTTTGCGTTATCTTTTAAATTTGGTCGGTTTTTGCACTTCCACGGGCCAACTTCCGACATGTCCTTGAATCATCAGAACGGAATGTCCTCGTCCGTAATCTCGTTTTCTTTGGGTGGCGTATTCGGCTGCGCACCCTTCGCGATAACCCCAAAGCAAAGTATCTTTGTCGTCTGCCTCTTCTTGCCTTCCTTGTCCGTCCAATCATCAACGGTTATCTTGCCTTCGACGGATAGCTTGTCACCCTTCCCATAAGTCATTAACGCATCGGCGTCGTTTCCAAAGGCTACTAAGTTATGCCACGTTGCCGGTTTCTTAATCCATTCCTCACTACCTGTCGGCTTATAATCATTACTGGTAGCCAGCGTAGTGTTAGCAACCGTTTTGCCGTCGGCTAAATATCTTACCTCAACATCCTTTCCTACCCTACCACTTAACTGCACTTTATTCATAGCTTTCTCCCATCCTCTCAAGTTCACCCATTAATCGCTTAGTCTTCTCTTCCGCTTCGGCCTTGATTAAGATAACCGCCTGTTTCAAAAGTAGTACCTTCCGCGCTTTCAGTTCTGGTTCAGTCATTTACCATCTCCACTTCAACTGTGATGCTAAAGTTGTCCCTACTTCCATCAAACATCTTAAAAACCTCCGATGGGTGTACCCCATGCTTCTTTGCGAGCCGGTTAAACATAACCACCCTCGCTTGATCCTTTGTGTAGGCATAAGCGTAGAGCTTTTCCATTTGAAAACGATAGGCGAAGATTCCCCGCCATAAATGCTTAACGCTCATTTCCACCAACCCCAATTCGTCAAAACTTTAAATCTACTCCCCCTTTCTGTAATTTCGTAACGCAGTTTCTTTCCATCAGCCTTTCCCAGTTTCACATTTTTGGCCTTCTGGATAATACAATCACCCACCACTTGATCGTTTTCTGTGGACACCTTATGAAGTCCTATAGCAAGGCGGGGCTTTTCCATAATCAAATCCCCAGACCTCGGAAGACGGCACCCCTCTTTTTGCTGATTACAGACAATAGCAACCCCTGTTGTGAGCCTGTCGTGAATCTGACGCATGTATTCTGCTCCCTGAGTGTAATCTCCATCCCTGAACTCCAGGTAATCAACAATATTTAATCCGTCAGGAAGGATAAGCGCGGGTAGGTTATTCCCCAACTCTACATATTCCGTCATCTCATCGGGAAGCCAGAAATCTTCCGGCATGGGGAAGGTACGCCACCGGGCGCGGAACTCACCTGCCTTCATTTCTGAAGAAATATAACGAATCCTTAAACGGTTCTTATTCATCTGGAGGGCATTAAGGGCGAATGTTGACTTACCGGCATTGTATTCTCCGGACACCAGAATGATATTACCTTCACAGATATTTACTAACTCATGGAGGTCGAGGGGAAGCAACACCGGATAAGTTGCACCCTCTTCGGCGTTGAAGTCAATGTGTTTGATCTCTGTGTCAATTCTACGGTAAACACCGTCCTTTTGACCGAACTTCTCAATTTTCTTATCTTTTAGTCTATTTAGTGCTTTTCTTACAGCACCTTTGTCACAGCTTGTCACAATTTGAAGACTTTGGTAACACTCTGTCACAGAGAAGTAACCAGATGTCACAGAAATAAACTCTTCAACTTCAGCTTGAATGTTTCTCTCTTTTCTCTCTGCTCTCTTAATTACACTCTGTATCTTATCATCTATCCACTTTTCGTCACTTTCACCCCACGATAACATAATAGCTCTAAGGGTTTGACGAATATAGTCATCGTTATTCTTAGTCCTGGCAAGGCAGTTAGCGATATGGAATAAGTTATCATCCCTTCTCCCCACCCCAAAAATGTCACAACTTGTCACGGGTGTCACAGATTGTAACACGGGTGTGTTACTTCCCGTATATAAGGTACTTTTATTTATTTTATTTATATATGCCTCTGGGAGAGGCATATGCTGTCCGCGAAATTTTATTACCCACCGATAAGCCTTCCCATTACTATTTACGGAAGGGGGAGCAATGACGTATCCCCCCCTACCCCGAAAGTCACATCCAGGTATTAACCGTGCATTGTTTCCAACATCGAAGTTTTCCGGATAGGAAAAATACAAGTGCTGTCCGCCGCGTGGGGTTTCAACAGTGGGACATTCTATAGAGTCAGAGATATAATCAAGAATGGCTCCCTTCCCTTCTTCTGTGTCTATATCGACAACCGCAAGATTGCTAATAGGGCCGGTTACAATCCCTATATTCGCGTTTGGGGTGTTTTTGAACCACTCCTTTACTTCTTCCTCGGTAGCCCGTCTTTCCTGAAACTCTTGCCACGATATAAGGGGCTTCTTTTGGCCCGGAATCACGGGGATTACCGATAACCCCATCTTTAGGTAAAAAAGTGCTGCTTTTAAATTCATCCTAAGTCAAAATCCTCCGTAGATTCGTCCGGTAAAATGAGAGCGGAAGGGAGGCCCGGAACGCCTCCCGTATCAGGTGCGCCTACCCTATCCGTCTAAATGATGTTCATAAGTATATTTTTTAATATGGTGGATTAACTTATGATGCTCGGTACAGCACACCAAAAGATTACCCTTTTCGTTGTTTGCTGGATTGCCGTCTTTATGATGCACCTCTAAGACTTCATTGTGTCCCAACATTTCTTTAGGGCGGCGGCATATTTCGCATCTCGATATGCCCAAATCAATCGGGTTAGGACAGTTATTGGGACGTTTTTTTAAGTTCTCTATGTTCTTTGGCTTCGGTATCCATTTTTTTTGCGCCCCACAAACAATACATCTTTCCTCTCCATAATGCGGAGTATCAGGGCGAAGAATTATGTTAGAAATAGTATCTTCCCCACAACTACGGCAAAACGTTAAATCACTCATCTATTGCCCCAATATTTCCTTTCTTGGATAGTTTTCGAGACTGTTGCAGCACCGTCTCCACCTCCTTAGCCTTTCTCTTTCTCCCAACCCTGTTAAGCCTAAACTTGCGGTTACTTTGGATCGCTTTAATCATGCCATCCCTGATAGATTCTGGTTCGTAGCCGTTGATATGACAGGCTAATTTGAAGTTGCCCCCCATGTCTTCTATCCACTTTAGGGACGACTTATCTGCTGGTATTTTGTCGTTAAAGGCACCCTTACACCTTCTGGCAGAACTCCAAGCGGTCATCAAAACCTCTTCCCATAGCTTTGCGTATCCGTTTATGTCGTCTGGGTTCATGTAATCTCCGTGGGGTTAGTTGTTGCTCCTATACAATTATTACGCTGTTTTTGCAAGTGGTTTTTAACCCCCACCGTCGTTTAGGAAAATGATCTTAGTCAAATACAACCGCTTCAGTTGCTCTAACTCAAACTTTTTAAATTGATGTGGTTTCGATTTCAGATATTCAAGCCGGTCTAACGCACCCTGCCCGTAAGTGGTAATTATGAACTCTCTATAAGCTACCGCTTCTCCATGACCCCACCCGTTGCAGCCAGGACATTGAACGTGAACATTCTGCTCATCAAGAAAGGTGCCTCCATGTCGTCGGCTGAAGTAATGGCCTGCCTGCATGTTTTTCCAGTGATCTCGCTTGCCGCATGTCACGCACTGGACATAGCCGTCCTTGTCTGCGTACTTACGCCTGATGTACTCCGAGAAGATGTCCCACACTTCGGCTTTGAGACTCTTAACGGTATCAGTACCGGAAATTTTGCGTTCCTTTCTGAATGGCGTAAGCTGGTATTCCTTCTTGCCGTGAACGTGTTTTATTTCCTTCACATGAGGGGAAGTCTTCTCAGTAAACTTACAAATAGGGCATCCGGTCCAGGTAGTTCTCATGTCTTAGCCTTTGGGTCTTCATTGGGTTCTCTTCCACATGCCGCACAAACAGATAAATTACACCCATTCCAATGACCGCATCCACAACACCAATCATGATTTTCTGTAATATCGTCTGGTAAATAAAGAATCTTACTACCATGACAAACATCACACAAAAAACTGGTTGCCATTGATGACCAAACAAATACATCTCCTGATATCCAAGGAGGTTTTGACACCGTTCCCTGACCGCTACATTTTGGGCAAATCTGAGCTTTCACTTCCCCTCCTTCAGCGCTTCACGGGCAAGGCGGGCGGAACAGTTCTGTGTATTTGAACAAAACGAACACATCCCCTCACATTCATTCGCTATCTCTTCCAGCGCCTTCTTGTACCGCTCCGCTCTTTCGACTAGCTCGGTCCGCTGGTTTTCATACGACGGTATCACCATAATTTCTCCAAAGCATTTTTGACGGCTATTATTTCTTCCGCACAGTTTGATGACCCGATGTTCATTTGAGTTCTATTCCCGCCGTTGTGTGCATCTAAAATAATCCAATAACCGAAATCGTGACGCATTAGTTTGATTGTGTAGTGTTCGTAACCAGTTGAATAACCAGATTCGGGGCCATATTCCCAATCATCGTAATATTTAAACCCATTAGCGAGCAATGCTTCGTCCAGATTAGGATTAAATTTTTCCCTCATGCTCGCCCTCCCCCGCCTTTTCAGCCATCAATAGTTTGGCGTAGTGTATAACCTTGCCCATGTCTTTATCTGAAACATGGGTTTCAGCGTTCACATTTCTTGCGGCGTATTTAATGATTGAACAGATAGCAAAGTGTCTAAAGGCTCCAAGCGACCTGTAGAGGTCAATGGGTTCTACCTTTCCCGCGCTCTTGTAGTGGCCGCTGCCGTCTTTCTTTAAAGACTCCCATGTGTCTTTGTTGCCGATCTCTTTGCCGATCTCACTGTTGAGTGGTTCTTGTACTTTTGGTGCTGGTTTGCACGGCTTAGTCATCTATTACCTCCTTTGTGTCCGTCACTACCTAACGTTTTTTTAAACGCCACATTTCCAGCGATGTGAAAAATCACTATCCCCTCAGGGTCCATAAAATTTGGGGCCGCAAGGCTACCCCACGCTTTTAATGCTGTCAGACATCCCTCGATCATTGCGGTATCGAATATCCCCCGCCATAAGACCGGAACGAGGCTACAGCACGCAGGAAGGCGCTCTTGCCACCTCTCAATTCGGGGGTCTTGGGTTTCAATCCTCTGTGGCTCCTTATCGTGGCAGCACCACCTGATTGTGTTAAACAGGCTAAACCGCTTTTCACCTTTGGGAAGGCCATAGCCCCTGTTAATGCCACTACCCCAATATTCTCCGAAATGCCTTCCCTGTCCAAGACCGTTTATCAATTCGTCTTTGTGTTCATAAGCCCATTTAGCAAAGCCGTGGTTGTCATCTTCGGGGGTGATCCATCTTGTCCTACTCCCCGCAAGGAACTTTCCCTCTCCAAAAATGTAGATACAGCCGGATGTCCCGTCTATTTTTTCTGTGACCACAATTTCACGGCTTAGGCGGCTAATTTTAGGAAACGGCACAAAATCAAACGTATTGCTTATGTTTTCCACTTCCAGTTCTCCTTTCTCTTGTTCTTATTCTATGGCAGTTAGCACACACCAAATCACATTTAGCCAGTTCGCTTTCTATTAGTTCCCTGCTATAGTGGTGAGCGAACATGCTTCCGATATTATATTTTTTTTCAGTTCCGGCCCTATGATCGAAATCCATACAACAAATATCAAATACACCACCGCAATCATGGCAAGGGTTTGATTTAATCTCTATCATCCAGGCCTTCGCCGCCATCGCCTTCGGGCTGTTATCTCTCCATTGTCCTTCTTCTATGTATCGTCTTGCCCGATACTCTCGTACATTCTTATTCATTTTATCGCGGTTATTTTCTGCCCAATCTATCCACCTGCATCGCGGTGAACAATAATATTGGACCCGCGTTTTTGGTTTGACAGTAAAAGTACATCCGCACCTCTTACACGTTCCGTAGATAGCCATATCGTCCTCCTAATAATTTAGTCCACACGTGTAATATGGACTAAATTGTACGGTTAGTCAATACCTTTTATGGCAATCTTTTGGAACCCAACAAACTCATTTATTTCAGCCATCTACTACCTCCATGTCAAAGAAATCCTTTCTGTTTAGCGTATGGTGGTGAAGTGGTATCTTCTCCTTACCCCTGTCCTTCGGGTCAACCAGGAAAAACCCAATGTCATTGTCTGAAGGCCAAGCGTGGCCGATGTCCCACTTTTTGCCTTCAAATAAAACCGTTGTGCCGATGATATCGTGGCTGTCAGGTAGGTCTTTTATCTTCATTTGCCCCCTTTCTTTGCCACTTTCCTTGTTGGTTTGGCGTTCGGTTGCCAGCGGTCAAGCTCCGACTTGTGTACGATCTCAAGCGCCGCAATTATTTTTAAGGGTGCGTTCGCATTTTCGGGTACAGGCAAGCCGCCGTAGTCAATGGTATAGTCTATCTCCCCAACGTCACTTACTGTTATTACAATCTGAATCATTCCCCCTCCTTCTTCCCCACCGCCGAGAATATAAAGTTTTTCCCGTCAAAAATTATAGCCCCGCACTCCCCACCGTCATTATAATGACGCCTCATATACAGTTCCAGCCCATCCATCACCATCTTTAACGATTCCTCATCGTTCAACAGGACGTGTAACAATCCCTTTGGGGTAAGCCGGTAAGATTCTGCTTCCTTCTTTTTAGCCATTAGTCCCTCCCGTTGCCCTCTGGAATAAGCCTATCCTTCGTGGCCTTGCCTATTTCACATCCAGAACATTCATCATAATGGGTGCCGGAATAATCAAGACATTCAGCGCGGGTAATCAGGTTGTCATGTTCAGGGCATTTCACCTTGTCGGATTCGGGGTCTTCATTGCCGGTATCTATCGCCTCTCCGCTACCGATAAGGTTTGTTTTAAATATTTCCTTCAGCAATCCTTTTTGGATTTTTGCTCCTGAAGTGTGCGCTTGCAACAACAGCTTCGCCCGCTTCTCTGTTTGGCTGTAAATGGCAATCTCTGTGTTCACCTGCCGTTCGTCAAACTTTCCGGCCCGGTAATCCCGCCTCAAATTTCTAAGTTCGTAAATTTCTTTTTCAAGTAATCCCATTTTATAATTCCCCTTTCAGTTGTTTAAGTTCTCTTTGGAGTATAATTTGTTCACGCTTTAATTCTATTGTTTCGGGGGCGACGAATATCCCGACCCGATTTAATAAGGCTGTTAAGTAGTTATCTCTTAATTCTAAAACAAGTTTGGCTTTGTAGCGTGCTCTCCATTCCTTATCCCATTCGGGTTCTAATTTTCTCCGGTTCTTTATATATTCGACCTCATGCCTAATCACCCTTTCTCTATGTTTGGCATATTGTTCTTTTGCTTCTACTGCCACACCCTCTTTACCGATAACTTTTCTGTGTCTCGCCTGCTTAGCCTTGCTTCTTTCCCGCTGTTTCACAAGGTTGTCCTGATAGAATACGCGTGTATGCTCATTCATACATTCCTTACATACACTGGCTACCCCGCTTGATCTTTGCCGAGAAATAGCAAACTCCCCCCTCTCCTTGTACGTCTGGCACTTCGGGCACCAAAAGAGGTCAGGGTTATCAGGGTGCTGCCGCTTCATGTGTTTTGCCTCTCCTTCATCCGCTTCTCCATGCACTCGCCGCATAGAGTGACAATCCATCCCTGTGTTTGCTTGACGTTATCACGCGATCCGCAATGCTCACAAATCTTGTACGATTCCTTTTCGGCTTTACTGATTAGACTGAACACCTTCTTATCAACCGCCTTAGAAACGTGGTCGGAATAGGTGAAATAAAATCTCAGCCCGCCGTATTTCTCTTTGACTTGAACAGCCCTTACCTTGTCGCTAACAGCCATTAAGTCCTTTGATAACTGATAGATAAGGTCGTACCAGCCATCACTGCACTCAAAGCCCCACGCCATACATGAGTCTTGAATTGACCACGACCGCTGCTCGTATAAATCGGGGAAGTCATTGTAGAGTTTTTCAGTTAATTCCGTTTTCATCTCTCACTCCGTTCGTGATTCGCGAATTACTAATTTAGTAATGGGATTAACCCCTCATCACCCTCATCCTCTTCTTCCTTCCATGTTACCAGCCATCCGTTGTCAGCGGTCTTGATAATGTATTCCATTAGTTTTCTCCTTTCTCCTAACGGCTTTGGCAATAACGGGAAAACGAGGCATGTCCTTCTTTTAGGGTTACATGCTCAACGATAGCCCCGCGTTTTATCCACCCGGCAATGTCTTTAGCCAAATCCTCTTTGTATTCTGGCCAATCAGAGGCAATAGCGAAAAAATCCTTATCTTCTGGCATCCTTGCGCAGTAACACATTATTTCATCCATAAGTCCCCCTAAATAGTAGTCATTTTTGAGATTGAATTGATACACCCCACTGGAATATCAATCCTAAGCCCCTGTAATCCGTTTCCGGTGGAGCTGGCGTACATCTTTAAAAGCTCTTTGGTTTTGGAGTGATAGAAGCCCAAAGTAACCACGATTAGTTCATCGGTTTCTTCGTCATCCATCATCCAGCCGCCGTCTTTATGGATACAGGCATCCGTCCAAACCACTTCAATCATGTCTCCCTGTCGGAGTCGGGGAAGTTTCATTCCTTACCTCCTTTTACCGGCCCCAACCCCACCCCCTCAGCCGCAATCTCGACTGAAAGCCTTTTAGTCTTTGGGGTGTAACGAGCATAGGAAGCGCCTAATGTTGTCGGGAAATAACCCTTTTGCTCTCCGTATGAAGTGTAATCAGGGGCGTAGGTTCTTAAATATGAGCCGGTGATAAGTCCGATAGTGGTCTTGCTTGCGATTTCCTTGCACTCCTTGTTTGGGTAAAGCCGGGTGAATTTCTTGGCGATCTCTTCGTGTAGGTGGCCCGTCATTATAAGGTCGGCATCTACTATATCATGGACTTGTTTCAAAGCGTTCATCTTCCCCCCAGCGGTAGCCGAAGCTCCCTTACCATGAAAACAAAGAACTCTCAACCGTGCCTGATAATTAGTCGGCGGCGGGAGAACCTTTAAGGCCACTCTTGAGCCGGGAAGATAGACAAAGTAAATATCAAACCAACCGGAATAGGCCAGGTTGGGAACGCCCAACTCTCTGCAAATCTCATGGTGGATAATTATTTCAGAGTTTTTAGTGAGATATTTTAAGTCGTGATTCCCTATTCCAAAACCCAAACACTTATTTTTGATAGGGTGATAGTCTTTGATAATCTGTCTGGCACAGTAGGCCGCAAAGGAAGAGAGGTCGATAACCCTTACTTCCTCATCAAACGAGGCGGGGTCAAACCGTTTATCAGCGGGAACTATCCAATCGCAGTAGTCTCCCACCCCCGTCCAGTATGAATAAGGGTCACTTCTTATAGTCTCAACGTCACGCTTAAAGTGATCCAGAGCCATGCCCCGTGCAAACCTATGAACATCGCCTATCGCCCAAAACTTGAATTGAGCATCTTCCTTCCCGTAAAATATTACCCTGCTTCCGGTAGCTTCCATTATTTCCCTCTTTTCATTAGCCGTTTGAACTCATCCATGTCAATTTGAGGTTCTGGACCAGACAAAGAAATCCTAAGACTCGTGGCTTTGCTAAAAATAGCGTCCCTCGATCTGCTTTTGAGAACTATTCTAATTTCATCTATGCTATAACCCAATCCAGCCAAATCCCTTAACACCTTTTCCTCTTTTTCTGTCCAAACCTTACCAGCCATATTGCCTCCTTATGTAAGCCCTTCGTTTATCTATTTCCATTGTTCTACTCCAAGTGGTTCTCATGCGTTAGCCTTTGGGGTCGTCATGGGGTTTCTCCCGTCCTCCGTTATATGTTCATCATCTGAAGCAATGGTTCATGGTTTGCAATCCGGTTCTTACCAATCTCAAAATACTTCTCGTCTTTCTCAATGCAGATATATTCCCTGTTCGTATTGATACAGGCAATAGCCGTGGTGAAGCTGCCAGCGCAATTATCCAGAACCGTGTCACCTTCATTCGTGTAGGTGCGAATAATGTACTCAAACAGGGCAACGGGCTTCTGGGTTTCATGCAACTTATTTAAGTCTCTATTAAAATTTAATAACTGAATGGGGTATCGCGTACCGTCGTCATCATAAGGAGTTACCTTTAACTCATTTAGCGCACTTGTTTTTGTATGATTACCCGCTGGCTTATTTTTCACGAATTTCCCGTAATGTTTAGTTTTTTCATAATTATAAATTGGTTGACTGGTATAAAAAACACTAATTGGTTCAATGACTTTTCCCGGCCTTCGCTTAACTTGAAAAACATTGGTAATCCTTTCCTTCTGCCAATACCAATCATATTTATAATCGGAAAGGTTGCTATTTCTCAGTAAACTTGAAAATGGTTCTTGTCCACAAAGGGCTATCGCCCCGTTGTCTTTTATCAGCCGCTTGTATTGCACCCAAAGTGGTTCAAAGGGAATAATGGTGTCCCACTTACAGGCGGTCGTGCCGTAGGGAAGGTCGCAAAGAATTAAATCTATTGACTTACCGGGCAGCGTCGGCATTATTTCAAGGCAATCGCCGTTGATTATCACTATCCCTCATCCTCCAGCATCTCCCCCAGTGAATAGTACACAGGAATATTCAGCTCCTTAGCCCTCGCTATTTCCCGCTTTACGCCCTCGGAGTTAAACCAATCCCCTATAACAAGGACAGCCTCGGAAACCTCAAGCCACGCCATAGAGTTGCGCTGGTAGTCCTCCTTGGTGATAGTCCTCCCAAAATCAGTCAGAGCAAACTGGAAGTCTAAGAAGGGGCAGAAAATCGAATATCCCATGTCAAGAAGCCGCGCTGACATCTCAATGCCCCTCCTAATATTACCCAAAACGCCGATTACGTTGTCGGATGAATAAGGTCCTCCGACGTATACTCTCATCCCTTCCCCCTCCTTCTCTTCACCACGTTAGTATAAGGCTCTCCGAAGAAAACCGGATATAATTGCCTGATCGCTTCCCTTGTAACCCCGTATTTCCTCCCTACGGATATAAGGGTAGCCTTGCCTGTACTTAGGGTGTTCATGTCATCAATAAAGCCCTCTCCGTGCCGTTCCGCTGCCCTCCTTATCTTACCCTCTCTTGCGGGTAACTTGGGGAACCTATCAAGCGTTCCTTTCTTATGGTGGTCGGTGTAACACCCCCTACACAACTGCCTGTAAACCGATTCAGCTTCCTTAATTCTACATGATAAGCATTTCATATTTTCTCCCATG
>Ga0172381_10003117_pt1 | contig 17738 bp, 24 predicted proteins | sample Leawel6488metaG_FD_119754 | JGI IMG/M metagenome (GOLD analysis project Ga0172381, IMG submission 119754) | Leachate microbial communities from a municipal landfill in Southern Ontario, Canada - Leachate well 64-88 metaG | ecosystem: Engineered > Solid waste > Landfill > Unclassified | place... | reverse complement strand
ATATTTCAAGATTACAAGAACTGTCACATCCATCATTATTAATTAAATTTCCATCATCACATTCTTCTGTTCCTTCTTTAATAGCATTACCACAAACAGGAGCAGGAAGACAATCTCCATCAAAACAACCATATGTACAAACTTCTGCATCTATTTCTGTTGTAGAATAATCAAAGCAAGCTCCTGAAGAACATCCTTTATCATAACAATCTCTTGTTCTTGTTTTATTATTTCCTTCACAAGTGTAATCAGTCCAGCTATTACAAGAGTCTATTCCACAATCCTGAACAAAAAGACTTGTTAAATTAAAACCACATCTTTCATTTTTGCAAAAATAATCTGTTAAATTCTTATAAACATCATCAGAATAACAATAATTATCAGAAAATTTATCAACAGGGCAGTTACCATCATCACAACACTCTGGTTCAATAGTACAATTAGAAGAACAGCCGTCTCCATTAATTAAATTTCCATCATCACATTCTTCTTCAGAATCTAAACCATTATCTCCACAAAATCTTATTGATGTTTTATTTTTACAACTTGTTGAACAATAAGTACATGAGGTGTTATATAGAGAAAAACATTTATTTCCATTATCATCTCCTAAATCACATTCTTCATCATCTTCAGTTATATTATTCCCACATTCTTCTGGTTCATAATATTGAAATTCACACAGATTATTACATCCATCATTATCATCATCATTTCCATCATCACATTCTTCTCCTTGTTCAGTAATAGCATTACCACAAACAATAGTTAGTGAATAACTTGATTTGCTGTTTGAACTACTTGATTTTTTAGAGCTTTTATGATTGCTAGAACTTGCTGAATAAATAGTATTTGGGATATCACAATCTGTAATATTTTCTGATTGATTTAGAGAAATATATGTTAAAGGGTATTCTAAATTTAAAAGAGAATCATTAGTTAAAACTCTAAATGGTTGTTTTAATTGCTCTTCTCCAGAGGTTCCTACAAAATAAACAAGCAAGAGAGTAATACTGCTTAATAAGAATAAGATTAAAATTAATAAAACTGTTATCTTTTCTCTTTTCCCTAATTCTCTTTTTGGTGACATCCTTTTTTAATACCTTTTTTATCACCAATCTTTTTACATCTCTTTTATGAAATACTAAAATAGCTTTTTCTTTATAAGCACTTTTAGAATTAAAGATATACTTTTTATTTTGCCAATACAAGAGATATATTTTGGTAGATATAACTAATGTAATTACTTTTTTTTGATGAAACTCGTAGGGGAACCAAAGATTCCCCTAACGAGTCACCCCTCCTTTAGGAGCAAGTCAACCCTCCTTTAGGAGCAAGTCACCCCTAACAAGTCACCTTTAAAATAGTAATCAAGTAAATATCCAAAGATTTAAATACATAGTAAGATTAATCTTACTATCATGGCAAATATAAGCATAACAAAAATAAGTTCAAAGGGGCAAATAGTCATTCCATTGAACATGAGAGAAAATATTAAAGAAGGAGATGAATTTATTATTATAAAAGATGAAAATAGATTTATTCTAAAAAAAACTAATAACCTAGACAAAGAAATGAAAGAAGATTTAGAATTTGCTCGAAAAACTGAAGAAGCATATAAAAGACATGAAGCAGGAGAATTTCAGGTAATGGAAGCTAATGATTTTATTAAAGAAATGAAAAAATGGTAGATTTTGTTAGTAAGATAGATTAAGATATTATAAACATGCAATAAAAAAGGGTATAAAGATAATGAAAGTAATTTTTGATAAGGATTTTCAGAAAGTTATTGAAAAAACAAAAGATAATTCTTTTAAAGAGCAAGTAAAAAAACAAATTGAAAAAATTATTAATAATCCAGAAATAGGAAAACCAATGAGATATAATAGAAAAGGAACAAGAGAGCTATACTTAGGTTCTTTTAGACTTTCATATAAATATCATCAAGATAAAGATATTCTTGAATTTTTAGAGTTATATCACAAAGATGAACAGTAAAACCCTTCTAAAATATTAAATAGAAAAATCAAAAAAATTATTTCTTTCTTTTATAATTATAAGAAAATACTCCAGCAAGAGCAATTATAATAATAAAACCAATTGCAATGGGTAATTTATTATTTTTTATTCCACCAATTACTGAACCAGTAAGTCCTGATATTTTATTTTGAGAGATTTCTGAATTTGATTCAGTTGTTTCTGTTGTTTCTGAATTTTCCTGAGCTTCATTTGTAACAATTTCTGAAATTGCTTTTATTGCAATCTCTGCTTTAGTACCATCAATTTTATTTAGTGTAATCAAGATATCATAAACACCATTATTATCAACATCTACTTTTTTCTCATTTGCTGTATACAAAAGGAACTGCTGAGGTTCAGATGAAACTGTTATCTGAACATAATTTGTTTTTATATCATTCAGAGTTGCATAATGATCCTCATTTGAGATTTTGAATTTAAATCTTGATAATTTTGCAAGACTTTTAGTTGCTCCATTAGTAAGTTCTTCTTGACTTAGTGTATAAGTTGTTATTGAAGAGCTTCCACCTCCACCGCCTCCTCCACCGCCACCAGAACTGCCTGTATCTGTTGTAGCTGCTGTATTAATTGTAAGTGTTCTTGTTATTGAACTTGTTGTTTGTGAAAGGTCATCTAAACAATCTATTCTCCAGGTATAAGTTGCAGGAGAAATAGAATATGAAATTGTATTTTGTGCAGAAATTGTGCTAAGAGTGCTAACACTTGCATCATTTAACATTAAACTACAACTAGAAATATCTGATAAAATTGAACTAGAAATACTAAATGTAAAATCAAGTGTTTGAGTTCCTGTTGATGAATAATCTGCTGTAGGGCTTGTTAAACTTATTTCTGTTTGTTCTTCTGCTTCTTCTGTTTCGCATGATGAAGAACAACCATCCCCAGAAGCAGTATTTCCATCATCACATTCTTCTGTTCCTTCTTTAGCATTATTACCACAAACAGGAGAAACAACAGTTCCAACAGTAATTGTTCTTTGTTGGGACATTATTACATCTCCATTATCTATATCTTCATTTTCTGTGCAATAAATTCTCCAAGAGTAAGTTCCGTTTGTTAGTGATTTTGATAAAGAATATTCTTGATTAAACTGAGGAGTTGATTTTGAACCCCCAACCTCTCCATTTATTATTAATTCACATGTTGCAAATCTTGTTTTTTGTTCAGATACTTGAATAGTTTTAAAATAAAAATTTACTTTTCCTGCAATAGTTAAAGCATAATCATCAGCAGGATTAACTAATATTACTCTTGTTGAATCTTCAACTGGAGGATTAATTACAGGTTCTTCTGGTTCATCAGATAGATATTCACAAGTACCATCACAATTATTAGAATTTGTTGGACAAAAAACTCCATTACTTATTTCATTAACACATATATTAGTACACCTTGTCTCATCACAATGATAATCAGAATCAGAAATACCATTACAATCTGAAAAGTAAATCGTTTCTCCTTCATTAAGACACACATTTCTATATCCTAGTGCATTTACAAAACTAAAACTAATTAGTATTGTTAGTAAAAATATAAAATACAAAAGAGGGGATTTTTTCATAGTATTACTTTCAAGTAATCATTTATAAAGAAATTTACAATCTAAAACCAATAATAAAAAATATGTTTTATGAAGTATATTACACTAAGTCTGTGAGAATTTGTTACTTAAAATTACAATAATAATGAGATTATTTTAGAATTATCCTGCAGTTATTTTATTGCATTTTGTACTAAAAGTAATATCCATATCATTTATCACAAAATTCTCACCAACTACATCCATTTTTTTATTTTTCACATCTATGTAAAAGATTGCATCTTCACTATCAAACTTTGTTTTGTTTAATTTATAATAACCCGAGGCCTCTACTTGGAAATTAGAACCATTAACTGCTAAAACATCTTTAGTTTTAAAGGTATAAGCAAATCTACTTTTTTGAGCCTGAGAAGTTATTGAACCCTGACCTTTTCCTGCATTTTTAAAATTCATATTAAGTTTTATATTTGTTCCAAATAAAGAGCCATTAACATAAATATCTCCATTCTTCGCTCTTATAGAACATCCATTAATATCTATATTCTGACTACTTCCTCCTGAAGATATTGTAAGGTTAGTCCCTGTTTTTGTAAATGATTTTGAATCTGTAAAAACAGTTAGTTTGGTTGAATAAGTTCCTATGGGATATTGGCTTGTATTTAGAGTAATATTATAAGAAAGAGACTTATCATAACCATAGCCATATCCATAAAGTTCATGATTTATTAGGGAGATAATTATTCCATTACATCCTGAGATAATTGTTGTGTTAGCATAAAATTTGCATTCAAATTTACTTGGACCATTTAAAACAAGAGTAAGATTGTTTATATTGGAGAATTCATTTGTCTCTGCATCAATAGAAATAGAGAAATTAACAGTCTCTCCTTTTTTTACATTATCTTTTGAAATCCCAAGATCTAATAAAAAAGCATTTGCTGGACCAGATAATACAATAAGCCCTATAATGATTATAGTTAGAGTTAGTGCAAGAAATTTATGTTTAGAGTTATCCCCTTTTTCACCATAAGTCATCTTTTTTTAAGCTGTTCCACCCCTCTGTATAATATTTATTATAATATTAGTATGTGTAACATATATATAAACTCGATTTATTGGTAGATAGTGGTAAAAATCAGAGGTTTTTGAGAGAAAAAGAAATATTTTGATGTCAGAAATTAATTAAAATGATTTATCTAGCTTTAAAGATTATTCTTGAACTTGATATAGATAATTCTCACTTAAAGAAAATTAATTCATCTATTTGGGTTTTCAAAGAAGGGCTTTTAAAAGATTAAAGTTTTATCAACTTAATTTTTTTAACATTAATATTTTTTCTCTGCCCTCAGGAGTTTTTGCAAGTTTTTGGTAAACTCTCCTTGCAATTATTATCTGAGAGTCTAAAAATGGTTTTAATTCTTCTTTCCAGTTGTCATGAGTCCTAACATGCTCTGCCCATCTCTCTATTTGTTCTTCATGTGATTTGTCTCTCATTTTTTTCTTTTAGTCTTAATAGCTTTATTTTATGTTTTATATTTTCTATTTCTTTTTCATTGAGTTCATCTTTATATATAATTCTTAAATGCCTTGCATCTTCTAAGTCTTTGTCTGACTTTAATAATTCTTCTTTAAAAGCTATATTCATTTCAATTGATGAAAAATAAACATCTAATCCTGTAAAAGGCAATTTTCTTCTGGTTTTTAACTGGTATTCATCTAATTCATCTTTTGCAAGTTTTATCTCCATTTCAGGCAAGAATTCGTCTTTTCTTGTATATCTAACACTAGTATTTTCTATTAGATAATCATCATAAATATTTTCTGGATTTTTTGATTGCATACATTCAAAACCATTTTTGATTAATTCATTATGCAAATTAATAAATCTATACTTTGCAATTGATTCAATAATCATATCAATATCTTCTGTTCCCCTGCTTCTTCCATGAGCAATTGCTACAAACCCAGAAACAATTATGTATTTGCAGTGTCTTTCAACAATCTTAGTAAATTCTTCAACAAAATTATCAAGTATTGTCTTATCATTAACTTCTCTTTTCATTATGTATAAAATCTTCTTTTCTATTTAATACTTTCTGTGTTTAATGTCAAAGATAATTTTTAATTACTAATAAAATAAAATATACTAGAAAAAGACAGGAATTTTTGCAAACCTTAGTAAATATGAGTTTGAGGTATTTTTCTTCGAACAGGTCTTAGTCTAATAACTAAAATAGCAATTAAGAATCCCATTATTCCAAATACTAAGATAGGAAGAATAATCCATCCAGGATTTCCTAAAGTTCCTGTAACTGCATTTGAGATTTGTGAAAATGAATTTTGATTAAGTTGTTTTTTGTTTGTTAAAATAGTTTTTTCATTTATTGAAGTTGATTTTTCATTTTTCAAAACAATAGGAGCATTAGATTGAACAGAACATGTTCTTTCTTCAATAGGTTTTGATAGAGAACTATCACATGCATAATCTTCTTTATAACAACTTCTTATTTGGGTTCCATCAACACAAGAACTCCATGCAGAACACATCCATAATGTTGTGCAATCACTGTCATCATCATCATCATCATCATCATCGTCATCTTTCATGATTTTAATATCATCTGAATCTTTTGAAAGTGTTTGAGATGTTGTCTTAATAATTAGTTTTGTAGAATAAGTTCCTGTTTTATATTTGTCTGTATCAAGTCTTATTCTATACTGAAATTTTCCAGCAGAATACATGTAACCATAACCATATCCATAACCATAAACAGCAGACTCAAGTTTAGTAATAGATATTCCCTTGCAACCAGATAAAATTACTCCATTTGTATTAAAAATACATGTCTGGTCTTCAGGACCCTCTAAGTCAAGAGTAAGATTTTGAATTTCATCAGTTTCAGAATTAACATCCACAGTTGCAGTAAAAACAATTACATCTCCTTTTTCTACTTTATTATCATTAGAAGTTAGTGTTAGTGTAAAAGCATTTGCTGGTGATGAAATAATAAGCAGGCCTAAAATAAATGCTGTTAAAACTAAAGAGAAAATTCTAACTTTTGATTCTTTTTTCCCATTTAATTTTTTCAGATTTTCTGACATGTAAGTCTTTCCCCTATCACCTTAGAACTACTAATTCTTATAAAAACCTGATGAAAAAACCTTATTTAAGCTTTTTGCTTGTTTTGTATATAGGTTGAAAAGATAAAAGGGGCGGGATATTAGAAATTATTCGGACAGTATTGAAGTTATAGAAACTTTTAAATAACTAAAATGAGTAGTATTTTTAACATGATCGCTAGTGATCTCCGGGTCACTAGTTATTTATTTTTAAAATGGAGGATTGTATTATTTTTATTGATGGTGCATATCTTTCTTTAGTATCTAAATTTTTAGGAAAAGGAAAACATCTTAGATTTGATATTAAAAAACTCTCAGAGAATCTTGCAAAAAAACACTGTTTCAATTGTAAGGAGATTTTTTATTATAACTGCCCTCCTTTTCAGGAAACTCCCCCAACAATAGAACAAGAAACTAGAAAAGCTGGTTATGATAAATTTATTTCTAAGTTGGATTTATCTGGAATAAAAGTTAGAGAAGGCAGATGTCAAATGATTAATGGAAATTATTCTCAAAAAGGGGTTGATGTCTTGCTAAGCATAGATTTAGTAAGAAAAGCAAGTGAAATAAAAAATATTCTTTTGATAGCATGTGATACTGATTTTGTTCCTGCAATAAAAGATGTTCAGGAAAAAGATAAAGCTAATGTGATGCTATATTATTTCAAAGATAGAGATTCTAAATTTTCTATGTCTGACCATATTTTAGATGTTTGCAATAAAAAGTTTAGATTAAAAATTGAAGATTTTGAAAATGCAAGTTTTGAGTAAAAGAGTACAAATGTGTAACTATGCTAGGGAAATATTTATAAGTATGTAAGTACATGTATTTACATCTAATAGAAGAAGATACCCTAAAATGTCAGATAGGAAACATATGAAAAAGGTTAGAGAAAAAAGAAAAGAATCTGTTCAAGAACAAATAGAAATTCATAAAGACAAAATTAAGCATGAAAAAGGAAGAATTGATACAAGTAAAGACTATTGGAGAAAAGAAATAGATGAGAAATTTTCAAAACAAATAGAAGAAGATGAAAGTTATTTAGATAAGCACTAAATTATAATTTTAAAAATGGAAATTCAAATCAAAAAAACAATCAAGGCAGGAAATTCATCTGCAGTTGTACTTCCAAGAGCATGGCTTAACAAAGAAGTAAGAGTAGAACTAATCAAAAAATCATTAAAAACAATGCTTTTAGAATCTTTAAGTATTGTTGAAAGTTATATCCCTTTAAAAGAGATTATTGGGGTTTATCTTGTTGGAAGCTATGCAAGAGAAGAACAAGATGAGAGTAGTGATATAGATATTTTAGTTATAACTAAAAATATAGATAAAGAAATAATTAATGAAGGAATTTATAATATATTAATAATCTCTGAAGAGTTATTGAATCAAAAGTTAGAAGAGGATTTATTTCCAATAGGTCAAATGATTAAAGAGGCTGTGCCTTTGTTAAATTTAAGTTACCTTAATCAGATAAAAATAAAAGTTACAAAGAAAAATGTAAAATGGTATTTAGAAACCACTCAAGATAAAATAAGCTTAACTGAAAGAATTTTAAAAACTCTTAAGAATAAAGATATCCAACAAGTTGATAATAGAATTATTTACACCCTTATTTTAAGGATAAGAACTTTAGAAATAATAGATAAACTAATTAAAAATAAACCTTATTCAAAAAAAGAATTTATTGAACTAATAAAAAGAGTATCAAAAAGCACTAAACCCTATGAAGGTTATTTGGATGTAAAAAATAATTTGACAAAGAATAAAAAATCTAATATTGAAGAGACTGAAATATTGTTAAATTATTTGAAAGAACAATTAATAAAAGTTAGTAAGGAAGTAAGAAATTAATTAATTAGATAATCTTTTAATAAAATACAGTTTTATCCAAGAATTGATTCAGAATTATCTTTTTTATAAAAATCAGGTTCTTCTGATTTTTTAAAACCTTTTCTTTTTATTTTTTTTCTTACAAGAGCATTAATTCCCAAAGATAATCCAAAGATTGCTATTATAAATATGATTATTCCGGTTGTTCCAACTTTTCCAAGTGTTCCTGTAACTGCTCCTGTGATTCCTGAAAAGAAATTATTTTGTTTTTTAATTTGATTTGTTTCTGTTAGAGTATTATCTTCAGTTAAGTTTGTTTCTGTTGAATTTGTAGAATTTGTAATTGATGGGGTTGGAGTTACAGAACCACTAACATAATCATAATGAGAGTCATAATGGCTTCCCCCAGAAGAACTTCCAGAATCAACAGAACTAACAGGCAATAAACTTCCAAACACTGCCCATAATGAAAAGTGGTCTGTTTTAGCCCAAACATAATTATTAGTTGTATCAACTCCACCTAAAGGAGAGTTATATGCTGTCCATAACCCTGAAGTCTCATTATAATAATATAATCTTAAAGTTGATTCATCTATTCCTAGTGCTGAAACTTGTGCATCAGAATAATACACTTTAATTATTGAAGAGTTTAGTGTGTTTATAATATCTGAATCTGCTTCTATTGTAAAGTAAATCCCTAATTCAGTTAATCCAACAACACTAGAAGCATTAGTAGGTAATTGAGAGTATTTTGTAATATTTATAGCTCCTGGAGATGTTGCATTTATTTCTAAATCAATACCTAAACCAGAAGATAAATTTTGTTCTCCTCCGGGAAAGTTAATTGTAGAATTTTGGTCTGCTTCAGGTTGTTCATTTATATTGCAGATATTATTATACCAGTATCCATTAGAAGCAAAGCAAGTTGGTTCATCTATGCATAATAATAAATGATTAGAGTCACAAACAGCTCCAGATTCATAAGCTATTTCAAAGTTTTTTGTTAAAGTGTATTTTGTTTTTTGAAGACTTCCTTTATTTATTGCAGTTAGATAAACAGAGTGATTTCCCTGAGAAAAATATTCTGAGTCTATCTCAATATTATAAGTATAAAGTGTGTAAGAATAAACTTCATCATCCCAGTATTCATATCCATAGCCATAACCGTACCCATAACTATAACCATATCCATAGCCATAAGTTCCTGGATTAACCATATAATCTAGTGCAGAAATTTCAGTAATATTAATTCCAGTACATCCTGAGACAATGTTTCCGCTTTTATCAAATTCACAAAACTTATTATTGTCTAAAAATAAATTAATGTTTCCATTTAGGTTTTCATTGTCTTTATCTTGTTTTAATGTAAATTCAAAATTAATTTTTTCTCCTTTTTGCACACTATCATAAGAAGGATTAGATAATTGTAATTCAAGTGCCTGAAGAACAGGACCAGAGATTATAAGTAAACCAAGAATAACTATAGTTAGAGCTGATGCAATAATTTTACTAGAATATTTTTTATTGATTATTTTTTGGATATCCATTTTATTTTTTCTTTTTATTTAAATATAGTTTGCTAGAATTTGTATTTTTTTCAGTATTTGTAGTCTCTGGATTATATTGGTGAGCAAAGTCTTCATAAAACTTTCTTGGGTCTGGATGACTACTCATAGCTTCTGCAAGTAATAACATATTAACAGTCATCGCTAGATTTTCAGAAGAACTAACTCTTCTTCCAATCATGATTTCAGCAGAACTAAACCCAATAGAATCTGTGTTTTTCATTGCTAAAGCAGCTTCTAATCTTTGACCTCTTGTTGGTTTATCTAAATCAATTTTAACACCAAAATTCTCAGAAGCATATTTTAAAAGACCTCTAACATACCCATCAACTGGTTGAACTTTGTCTAGGGGATTTATTATTTGTTTATCCATTTTATTTTTTTTCTTATCAATATTTTATGTATCCGTTCTTAAGTTTTGCAGATGAATAGCTTAAGTTTTTTATCAAAGTTTTAGGCTAATTTTATTTGTTTAACTTGTGTTTTAATTATTAATTTTAATTGTTAGTAGTATTTCGTTCCTCTTCAAAACCTCTAACACCTCAGAACACCCCGCACCTCTTATTCTCACGTTTATCTCACTTTATCCCTTGTTGTCAACTCTATTTATCTCACTCTAATCCCAAAAGAGACATTTGATAATAAAATACAGACCAAAACCCCATATTTAAGCTTTACTATGTGTTATTATTCAAAAATGACAAAGATGAAAGAGGATAGAATCTCTAGATCAACATCTTGTAAATCTTGTAATCGAAATAATAAGTTATTTGTTATTTTTGTGAATTATTTCAATGGAGGCAATAAGATGTATCTTAATCTATAAAATTTCATATTATCTGAGTTATAAATTATGGATAAGCTTTGATTAAGTAACTTATTGTTGATTACCCTTATTACTCAGATTTTTAGAATTATAGATGAATATGTTTAAATTATTTATTCTTCTGCGGATTTATTATTTTTTTCTTTAAGCAATTTTTGTATTCTCTGTGAATGAAGAATTTTGTCAAGAACCTTTAAAAATTGCTCTCCCTGACTCAATGGAATTGTGATAGAATGCTCATGAATCCATTTATTGTTCAGCTTTTTCTTCTTTTGAATAAGCAAGTAAATCCCAAATTCACTTTCTAAAATAGAAAACCAAATAGTTTTAGTATTATAATCAAGTCTCTCAAAATCAAAATGTTGAATTCTATGGTTGGGATAGTAAACTTTTGTAACTCCAAATTGCTTCATATAAATTTCATTTTCAAGGATCAATATATTCAAATGCTTTTCAATGGCTTTTCTAGAAAACCCAGCACCTTTCACTAACTCAGTCATTGTCAAACCCTTAGAATTTTTTTTTAGGTATTCCAGAAGCTTTTCGTGTATTACTCTTTCTCTTTCTATTGGAAGCATTTTGTACCCTTTATTAAGTACCGAAAGATTTATATAACTATTGTTCCTTATATTGGTTACCAATGTTTGTACTTAAAGAGGCAAAGATGAAAATTAAATTTCAAAATATTGGCTGGGAAAGTAAAGTTATGCAGAAACGTGCAACATTCAGTGTTTCTATAAATAAATTAGTTGCAGTTGGTTCTTGCATAGAAAAAGGCAAAAAGCTTTACTGCTATCTAGCTGATGATGAAAATAAAAGGCCCGTAATAGTTATATATCTGGATGGGAAAGAGAGAAATGATAAACCACAGAAATGATTTAAAAATTATAGATTTATGCTATTATTTCTGGAAATAATTTTTTCTTTTTTCTTTTTAGTTTTTCAGGAACATCTAAAAAATTATCTTCTATTAAAACACTTTCTCCTGTTTTTGATTCAAGTTCTTTTCTTGCGTTGCCCGCAACCTCTCCGCCTTGTTGAGCAGCTATTTTATTTTCTTCTAACCCTTCTGCATTTTTCGCTTTTGCTATTTTTGTAGTTGATGATTCTCCAAGCATTGTAAATATTAATTCTAAATCATCCATATGGTCTCTTAAATTTTCTTTTTTTAGTTTCTTGAATTCTTTATATTCTTCAATAGTTTTTCCAAAAGTAGCCTGGCTTATTTCATTAGTTAATATTGCAAATTCTATTTCTTCTTGTATACCTCTATTTTTCCATTCATCAGTTAATTCCTGCCTTATTGCAATACCTCTTAATCTCTTTTCAATCCATTCTTTAGAATAGCCTTTTAATTCATATAATTTCTTCATCCTTTCCTGAGCTAATTCAGGATTTTCTATTTCTTGTACTCTTTCATAACCCACTTTTGCAAGCCATCTCTTGAATGGTTCTGCTTTTTTAGAAGGAATTGACTGAATTAATCTGAAAGCCCCTTCTGTTGACACGCAATTAATTCTTTGTTTTCCTCCAGAGGTATCTATCTCAAGGGGGGTGGCAATTTGCCCCCATCCTTCTTTAAAACCTTCATCCCTTCTTCTCATATCTTTTAGATATCCATTAGGATCATTTGAATCAGTAAGTGTTTGGACTATGTCAACTGCTACAAACCACCATCCCTCATTAAACCAAGTTCTTCGAATTTTCTTTCCTTGAAATATTACTAATGTTTCCTCTTTTTCGTTCTCTTTTTCTTGTGCCATCGATAGAGCATAAGAAATCAAGGATTTAAAGTTTTTGGGGACGTTTCTGCAGGTGCATAAACATGTGTTATAGCTATTTAAATTACTAAAAATATTAACTCTTTGATATAAGATGAGCGAAAGTCAATCAAGATACAGTATTGTAGAGAGATTAACCCAAATAAGATTAGATATAATCTCAGAAAAATTAGAATTAAATGAAGATCTTAAACTAAAACAACAGACCATTGAACAACTTAAGAAAGATTTAGATGATTGGGAAGAAAATATACAAAAGGATATAGAAAGAACAAAAAGATTAAAACAAAGAGAAATAGAAAAATCTGAAATTTCAAGTGAGAATGCAAAACAAATTAAAACTGCTAAAGAAGAAGCATTAAATGAGAAAATAGCTTCTGTAGATAAAGCTTTAGAAAGAATAGAAGAGATAAGTAAAACTTCACCTACAATTCAATAATGAGCTCAAAAAAAACTAATTTGGCCATGTGCCTGAGCTGTAAAATGGAAAAAATATGCAAAGCCATGTTGCTGCATCCTTGTAGAAACAAACTCTACTAAAAGGTTAACTTACTAATTAATATTGCCTGCATTAATTTGCAGGCAATTATATTTTAAACACTAAAAAGAAAAATGAGAAAAAAATGTAGAGAATGTGGTTCATATTATCGTACGAGAGATACTGAAATTAAGCTTAAACTAAATCATAAAGATATTGAAGCAATAGAAGATATGTTTTTTTGTGAATTAACAGAAGAACAATATAAGAAAATAAAAAAAAGGGTACAAAAAGTTTGGAAACAATTATGCGAACAAGAAGAATTACATTCAATATAAATAAAGATTAGTTTGATAAATAATAAAAATTTAAGATAAATGAAAACTGAAAGAAAAAAATCAAAGGATTATGAAATAGAAGGAAAGCTAATAACTCTAAAGAAAATTAAATGTTCTTGGGAAATCAAGAAAAAGTTAAGAAAAGCAGCAAGAGATTGGATTACATATATTAAACAACATGTCTCTGAAGTGCATAAGGGAGATTATTCTAATTATTATCATTTCGGAGAAATTAATTTTATTGAGCTATTTTTTAATATTCAAGATAAAAAATGATGAAAAGACAAGCATCAACAATTACTTTAAGAGAATTATCTAACTTAGCAAAAGATTTACTTGATGGGGAATTAAAATTTAGATTAGATTATGAAAGAAGCTAATATTCTGTTATCATTATAAAGTAACATAAACCATAAGGTTTAAATATATGTTTTCAAAGATATGTTTTATGACTCTTGAAGATTATATCCCATTTTTACTTGAAAATCCTCTGACTTTGTTTAGATATTATAGAATGGGGCATCATTTAGAGAAATTTGTTGAGTATAATGAAAAAATTGGAGAATTAAATAAGCAAATAGAGAAAAATCAAATTACTCTTGAAAAAGCAGATGCTAAAGCAAAAAATTATTCTAAGAAAGCAATAAGACATGGGGTAAAAGCTATAAATTTAGGTAAGATTTTAGATACTCCAATTCCAAATGAAACAGATTTTTATAAAGCAATGTCAGGTGTGACTATAACAAATATAATGCTAAATTCTGAAGAAAGATATAAACAAAGGGGATTAAACTTAAATGAAAAAGTAAATGGCAGGGTAAGGGAGAAGGCGAGATAAAATGGAATTCTTAAATCTTGAGAGAGGAGATAAAAACAATTTAGAAGGAAAAGTAATAATCTATGCTAGACCAAGATTAGGGCCTAAAGAATTAAAAAAATTTGGAGAGTTGAAAAAAGACCTAATAGACCATCCTGAAATTATTGAAGAGATTCTTCCAGGTATTGACCCAAGCATTATCCCTGATTTATTAAACGAGATAAATGAAAATAAGCTTCAGAATTATAATCAAAATATAATTGTTGCTATGTATGCAACATCTAATATAACTGATATAAAAGAAAAATTTCCTGAAAGTATTTCTGGAGATTTAGAAGATGTAATAACCCAAGAGATTAAAGAAAAAGAAGCTCATCTTCCTAAAGGAGAAAAAATTAAAAATTATTATGCTGGAATTTATTTTACATCATTAGATGATATAAAAAATTCTAAAGAAGATGTAATAAATTTAGATACAGAGTTTAATCAAGATTATTTTAGAATAGCTTCTATGGGTCTAGTTCAGTTTTATATGGCTCATTATAATCAGCAAAGAGAAACAAAAGCAGATTATTCAAAGTCAAAACAATCTAAAGAACAAACTAATGGAAAAATTACTCCCATTATTACTTATGAAAATATGCAATCAGGAGAGAGAATAAATCATATGCAATCAAAATATATTTCTCCAATAATGCTTGAACTTGAAAGAAATAATATAGAACAAGCAAAGCAGATTAGCCAAGACTTTATAAGATATTCAGAAAATAGTGCACTTGAAGATGATTCTTATGCAATTGCAGCAGTATTAAATTTAGATAAACCAGAACATGCAAAATATAAAACCTCTCTTATGGATAATTATTTTTCAAAAATAATTGCAATAACTCAAGAGAGATATAAAGATGCTGCAAAGCATAGAGATGTGATTAAAGATATTCAAGGGAAGATGAAGGAGTCAGGAAATAATCAAAGAAATAATAATTCAAATAATGAAGATAAAAAATAATTAAAATGGCATTTGAAAAATTTAGATTTAAATATAATATGGGTAATTTTCATCATTATACTCTGGCTTTAATAGGAACAATAACCCCAGGTAGTCCAGATGCTCCAAATTTCCCTATTGTGGAAATTTATTCAAGAAGAGCAGTAGAATCTGGAAGAAAAGCAAGAGATTTAGGGAGTAAATTAGGAATAACTCTTGATGAAAATTTCACAAAGGCATTAGCTTCTGCAGAAGGAATCTATGATTCTTGTGTGCAATATAAAAAGGAAATTAAGATGAAGGAGAAGGTTTAAATGAAGAAGAAGAATAGGAGGGGGATGAAAGAAAGAAGGAATCAGTATGACTTAATCAAGTCTGGAACAATTTTTTTCATAGGTGCAATGTTAGTTGCAATTCTTAATTATTTATATCATCTGTTTATGGGAAGAATGTTAGGACCCATAGAATATGGTGTTTTAGGTTCTGTTTTTGCTTTGGTATATATAGCAACAACAGCAACAGGTGCTTTTAATTTAATTATTTCTAAATTTACAGCAGAGTTTCATGGAAAAGAACAACAAGGACAGATAAAATATTTAGTAACTCATGGATTAAAAAAGACTTTAATCTATGGAGTAATTCTGTTAGCCGTTTATATCTTATTAACTCCAATTATAGCAAACTTTATGAATTTAAAGACAACTTCAGGACTGATAATTGTAGGAGTTATAGCTTTTGTGTGTGTTTTTTCTACAATATTAACAGGAGCATTAAATGGGTTTCAAAAGTTTATTTGGCAAAACACATCTAGTGTATTAAATGCTATAGTAAAATTTTCTTTAGCAGTTGTTCTTGTAATGATTGGCTTTGGGGTAAATGGTGCATTACTTGCGGTTTTAGCAGGGGCTTGTTTAGGGATTTTAGTATGTTCGGTTCCATTAAATAAAACTTTTCAACATATAAAAACCAAACCATTTAATCCTAAAAAATTTTACTCACATATAGTCCCTATATTTGTTGGTTTTATATTACCAATATTAATAATCACTTTAGATCAAATTTTAGTTAAACATTTTATGAGTTCAGCAGATGCAGGTTTTTATGCTGCTGCTGGAATGATTGCAAAAACAATCTGGTTTGGTTCTGGATTTTTAGTTGGACCATTGTTCCCCATGATAGTAAATTTAAAAACAAAAAATAAGCCAACTTCTTATCTTCTTAGACATGCAACAGTTTATACGGCAATAATTGCCTCTCTTGGAATCATCTGTTTTTTTGTAATCCCTACCTTTATAGTAAATATTCTCTATGGTTCTGAATATCTAGAGATAGTTCCATTAATAGGATTATTTGGAGTAGCATTAGGATTTTATTCTGTTAATAATGTTTTTGTAATCTATAACCTTGCAACAGAAAAATATAGATTTATAATAATCTGGATATTAGCATTAATAATTGAAATAACTGGGATTATAATGTTTCATAATTCCTTATTAGATATTGTTAAGATAGTGTTTGCAACAAACTTATTTATTTTAATAAGTATGATAATCCTGAATAAAAATGATTTAGGATTGAATGGATTAAATTGGAAAGAGAAAAGAAGCGATAGGGGGATGAATGTTTAGAAAACTGATGGAAAATAAAAAATTAAGTGTGATAGTGCCTGTTTATAATGGAGAGAAATTTATACAAAAAAACCTTGAACAAATAAGAGACAGTATCTCAAATAACTTTCCAAATCATGAAATAATTGTTGTTATTGATGGGAAAACAGACAATAGTAAAAAAGAAGCAGAAAAAGTAAAGGGGGTTAAAGTAATAAGTTATGAAAAAAATCAAGGTAAAGGTTATGCATTAAAATATGGTTTTAAATATTGCACTGGAGATTATGTGACTTTTATTGATTGTGATATGGACTTGCATCCAGAACAATTAAAAAATTTTATTCCTTATTTATCAACAGCAGATGTAATCATAGGAAGTAAAAGACATCCATTTTCAAAATTAAATTATCCCTTTTCAAGAAGAATCCTCTCTTCAGGGTTTAGAATATATTCTTGGTTAATTTTAGGATTAAGTTTAAGAGATACTCAATCAGGATTAAAATTAATCAAAAAAGAAGTTTTAGATGTAATCATGCCCCTTATTCTTGTAAAAAGATTTGCATTTGATTTAGAACTTTGCTTTCTAGCAAAGAAACATGGATTTAGAACAGTAGAAGCTCCGATACATGTAAACTTTCAAAACAACTCAAGTTTATCAAAAAACCTCTCATCTACATTTAAAAACATTAAAGGAATGTTTCTCGATGTTTTAGCAATAAGATACAGATACACCTTCTTGAATTATTATCAGAAAATGTTTTGGGAGAGTAAGGGGTGGAATAGAAGATGAAAATTCTTATGT
>Ga0172381_10003116_pt1 | contig 17739 bp, 19 predicted proteins | sample Leawel6488metaG_FD_119754 | JGI IMG/M metagenome (GOLD analysis project Ga0172381, IMG submission 119754) | Leachate microbial communities from a municipal landfill in Southern Ontario, Canada - Leachate well 64-88 metaG | ecosystem: Engineered > Solid waste > Landfill > Unclassified | place... | reverse complement strand
TGGTGGCTGGGGGCTGGGCGTGGCCGGCGAGCAGGGTGTCTTTTATCTCCTTGCCGCCGTCGGATTGCTCCTCGCCCTGCAAAGCTGGAACGGAAAACGCGTGGCACTATTGCTGGAACCGGACGCCCGGCAAGCCGGGGACGGTCAGTAGCCGCCGATAATCAGTGCCAGCGCACCAAAGGCGATGCAATAAATACCAAAAGGCCGCAGTGCCTTGATCTCATGCTTGTGAAAATAGTGCATCAGAAACCATACGGATGCCCAGGCGCAGATTCCGGAGAGAAGCCCCGCAAGGAAGATGGTGCCGAGCAACCCGGACGGCATCTGTGCGTGAAAGAGCTTGGGCACTTCCAGTATGCCGGCCGCCGCGATGATCGGCGTGGCGAGCAGAAAGGAAAATTTTGCGGAATTTTCATAGTCCAGCCCCACACCGATACCCGCCACCAGGGTCGCGCCGGAACGGGAAAATCCGGGAATCAACGCGAGGGACTGGGCAAACCCTATACCGATGGCACGCGGCCAGCTCAGATTGTCCAGCGAATGGCTGGGTTGCCGCGCGCGCAGGCGATCCCCCAGGATGAGCATGACGCCGTTGATCATCAGCGCCACTGCGGCAAAGGTGAAGCCGCCGAACAGGTCCTTGATCTTGTGGGCAAGGGCCAGGCCCAGCAAGCCGGCGGGAATGGACGCGATGAAGAGAATCCATAATAGCCGGGAGTCAGGATTGTCGAGGCGTCCCCGCGCACGAATGAAACCGCCGAGCAGTGCCGCCCAGTCGCGCCAGAAGAACAGGAGCAACGCCGTGGCCGTGGCCAGGTGGAGCACGACCACAAAAGGCAGAAACCACCCCGCGTCCCGGTTGATGGGCCAATGCAGGAGCGCTGGCACCAAAATGATATGCCCCAGGCTGGAGATGGGAAACAACTCCGTAACGCCCTGTAGTATGGCCAGGAACAGCAGGTAGATATGATGTATCACGCGATCATGATCTATATGTAACGTACGGCAAGAATGGTGTATTCCCGTGTTCCGCCGGGGGCGCGCACTTCAACCGGATCGCCTTCGTGCTTGCCGATGAGCGCGCGGGCAATGGGGGAACTGATGGATATCTTGTTTTCCTTGAGGTCGGCCTCGGCATCACCCACGATCTGGTAGGTCACTTCGTTGCCTTCCGCATCTTCCAGTTCCACGGTGGCCGCAAAAACGATTTTACCGCCGGTATTCAGTTGTTTGGGGTCGATGACCTGGGCACGGGCCAGATAATCCTCCACCTCACGGATACGTCCCTCGATAAAAGCCTGCTGCTCCTTGGCAGCGTCGTATTCGGCATTTTCCGACAGATCACCCTTGGCGCGCGCCTCGGCAATGGCTTCAATCACGGTAGGGCGGTCAACGGTTTTGAGGCGATGCAGCTCGTCGCGCAGCCGCTGGGCACCAATAACGGTCATGGGAATTTTATCATTCATATCTGCCTCGTGCTGGTACTTTTCTGGTTCAGATCCTGGAGCCGGAGTACGCTGCATTCTTCCGTCATCAGTGCATGAATGGCAGCGGCGCCTGCGGTGGCGCCCGCCAGGGTAGTGTAATAGGTCAATCCCATCTGCAGAGCAGCGCGGCGGATACTGAAAGAATCCCGCACCGACTGGCGTTCGTCCACGGTGTTGATGATGATCTGCACCTTGCCGTTCTTGATAGCATCGACGATATGGGGACGGCCTTCGGTCACCTTGTTCACCGGGGCGACTTCCAGACCTTCCTTTTGCAGGAAGGCGGCGGTGCCCCCGGTGGCGATCAGTTTGAACCCGAGTTCGGACAGGATCCGTGCGGCGGGAGTGAGTCCCTTTTTATCGGCATCGCGAACACTGAGAAAGACCGTGCCGGAGCTCGGAAAGTGCTCGCCCGCACCAACCTGCGCCTTCAGAAAAGCCTCACCAAAACTGGCGCCGATGCCCATCACTTCGCCCGTAGACTTCATTTCCGGCCCCAGCAGTATATCCACGCCGGGAAATTTGATAAAGGGGAAGACCGCTTCCTTGACACTGAAATGGGGTGGGTTGGGAATCTGCGGAACGCCCTGCGCGGCTAGAGACTTCCCGGTCATGCAGCGGGAGGCGATTTTGGCCAGGGGCCATCCCGTGGCCTTGGAGACGAAAGGTACCGTCCGTGAGGCGCGCGGGTTGACCTCCAGCACATAGATGCGCTCGTTCTGGACGGCGAACTGACAGTTCATCAGGCCCACCACCCCGAGCGCCAGGGCCAGCTCCACGGTCTGCCGCCGGATTTCATCTTGAATGGCCGGGGACAGAGAGTAGGGCGGCAGGCAGCAGGCCGAGTCGCCGCTGTGGACTCCCGCCTGCTCGATGTGCTCCATGATCCCGGCCACGATCACCTGTTGCCCGCTGTCGGCGACGGCATCGACGTCCACTTCCAGGGCGTCGTTCAGGAAACGGTCCAGGAGGATGGGCTGGTCATTGGAGATGCGCACCGCTTCCACCATGTAGCGTTGCAGGTCGTCTTCCCCATAGACGATGCGCATGGCGCGACCGCCCAGCACATAGGAGGGGCGTACCACCAGCGGGTAGCCCAGCGCTCGCGCCTTGCTCAGGGCTTCCGGAGCGCTCCGGGCAATGGCGTTTTCCGGTTGCCGCAGGTCGAGGCGTTGCAAAAGCTGCTGGAAGCGCTCGCGATCCTCAGCCAGATCGATGGAATCCGGTGTGGTGCCGATGATGGGCACACCTGCTGCCTCCAGATCATTGGCGAGCTTCAGCGGTGTCTGGCCGCCAAACTGGACGATCACACCATGGGGCTTTTCGACGGCGACGATTTCGAGGACGTCTTCCAGGGTGAGCGGCTCAAAATACAGGCGATCGGAAGTATCATAGTCGGTGGACACCGTTTCCGGGTTGCAGTTGACCATGATGGTCTCAAAGCCGTCCTCATGCAGAGCCATGGCCGCATGCACGCAACAGTAGTCAAACTCGATGCCCTGTCCGATCCGGTTGGGACCGCCGCCCAGAATCATGATCTTGGGTTTATCACCTGGTTCCGCCTCGCACTCCGTCTCATAGGTGGAGTAGAGATACGGAGTCGGTGAGCGGAACTCGGCGGCACAGGTGTCCACCCGTTTATAGACGGGGCGGACACCCAGCTTCTGGCGCTGCTCACGCAACTGCTGCTCGTGGCAACCCAACAGGCGGGACAGCCGCCGGTCCGAGAAACCCATGCCTTTGAGGGTGCGGAGGCGGGTGTCGTCGAGGCCCGCCAGGGAGAGACCGCGCAGGCTTTCCTCGGTCTGAATGATCTCGAAAATCTGCTCCAGAAACCAGGGGTCGATGCGGGTGATGCGTTGCAGGCTGTCCTGATCCCAGCCGCGCCGTACCGCGTCCGCCAGGTACCAGAGGCGATCGGCACCGGGAACCCGTAACTCCTGTTCCAGTTTTTGCAGGGTGTCCGGATCATTGCCGATGAGTTTCTCATCCAGGCCATCCACACCCGTCTCCAGGCCACGCAGCGCCTTTTGCAGCGACTCCTGGAAGCTGCGGCCAATGGCCATCACTTCACCCACCGACTTCATCTGGGTGGTCAGGTGGGCATCGGCCTCGGGAAATTTCTCGAAGGCGAAGCGGGGGATTTTGGTGACCACATAATCGATGGTTGGCTCAAAACTCGCCGGTGTCGCCTGGGTGATGTCATTGCGCAGCTCATCCAGGGTGTAGCCCAGTGCGAGCTTGGCGGCAATCTTGGCAATGGGAAACCCGGTGGCCTTGGAGGCCAGCGCCGAAGAGCGCGACACCCGCGGGTTCATCTCGATGACGATCAGTCGCCCATCTTCGGGATTGACGGCGAACTGTACATTGGAGCCGCCGGTATCCACCCCGATACGCCGCAACACGGCGATGGAGGCATCCCGCATGCGCTGGTACTCACGATCGGTAAGGGTCTGGGCGGGGGCCACGGTGATGGAATCCCCGGTATGGATGCCCATGGGATCGAAGTTCTCGATAGAGCAAACGATGATACAGTTATCCGCCCGGTCGCGGACCACTTCCATCTCGAATTCCTTCCAGCCGATGATGGATTCTTCGATGAGGATTTCGTGGGTAGGACTGGCCTCCAGGCCGCGCGCGGCGATGTCCTCGAATTCCTCACGGTTGTAGGCAATGCCGCCGCCGGTGCCGCCCAGGGTGAAGGAGGGCCGGATGATGACCGGAAAGCCGATATCCTCCGCGATCTGGCGCGCGCCCTCCATATCATGACCGAAAGCGGAACGGGCCACTTCCAGGCCGATTTCTTCCATGGCCTTTTTGAAGAGGCCGCGATCTTCGGCCTCACGGATGGCTTCCACGGAAGCGCCGATCAGTTTGACACCGTACTGCTCCAACACCCCCTCCCGGTGTAGGTCCAGGGCACAGTTCAGTGCGGTCTGACCGCCCATGGTGGGGAGAATGGCATCGGGGCGTTCCATAGCGATGATGCGCGCCACGGTTTGCCACTCGACGGGTTCGATATAGGTGGCGTCCGCCGTCTGCGCATCGGTCATGATGGTGGCAGGGTTGGAGTTGACCAGAATGACCCGGCAACCCTCCTCCCGCAGCGCCTTGCAGGCCTGTACGCCGGAATAATCGAATTCACAGGCCTGGCCGATGATGATGGGTCCGGCGCCGATGAGGAGGACGCTTTTGATGTCCTGGTGTTTAGGCATGGTGACGGCCTCCATACTGGTTCATGGCGTGAACGAAGTCGTCAAAAATACCACGGGCGTCATGGGGCCCGGGTCCGGCCTCAGGGTGGCCCTGAAAGGAAAATACGGGCAGCTCCCGATGCGCCATGCCCTGCAGGCTGCCGTCAAACAGTGAGGCATGGGTCGCCACCAGGCACTCTGGCAGGGTGTCCGCGTCCACCGCGAAACCGTGGTTCTGACTGGTGATCAACACCCGACCGCTGCGCAGGTCTTTGACCGGATGGTTGGCACCGTGGTGCCCGAACTTCATCTTGACGGTTTTGGCGCCCAGGGCCAGTCCCAGCAACTGATGCCCCAGACAGAGCCCGAAGGTGGGAATACCCGTGGCGATGATCTGCCGCATGGCCTCTTCCGCATAGCGGAGGGCTGCCGGGTCACCGGGACCATTGGAGAAGAGCACACCGTCCGGGCGCAGGGCGATCACCTCGGCGGCCGCGGTGCGGGCCGGCACCACCGTGATTCGGCAGGCCCGATCCGCCAGCAGGCGCAGGATGTTCCGTTTGGTACCGAAATCGTAGACCACCACATGGCACTCTGTCCGGGTGACGGCCTGTGCGTGATAGCCCTGTTCGGGGGTGCCGCTGGCGAGATCCCAGGTGTATGCCTCCCGGCAGCTCACATCCTGCACCAGATCACGGCCGATGAGGCCTGGGAAAGCGCGCGCCGCAGCCAGGGCCTTCTCCTCGCTGGCCGCTTCTCCGACGAGGACGGCTGCATTCTGAGCGCCGCTATCCCGCAGTCTGCGGGTGAGGGCGCGGGTGTCGATTCCCGCGATGCCCGGAATTCGATGGGTCTGCAGGAAGGAGGACAGGTCCTGGGTGCTGCGCCAACTGCTGGGTTGCCGTGGCAGATTGCGCACGACGAGAGCGGAGCAGAATATCCGGGTACCCTCCATGTCCTCCGGGTTGACCCCGGTATTGCCGATATGGGGATAAGTAAGCGTGACGATCTGCCCCTGATACGAGGGATCAGAAAGGATCTCCTGGTAACCACTCATGGCGGTGTTAAAACAGATTTCACCTGCTGCCAATCCGGTGGCACCAAAGCCTTTACCGCGATAGATGCTGCCGTCTGCCAATGCCAAGACCGCCTGCATGCCCCACCTCGCCAACAAGAGGATGCAAAAAAAGGGAGGGGGTCCCCTCCCACGTAGATATCGCCTATTCTAAGGACCGGAAGGGAAGTGGTCAACGCACGGCGGTCAGACCGTGCGTGGTGGCAGCCTTCCGACGTGGGTTTCCAGGAGCATGCCATGGATTCAGCTCTTGAGCGGTCATGCCCTGATGTTAGACTCGAACGCTACTTTATGATTTGACGAAGGGGTGCTTTATGGGTTGGATGCAATGGTCCGTGCTCGCCATGGGTGGCATGCTGATACTGGCGGGATGTGCGACGACTACGACAAACGGTATGGCGCCGCAGTCGCAAGGTGTGGTGGGTAACTACCCGGCCTTTGCCGCAGCTCCATTGCCGCCCGCTCGCGTCATATCGGCACCGGTGCGCAGTGCGCCAGCCATTGTTTCCCGCCCGGCCGCGCCTTCCGTAACACCGCCCCCGGTGAATTATTCGTCCGCCGCGCTGCCCTTGACCACCGCCGCGCCGGCCCTTCCCGCCGCACCGGCTATTCCGGCAGCGCCCTCCGCGGCGCAGACGCCGAGCAACGCCGGCACATCCTTTTCCGGTGCATGGCAGGGGGATATGACCAAAGCACGTCAGGACAGTGCCCGGTGTGCGGCGATGTCGTCCGTTGCGCGGACGTCGTGCTGGCAGGATGTCTCCGCTTGGGCGCAGAAGCGCGCGGCGCATTATCAGGCACTCAGCACCCGGGCCACGGGCGCTCAGTCCCAGCAAATGCAATCCGCAGCAAAGTTTTTCGGGGTAACCGGGGAGTGGGCCAGTGCCTGCGGTTCGCTTACCTCACAGCAATGCGCCGAATCGCCACTCATCGGCAAGATGCAGCAATGGAAGGCCTCTGTAGGGATACCGGGGGCGGCGGTGACCATGCCTGCGCCCTGAACACGGGTTTATTCGTCATCGACGCGATCGTTCGGGACCTCTGCGCCACGCGGACGGGCGCATTCGCTTGACGCTCTTCCGGTGAGGTTCTAGCATCGCTATCATGCAGATTCTGGTGAATGGTGTGGCCCGCGAGGTGCCTGAGCAGATAACGGTGCGGGCGCTGCTGGCCGAGTTGGGCTGGGCGGAGCGCCGTGTGGCCGTTGAATGCAATGGTGAAATCGTACCGCGCAGTACCCACGCCACGGCGACGCTGGCGGCCGGTGACCGCCTGGAGATCATCCAGGCGGTAGGCGGCGGCTGAGTGCTCCGCGCTAACCCCTTTTTTGAGGCGAAAGACAAACACAATGCGTAAAGATCCTTTGGTGATTGCAGGGCGGGAGTACCAGTCCCGTCTGCTGGTGGGTACGGGAAAATATAAGGATTTTGCCGAGACGCGGGCGGCCATCGATGCGGCTGGCGCGGAGATCGTCACCGTGGCGCTGCGCCGGATGAATCTGGGGCAGAGTAAAGACGCGCCTAATCTGTTGGAGTTTCTCCCGGCGGACCGTTTTACCATCCTGCCGAACACGGCTGGATGCTACACGGCAGAGGATGCAGTGCGCACCTGCCGTTTGGCTCGGGAACTGGGTGACTGGAAGCTGGTCAAGCTGGAAGTCATCGGTGACCCTCAGACTCTATATCCGGATATGCGGCAGACCTACGACGCTGCCAAAACCCTCATCGCCGAGGGCTTCGAGGTGATGGTCTACAGTGTGGATGATCCGGTGGCCTGCAAGACCTTTGCGGAGATGGGCTGTGTGGCGGTGATGCCGCTGGCGGCCCCCATCGGTTCCGGTCTGGGTATTCGTAATCCTTACAATCTGCGCATCATTCTGGAGCAGGCGACAGTACCGATTCTGGTGGATGCGGGCGTGGGCACGGCGTCTGACGTGGCGGTGGCGCTGGAGCTGGGTTGTGATGGCGTTTTGTTGAACACCGCCATTGCCGCCGCCAAAGACCCCATTCTCATGGCCGAGGCGATGCGGCAGGGAGTGGAGGCGGGGCGTAAGGCTTTTTTGGCGGGGCGCATGCCACGCAAGCTGTATGCCAGCGCCAGCAGCCCTGTGGATGGCCTCTTTTTTGAGTAGCAATGATGCCTTGGAATACGCGCGTACCGCTCCCCTTGACGAGGAATTTGTCGAGGCAGTGGAGCGCCTGGTCATGGGCGCAGTGCCCGGTGGCGCAGTGCCAGACTACGCGGAAGACTGGGACGAGACGGAGCGGCTGATTGCCCGGCTGGGCGATCAGGGGGTGGGGGTACGCTTCGAGTTCGTGGCGGATGAGAACGGCCAGCGCTGGCACACCTATCTGGATTGGCAGGAGCCGGTCAGCCACGAATGGCAGTTGACCGAGGCGGAGGAGATGACGGCGGCGCAGGCGGTGACGCGGGCGGCTCTGGTCTGGTACTACCAGCAGGAGCTCGCGGCGGCCAGCGCCCAGCCGCCGGACGGCTGGGCCTATTTTGAGGTGGTGGAACGTCTGGGTATGGCCCGGGATATGCTGGCCCGCTCCCTGGACGATCATCCGGTGCTGGCGGAAGAGGCGGAGATGATGGCCCGTTATCAGGAGCTTCTGGAAAAATTCAACGCGCTCTATGAACTCGCCAATCAGGCGCTGGATCAACGCCTCGGCGCACCGGCGCGCAGTACCATGCACTAGGTCCGCCGTACCATGCATATCCACGTCCTCGGCGTCTGCGGGACTTTCATGGGGGGTGTCGCGCTGCTGGCGCGGGCGGCGGGGCATCAGGTAACGGGTTCGGATGCACACACCTATCCCCCCATGAGTGATCTGCTGGCCCGCGAAGGGGTTACGGTCCATGAAGGCTATGATCCCGCTCAACTGAATCCTGTCCCCGACCTGGTACTCATCGGCAACGCCCTGTCGCGCGGCAACCCCTGTGTGGAGGCTGTTCTGGACCGGCAGATGCCCTATGATTCCGGTCCCGCCTGGCTGTCCCGGGAGATACTGCAAAGCCGCTGGGTACTGGCCGTGGCGGGCACCCACGGCAAGACCACGACGACCTCCATCCTGACCTGGATATTGCAGGAGGCAGGACTCGATCCGGGGTTTCTCATTGGTGGGGAGGCGCGCAATTTCGGTGTATCGGCGCGGCTGACGGACAGCCCTTTTTTTGTGATCGAGGCGGATGAGTATGACACCGCCTTTTTCGATAAACGTTCCAAGTTCGTGCACTATCACCCGCGGTCGCTGATACTCAATAATCTGGAATACGATCATGCCGATATATTTCCGGATATGGAGGCGATCATCACTCAGTTTCACCACCTGCTGCGCACCGTACCCGGCGCGGGCGCGGTTATCGTGAATGATGGAGTGCCAGCGCTGAAACGGGTGCTGGAGCGCGGTTGCTGGACGCCCCTGCAACGCTTTGCCGGTACGGGCGAGTGGCAGGTGCGGCTGGACGCTGTGGATGGCAGCCGTTTTACCGTGCTGGAGCAGGGCGTCGAGCGTGGGCACGTCGGTTGGGAGATGGCCGGGTCCTTCAATGCCGAGAATGCATTGGCGGCCTTGCTGGCGGCACGGCATGCCGGGGTACCGCTGGCGGTCGGATGTGCAGCATTGCGCAGCTTTCAGGGGGTGCGGCGGCGCCTGGAACTGCGCGGACGGGCTGGCGGCGTGGCGGTGTATGACGACTTTGCCCACCACCCCACAGCCATCGCCGCCACCATCACCGCCCTGCGCGGGCGGATGGCGGGGACGGGGCGTCTGATTGCCGTGCTGGAACCACGCTCCAATACCATGAAGATGGGGGTGCACCGGCAGGCGCTGGGACCAAGTTTGCAAGGTGCGGATCGAGTGTTTGTCTATGCTCCGGCGGATCTGGGCTGGGATGTGGCGGCCGCCCTGGATTCCGCCGCGCAGGTTCACGTCGATATGGACGTGCTCCTGCGGGCGCTGGACGCAGAATTGCGTCCGGGGGATCATATACTCATCATGAGCAACGGTGCCTTCGGCGGGATTCACGGGCGCCTGCTCGAACGTCTCGCCCGCCGGGATGCATCGGCAGGGTCGTAATCCCGGATTCCATCCGGATCAAGGAGCGGTAATGGAAGATCGGCAACGGCAGGATCGGGTTTGTGTGGCGTTTAGCGGCGCTTCCGGTGCCGCTTATGGGTTGCGGCTGGTGGAGGTGCTACTGACCGCCGGGGTGCGGGTCTATCTGCTGATATCGGACGCGGCGCGGGTGGTTTGCCGTGAGGAGTTGAGTCTGGATCTCCCGGATACGGCGGAGGCGGTGACCCGTTTTCTCAATGAACGGTTCGGCGCCGATCCGGACCTGTTATCGGTTTATGCCCAGGATGACTGGCTGTCTCCCGTGGCTTCCGGCTCCAATGCGGCTCAGGCCATGGTGGTTTGTCCCTGTTCCGGGGGGACACTGGCCGCCATTGCCCACGGGCTGTCCGAGAATCTGATCGAGCGTGCCGCCGATGTGATGCTGAAAGAAGGCCTGAAACTCATTCTGGTGCCCCGCGAAAGCCCCGTCTCGACGATTCATCTGGAAAATATGCTGAAGCTGGCACAGATGGGGGTACGCATACTGCCGGCGAGCCCCGGTTTTTACCACCACCCCCAAAAAATCGAAGATTTGGTGGATTTCATCGTGGCGCGGATTCTGGACCAACTGGGGTTGCCGAACCGGATTGCGCAGCGCTGGGGAGAGTAGGGCATTTTTCTGCGGCGCGGAGGCTGGTCAGCAGGCGTTCGCCCCGTTCCCCATGGAAGAATGCACGGATGTAGGGGAAGTCCACCTGTTGAACCTCGATCAGTGAACCGACCGTCAGCACCTTGCCGTCGGCCAGCACCGCGACACGATCAGCGGTGGCGGCGAGGCTGTCCAGGTCGTGACTGACCATGACTACGGTAAAGCCGATATCGCCGTGGACCTGCCGGAGCAGGGCGTCAAATTCCGCAGCCGCGATAGGGTCGAGCCCGGAAGTGGGTTCATCGAGAAAGAGAATCTCCGCCTCCATGGCCAGGGCGCGGGCGAGGGCGACCCGTTTGACCATTCCTCCCGACAACTCCGCCGGCAGTTTCCAGGCGTCGCTGGGCTTCAGGCCTACCATTTGCAACTTCAGAGCCACCAGATCGCTGATTTCGGAACGGCTGAGATGTCCCCACTCCAGTAGCGGAAAGGCGATGTTTTCATAAACCGTCAGGGCGCTGAACAGGGCTCCCTGCTGAAAGAGCACGCCCCAGCGCTGGCGCAGGGCGATCAGTTCGCGCAGATTGAACTCTTGCGGATTTTCGCCAAGAATGGTCATCCGTCCTTCAGCGATGGGGACGAGGCCCATCATGGCGCGCAGCAGCGTGGTCTTACCGGTACCGCTGCCGCCGACGATGGCGAGTATCTCCCCGCACCGAACGGTCAGATCGAGGTGCCGCTGAATCCAGTGGGTTCCGAACCGGGTGGCGATATCGGTCAGGACAATGGCGTCGGAGCGGACCATCAGTTGACGATCCCCGTATTGGCAAAGACCAGGGCAAGAATGGCATCGATAAGAATCACGACGGTGATGGACATGACTACCGAGTTGGTGGTTTCCCGGCTCAGGCTGGTGGTGTTGGGCTTCACCTTGAGGCCATGAAAGCCCGCGATCCACGCAATGAGAATGCCGAAGAGGGCTCCTTTGACAACGCCCAGCCACAAATTGAAACTGGGGACTACGACGGGCATTTGTTCGATAAAGAAACGGTTGCTGATGCCGAGATCCGCCTTGGCCACGAGCATGGCTCCGTACAGTCCGACCATGTCGGTCCAGAGGACGAGCAGTGGCATCACCAGCGCCAGACCAATGACCTTGGGCAGAATCAGGCGGCGGATCGGGGGGATACCGAAAGTGCGCAGGGCATCCAGTTCTTCGGTTACGGACATGCCGCCGATTTGCGCGGTGAACGCCGAGCCGGAACGCCCCGAGAGAATGATGGCGGTGATCAGCGGGCCAAACTCACGCAGTATGCTCAGGCCGGCAATGTTGATGATGTAAATGTTGGCGCCGTATTGGGCGAGCGTCGAGGCCGACTGGAAGGAAATCACCACGCCGATGAGGAAGCCGATCAGGGTGAGGATGGGCAACGAGTTCGGCCCGGTATTGACGATGGTGGCGGAGATTTCGCGCCAGGGAAAGCTTCGCGGGTGGCGCAGGCCACGCCCGAACTCCAGCAGCAGGGCGCCCATGAGCAGAAAAAGTCCCCAGAGGTCGCGTCCGGTTTCGATCAGGAAGGCGCCGAGCTGGTCGAGAAAATGCCAGGGATGCCGGGGCCGCGCCGTGACGGGTTGGATATCCGCCAGACGGGCGAAGGTGTTGTGATGCTGGTCGGCCATCCGGATGTTTTTGGGCAGGTGATTGCCCCATGCCTGCCAAAGCAGGAGGGCCCCGGCGCTGTCGAGGACCTCGACCGCCGAGAGATCCCAGCATACTTCCGGGCTGATGTTCCGCAGCGCCGCTTCCTGTGCCGCGAATCTCCCGCCGAGACGCCGCAATGTCCAGTGCCCGCTGAGGCGCAGCGTTCCATCATCGCACTCCCATCGCGGTTGGTGCGCGCTGTTTTTGGCGGTGTGCGGGTCTGGGCTTTTCTCGGTCATTCCCTGGTTTATACTCGACGACTGACGTTTGCAGGAGTGCTCAGATGGCCATTGTCGCACGAAGTTCCCGCATCACCCAACGGTTTCGCTGCTGGGTCGCGCTGCTGGCCGCGCTGCCGCTCAGCGCCTGCGGAGCCTTCCCTGCTCACCAGCCGGAAGTGCAGTTGCTGAATATTCAGCCCGAAACGGTAGGTCTGGTCGCGCAGACTTTTATGCTGTCGCTCAAGGTCAGCAACCCCAACGACAGTGCGCTCCATGCCAAGGCGGGGGAGGCGCGCCTGTATGTGCAGGATCGGCAGGTGGCCTACGGATTGCTGGACAAGCCGGTCGATGTGCCCGCCTATGGTAGCGCCACGGTGAGTATCCCGGTCACGGGCAATTTTCTGACATTGCTGGGGGATCTCGGCAGTATCAGCACCGGGGCGGGACTCCCCTATACCGTCAAAGGTTATCTGGTGACCGGCATGTTCGATATGCGGGTACCTTTTACCGTCACTGGTGCTTTGCATCTGCCGCTGTCGCCGAGCCCCAGCGCAGTTTTGCCTTGAGGGCGAGGTGATCGGAGAGAGGCTCGGTGACGGTTTCAATCATCGTGAATTCCAGGTCAGGGCTACAGAGGATGTGATCGAAGGAAAAGCGCGGTGACCAGCTGGGAAAGGTAGGTGGGCTCCAGGGCGGCGCCTGCAGGCCACTTTCGTTGAGGAGCAGGCGCATCTCCGGGGAGCGCGCCGTGCAGTTCAGGTCGCCCATGAGAATGAGATTCGGGCGTCCGCGCAGGCGTTGGGCGAGATCGCGTATCTGACCGAGGCGCGCGTGACGGCTGAGGCCGAGGTGGGTGATGATCACCGTCAGGAATCTTCCACCAGCGTTGAGCCGGTTTTCCAGCATGCCGCGCCCTTTCATGAAGCTGGGCAGGGAATGCGCTATGGTTTCTTCAATCGGCCAGCGGGAGAGAATGCCGTTGCTGTGCTGGGCAAAGTCGCCGAAGTCACGGGTACGTTGTTGCGCCCAGTAAGGGAAATGGGCTCGGTCAGCGAGAAAACCCGCCTGATTGACATACTGGCTCCGAAAAGAGCCCGCGTCGACCTCGTTGAGTCCGGCGATGTCGGTTCCCTCCAAAACCGCGGCGATCCGCTCCAGGTTGCGCAGACTCTGGCCATGCGGCATCACGTACTTCCAGCCGTGCAGGAACATGTGCCGGGCGCGGTGGGAGCCGATACCCACCTGGATGTTGAAAGACGTCACAGAAAACTCTGAGGTCTCAGTCATGGTCGAGTTCGATATCGAGTTCCTGCCAAGGTGCGCCATCCCCCGCGCGGGTGAAGGCGCGCAGGAGGATCACCCCTTTGATGTCCGCAGCCAGTAATATCTGATAGGGCGTGCCGATGGGGACGATATCCGCGATGGGCGCAGCGGCATGGGCGTAATGAGCGAAAGATGTTTCGCCACGGGACTGGATCAATGCGGACGCTGCGGCGAAGTTCGCCGGTGGGCAGGGATAGACGGAGACGGGCACGTCAGCGGTAGCGCCGATAAGTCCTTCGCCAACACCGGATTGCAGGTCTGCGAGCAGGGCGTTGGCCAGGGTGCGTGGCAGTTTTAGGCGCCTCATGCGCAGACGCCACAGGCCGGGTCGCGGCGCAGGGCAATCTGCCGCCACTGCCAGCTTTGCGCATCCACCAGCAGGAGTTGTCCGGCCAGCGGGGAATGGCCTGTGCATAGCAGGCGGATGGCTTCTGCCGCCTGCATGCTGCCGAGTACACCGAGGAGCGGGCCAAGGACGCCGCTGCGTGAGCAGGTATCTTCGGTATCCTCTACGCCGTCCGGGTAGAGACAGGCATAGCAGGCGCTTTCTGATACACGAAAATCAAAGACGGCGAGTTGTCCTTCCCAACGGATGGCCGCGGCACTAACCAGAGGTTTACCAGCATTACGGCAGGCGCGGTTGATGGCGTGCCTGCTGCTAAAGTTGTCGGTGCAGTCCAGTACCAAATCGTGGGTGTCCAGTGCCGTGGCAAGAGACTCGGGTTGCGCTGATTCCACCCAGGCGCTGACCCGAATCTGCTGATTCATGGCGCGCAGTCGATCGCGTGCGGCCAAGGCTTTGGGGCGTCCCAGGTCGGCCTCGCCATAGAGAATCTGGCGTTGCAGATTGCTGAGATCGACCTGGTCGCCATCGCAGACGGTCAGGTTGCCGACGCCCGCGGCCGCCAGATACTGGGCGGCCGGGCAGCCCAGGCCGCCCATGCCGACGATCAGCACCCGGCTGGCCGCCAGCGCCTGCTGTCCGGCAATGTCGATTTCCGGCAAAAGAATCTGGCGCGCATAACGCAGCAGTGCAGCGTCGTCGAGGGTATCAGTCATGGTTCGGAATGATGGCGCATCCAGTGTGGCGCTCCAGAAACGGTTGTTGCGGCGGCAGGGCGCTTTCATTGAGCATGAGTTCAGTGTAGCAACGCGGAGGAATTTGCTCCAGTTACGCAGTGCTTCGCCGATTGAGGTGTCCTGACAATATATAGACAGTCCCACTTCAAGCGGCCGACCGTATGAAAGACTGTGCGAACGCAGCGGGAGCCAGATAACCAATCCGTGAATGCCGGCGTTGGCGGTTGTAAAAAATCTCGATGTGTTTTATTCCAGCGATGGTGGTCAGGTGAGGATAAGGACAGGACTCTGTTCAGCGGCCATGCGGTTTCCCTTTCTATGGAGGACTGGGAGACCCTTGGGGCCGATCACAGCGTACTCTTATGGGGTCAGTATGCTGGACAAGCGGTCAGTCAGCAACTTGCGCGCAACCAGTTCGGCAACTTCTAACCTGGGACTGGTCATTATCTTGCTCAGACGAATGCTCCCCCTTACCCGACGACGCTATCCAACAGGCTGTCACGTCTCGACAAGCCTCGCCGCTTTTTGCACACTGGGAACATACCCTACAGCCGCAAAAGAGCCCCCAATGGCCTATTATAGAAAGCGCCGCAGATACCGGGGATCCAGTGGGAGCCCGCTGCTGAACATCGCCACCTTGACGGACCCCGCGTGGATCGGCTCGGCCATCCTCGCGGGCATCATCCTGTTTTCATCCTGGCTGATCCTACCCGCCGTTTTTCAGATTAACCCCATCCTGAAGATACTGACGCCACTTTTTGAGATGATCGGCAGCATCTTGGCGCTGATCTTCGGACTCATGGCGTTCATGCTGTTTCTGGCCCGCGATACAGTGCCGGTGACGCCATCCACAACGTACAAGCCCGCGTATCAACCACCAAAGCCCTCTCAAAAACCCCAGAATGACAACCCATCACCGTACGCCAACCCCGATCATGAGCAGCCCAACGGATGGTCCTTGTCTCTACTCAGAGACCTCGAATGGAAACGCTTTGAAGACCTTTGCAATGAATACCACCGTGAGTGCGGTCTGCGAAGCACCACCACAGGGCTCGGTGCCGATGGCGGTGTGGATATTCGTTTGTTCCATCGGGAAACCGGCGCATTAATCGCAGTTACCCAGTGCAAGGCATGGCCGGATAAACCCATAGGAGTTGAGTTGGTTCGACAGCTTTTGGGCACAATGACCCATGAAAAAGCGCCCACCGGGACTTTTATCACCAATGGCACATTTACCAAGCCCGCCGAGGAGCTAGCCAAGGAAGATCCTATTATTCTTGTTGATGGCAAACACTTCATAGAACTGATTGAGCGGTTGCCCGCTTCGTCGCAGGCACGATTGCTGGCATTCGCAACGGAAGGGGACTACACCACGCCAAGCTGCCCACATTGCGGAATCAAAATGGTGCCAAGAACCAACAGAACGACAGGGAAAAAATTCTGGGGCTGCAAAAATTTCCCGGTCTGCAAACAAAGGTTATGGATCAGAAAAGGAACTGCCTAACTATCGCCTCAAAATGGCATGCGTTCCTCGTTGAAATGTCAGACGGCCAAGCGGTGAACGGCAACAGCGACTTCATGAGGAAGCGCTATAGGCAGGAAGAGGGACGCAGGGAACAGATAATCCTCTCCAGATTCATCAATGACGCGAATCATACCCATCTTTTGCGCTTCCGGGTCAGGTAACCCCTCATAAACCTTGCGAGGTTCGAGGGAAACCTCATAGTCGGCATTGGATATGCATAGCCAGAATGCCGGATCATTCGTCATGGATGGGGTGCTTGATCTTGTATTCAACTTTTCCGACGCCGTGTGCTTCATACCAATGAACCTCCGCGTAGATAATTTCACCACCAGGGAGCCGCACGTGAGCGAGCCCCTTTTTCTTTTTCCGGCGACCATCGCCGTGGGCCCTTCTGAGCCTAAGCAATTCACGAATGCCGGAGCCTTCAGCGATTGTCTCGATATGGGTAACTTTTCCAACAATATCCTCTGGCTTCATCGGTTACCCCATCCTCTTCGCCAGATCCTCCGCTTTTGGATGAGTGTACCGCTTCAACATCTGCAGCGTCTTGTGACCCGTAATGGCAGAGACTTCCATGGGGTTGAAGCCTTTCTCGAACAGGCGGGATGTGGCCTCGTGGCGGAGATCGTGGAAGGTCAGGTTATCGATGTTTGCTCGTGCGACGGCTTTGCGATACATGGCCTTAAGCCCGTCTTGCGTGTAGTTCCAGACCTTTCCATCCAGACGGCTGGGCAACTTGGTCAGCACTTCCACCGCAGCGGTGGAGAGCGGCACTATGCGCCTGGTGCCGTTCTTCGTATCAGGAAGCATCACAGTACGGGCTGGCAGATTCACCATCGCCCACGTCATGCCCATGATCTCACCCTGGCGCATGGCTGTTTCGATAGCTATGCGCACTACAGCAGCGATTTCCGGGTTCATCTTGCTGCAGGCATTCAACAGGCGGGTCTCCTCATCGCCGATAAGCCGCCTGTCTCGCCCTTGGGGCAACCTTGGCTTTCTGACCAGCTCGACCGGGTTGCTCAGATTTTCCATGCCCCATTCCTTGCGGGCGACGGTGAATAGATGGGAGAGCAGGGCCAAGTGCAACCGGATCGTGTTGGGGCTTTTCTTCTCTGCTTCCATGTCTTTTATAGCAAGCGCCACATCCTGCCCGCGAATGCTGGACATATAGCGAGAAGCAATGGGTCGCCCCTGCCACTGCAATAAGAAACTTGCACCACGCCGCCCACCATCTTTCCGCTCAGGTAAAACGTCGGTAGCGTATCGCGCAAGACACTCTTTCAGTGTGGTGCTTTCAGATTCACTTCGATCTCGCCAGACCCCGCGCACCATCTCGGACTCCACGACCGCCGCCCAGGCCAGCGCGTCAGCTTTCGTGCGGAATGTCTTGAACTGGGGAGGGAAGCCCTTCTTTCTGAC
>Ga0172381_10003115_pt1 | contig 17743 bp, 14 predicted proteins | sample Leawel6488metaG_FD_119754 | JGI IMG/M metagenome (GOLD analysis project Ga0172381, IMG submission 119754) | Leachate microbial communities from a municipal landfill in Southern Ontario, Canada - Leachate well 64-88 metaG | ecosystem: Engineered > Solid waste > Landfill > Unclassified | place... | reverse complement strand
TTTTTGGCCGATTTTTAATCCGGCTTCTAAATTATTGCAGTTTAAGATCTTATCAATTTCAACTCCGTATTGGTTAGCAATTTTGCTGACGGTATCTCCCGATTTAACTGTATATAGAATACCGCTATAAGGCAAGATAGTTAATCTATCTCCTAAGCGGATAAGACTGAAAGCCGTTAAATTATTAGCCCAAAGAATAGTGTTAACGGTTATTCCGAATTTATTAGCAATAGCGCTAACCGTGTCGCCATTTTGAACAGTATAATAAATAATTTCCGTACGTTGAGGAGAAGAAGGATTGTTATTGCCGCCGCCGGTAGTTATAATTTGCGGTTTAAAAACCACGTCGCCTTCGTCATTGAAGGATAATTGATTATTTTGTTCTAAGTCGTCATCGGTTGTCAGGCTGCCAGTTTGTTTTTCTAAGACACAAGAATTATTTAAGTATTTTTCTTCACCAGCCGTTAAAATACTGTTGGGAGTAGCGGTATCTTCAATTAATTCTTCATTGGCCAAATCGTTAAATTCTGAAGGGACAAGATTGGCCATAACTGTTTGGGAAACCTTTGTTTCCCAGGCGCTAGCCTTATTTTGGTTAATCAGGTTGCTGCCGACGAACAAGGCGAATATCGTAAAGATTAATAGATAGGTTAATTGGCGGCGGATTATTTTCTCTAGGGCCTTATTTAGAAAGCCGCTTTTTTTTAATCGAAAAATTCCGTAATATATTTTAGCTAATATTTTAGAAAAAATACCCCCTAACAATAAACGAAAAAAACCGGCAATAATCCGGATAAACTTAGGTAGTAGTCGCCCGGCCAAACGTAAAGTTTTTATGGCCAATAAACCGGCTTCAACCGCAATTTTTTTAAATTGTTCTTTGATTGACTGTCTGATATGTTTAACTAATCTATAGATATACTATCACTTTTGAACTTTTATCGTCAATTTATCGTCAAATCCGCTTATTTCATGCTATAATAAAATAAATCTATTATCTTTATGTATAAAATTGTCTTATTGCGCCACGGTGAAAGCACCTGGAATAAAAAAGGGCTTTGGGCTGGTTGGACTGATGTAAAATTAACATCGCATGGCGAGCAAGAAGCGCATGAAGCCGGTCGGCGTTTGAAGGCCGCCGGTTTTAAATTTGATTTGGTGTTTGAAAGTTTTTTAGAACGCTGTTCGCGAACAACTAGTTTAGCGATTAAGACAATGAACATCCAACCGAAGGTACGAAAGGATTGGCGTCTTAATGAACGGCATTATGGCGCGTTGCAAGGAGTGAATAAAAAAGAAATGGTAGAAAAATACGGCCCGGAGAAAGTTTTTGCTTGGCGCCGGTCGTATAGTGTCCGACCGCCGAAAATTAAGAAAGGCAGTCGCTATGACCAGGGCGATGATATTTTATATCGCGGGATATCGGTGCCGCGGTCGGAAAGTCTTCATGATGTTGAGAAAAGAATCAGACCATTCTGGCTGGAAAAAGTTGTTCCCGCCCTAAAGAGTAAAAAAATGATTTTAATTTCTACTTCCGGTAATACTTTAAGAGCTTTGGCTAAGTTTTTAGGTAAGATTCCGGCAGACAAAGTCGCAGCCGTGAATATTCCTACCGGTTTACCCCTAGTCTATGAATTAGATAAAAATTTTAAATTACAAAAATATTATTATTTGGCGACAAAGCAAGAATTAACGGCGGCGGTACAAAAAGTAAAGAATCAAATAAAAACAAAATAAGGGTAAATAATCAGCTGACAAAAAAGAGCTTATAGCTCTTTTTTATTTTGCCTGTCTCCATTTGTTTTAAAATCGGCGCCTAGTTAAGCGGTAGTGTAAAATAAAATGTCGTCTCTTGGCCGGGTTCGCTGACAACGCCTATCTGTCCGCCTAAGCTTTCAATATTTTGTTTACAGATATAAAGGCCTAAACCCATGCCTTCTTGCGAACGAGTTAAAGACGGTTCTAGTTGAGAAAATTTTAAGAATAATTTTTTTTGTCTTTCTTTGGGGATACTTGTTCCGGAATTGCTCACCTCTATTTTAACAAGTTTAGCATCCGGTTGGCTTAAGGTGACTTGAATAGTTTGCTTAGCAACGCCGTATTTAACGGCGTTATCGACTAAGTTATAGATTACTTGCGATATTTTTTCTTTATTGCTCTCGATTTTTATATTTTCTGCTTTAATATTAATAGCGACTCGTGAATTCGATCTTTTCGCCATGGTGTTTAAAGATACTTTTAAAGATAAAATTAGTTCGCTCAGATTTAAATTTTCTTTAATTATTTTAACTTTCCCCCCTTCTTCTTTAACGGAACTAAGCATTTTTTTAATCAGATTAGCCAACTTAGTTCCTTCCTCGTGAATTATCGAGATATATCTTTGAAATTCAGCCGGTAATGAATTACCTGGTTGTTTCATAACTTCCGATAAACCGATTATGGAGATCAGGGGCGTTTTTAATTCATGCGTCGCGATATTCATAATTTCGTTTTTCATTCGGTTTAACTCTTTTAATTGGCTGATTTCTAATTTTCCGCTGGCTACTTGTTGTCGGGCTTTAATCAATTGAGCGTTGTATTCCCGTAATTTTTCAATATTGCTTCGCAAAGAGAAAATCATGGTATTGAATGAATTGGCTAGACTAGAAATTTCGTTATTGCCTTGTACTAAATCATTGCGATTTTGAAAGACATGTAATAATTTTTGGTCAACCGTAGCGCTTAAATCTCCGTTTTCAATTTTCTTTGCTAGTTTTGTCAAGCTGACTAACGGTGCGACTAATTTTTCAGAAAATGTGAAGGAATAGGCGATACAGCCGATGAGAATGATAAAAAATATCGCTCCACCCACTAAATTTATTAATTGTCGGGAGCGATCAATTTCAGCGTATAGTTCTTCGGAAATAGTGCCGCTGTTAGTATTATATTTTTCAATTATCATCGACTGGGAAACAAAAAAGAAGACATTAAAAATAAATAAAGTCGCGATAATGACTAAGAAGGAAGTTAGTATTCTGGCTTTAATACTCTCCATGTTGGATAGAATTTGATTTAAAGCTACCTAAATTATTTTTTAGAAATGTTATTTTAGTATTTTTCTGATTTCCGTAATCAGATTTTCAATTTCGAACGGTTTTTCTAAGATTCCTTGGACGACATGCGTTTCTCGGAACTGTTCTAATAATTCGCTGAGCTCTTTAGAGGCGATTGGTAAAGCCGACACTAATAAAACAGGGATGATTTTTAGTTTTTCATCCTTGCTCATAGCTTTGCAGACGTCCATACCGCTCACTGTCGGCATCATAATATCTAAGATTACTAAATCATACTTAGAATCAGCCGCCATTTTATTTAAACCTTCCTGGCCGCCATAAGCGGCGTCAACTTCAATATCTTTTTGGGTCATTAATAAGGCTTTGAGGGTTGTCACCGTATTAATGTCGTTGTCGATGATAAGAATTTTCATATTTTTTTATTTTAAATTATTAAAATTAATTTTAGTTACCCGATACGATAATATCAAACGGCTTGGCGTCGCGGTAAGCCTTATAACCATAATCCAAACAGTAATCAGCGATATTTTTTTTATAATAATTCGGCTGATTTTTTTGGATTAGGCCGATTAAATAGTAAACTGAAGCCATAATTAAACCGGGGCCGGTGCTTTTAGCCAACACAATTTCCCAGCGACTTTTCGGCCAGCCGAAATATTCATTTTTGCCGAAACTGATAACTAATTCTTTTTTGTCTCTGATAACAAATTTTGCATGGCGCGCTTCACCGTAAGAAAAAGCCCGTAAAGACAATTTCGGTCCAAATAATTCGTCTTTTTTAACGTTAATCATCGAGCAGATTGCTTCAAATTCGTCCGGTAAGATAAAAGTATAAGAATTATAAGAACTAAATGATTTTGGTAATTTATCGTTTAAATAGGAAAGAAATTCACGAATTAAGAAGGGATCTTCTTGTGAAACGCCGAGCAGCATTCCTAAATAAGTAGAGGTGTTATAGGTATATGGTTCTGGTAATTTGCGAAAGGAGAATATTTTATCGGCAATTTTGGCGGCGCTGGAATTTGGCGAACAGGTAAAAAGAATGGTTTTTAAGCCATATTTTTTCGCCAGTTTTACTTCCCAGATAGAATCTTTTTCACCGGAAGCGGAAATTACTACCACCTCGTTAATCATTTTCTTTTCTAAGATTACTGGCACCTCGCTTTTAATGGTTTTCTTTAAATTGCTTTCATTAGCAAAAATAGCCGGCCGATTAGCAAAAAGAACTCTAGCAGCATTATAAGCATTGCCGCTGCCGATAACGAGCGGAAACTTAAAAGCATTAAGATCCACTTGCGGCGGACGATTTTTAATAAAGAAATCCAAAGCTTTAATTACGGTTTCATTTAGATAATCAAGCTTTAAAGTTGCCATACTTTTTTTCTCGCCGCCCGTGTTTTAGCGGCGGGAGAGATAGATAGAAATTAATAATTTTTTCTTTAATTTCGGGGATATTTTCATTATAACTGATATTGATTTTTATTTCAATTTACGCTAATATATTTAATAATCAGATTGATAACTTTTAATCTTAATTTTTTCATTTTTTTTATGTCCGGTCATTCCAAATGGGCAACCACTCATCGCCAAAAAGAATTAGTCGACGCAAAACGCGGCGCTGTTTTTACTAAACTGGCGAATATTATCACGATTGCCGCTAGGCGCGGCGGTGACCCGAGCGCTAATCCTTCCTTGCGGTCGGCGATTGATCGGGCGCGGGACGTTAGTATGCCTAAAGATAATATTGAGCGGGCGATTAAAAAAGGAACAGGCGAATTAGGCGGCGAACAAGTAGAAGAATTATATTATGAGGGTCTTGTTCCGCCTGGTATTCAAGTTATAGTTAAATGTTTAACCGATAATAAAAACCGGAGCGGTTCAGTGGTCCGTCATTTGTTTACTAAAAATGGCGGCGCTTTTGGCGCGGTTTTATGGAATTTTTCACAGTTGGGGGTGATTTGTATCGCCAGCGATCAGCTTAGTGGCCAGAAAATAAACAGTGAAGAATTGGAGCTAGAATTAATCGATCAAGGAGTCGCTGATTTTAAAAAAGAAACCGAAGGTATTACTATTTATACGGTTATAGCTGATTTGCAAAAAATTCGTGATTTTTTAGAGAAGAAAGGATTAAAGATAGAATCGGCGGAGATTGAATATGTTGCTAAAGATAAGATGGTAACGCCGCCAGCCGAACAGGAAAAATTAGATAAATTTTTTGAAGAATTAGAGGATATGGAAGACGTTAGTGATTATTATACAAATCTTTTATAATTCGGACGCGCTAAAATTATGTCTAAAATCATTCTTGGTATCGATCCCGGAATCGCCGATACGGGTTATGGCGTGATTAAGGAAGAAGCGGGGAAGCTGACTTGCCTAGTTTACGGTTCGATAAAAACTAAAGCCGGAATAGACTTCATTACTCGTTTAGAAATTTTGCATCAGGAACTAGACGGAATAATCAAGAAATATAAACCGGAATCAGCGGCCATTGAGGAATTATTTTTTAATAAAAATGTCCGGACCGCTCTAACGGTCGGCCAAGCGCGGGGCGTAATTCTTTTGACACTGAGGCAGAATAAATTGCCGGTAGTCGATTTTACCCCGGCGCAGGTGAAACAAGCGGCGACCGCTTATGGCCAAGCCTCTAAACAGCAAGTGCAAAAAATGGTTAAGGCTATTCTAGGATTAAAAGAATTGCCTCAGCCTGACGATGCGGCCGATGCCTTAGCCGTCGCTATCTGCGCTTTAAATTCGCGCTTATGCCCAAGAAATTAAAAATTGTCCATATTGCTTCCGAAGTTGCGCCGTTTTCTAAGACTGGCGGCTTAGGTGATGTGGCGCGCAGTTTACCTAAAGCGCTGAAGCGTTTGGGGCATGAGGTAATAATTATTACGCCGCTTTACGGCAAACTAATCAATAAAAAAGAATATAAATTGGAATTGATTAGCGCTAATGTTAGTTTACGGTTAAATTCTCAAGAAAAAATAAAAGTCAGTTATTGGCGCGGCTATCTAATGAAGGGTTTGCCGGTTTATTTTATTGAATGTCAGAAATTTTTTTCCAAGCATAGCCGCCTTTACGGTTCGACGCGCGAGAATGCCCGTTTTTTAGTTTTTAATGTCGCCTCTTTAAAACTCCTATCTTTATTGAAATTTTCCGCGGATATTATCCATTGTCATGATTGGCAGACCGGCTTGATCCCATATTATTTAAAAACAGATTTCCGTTATTCCAAGACTTTAAAAAAGGCCAAAACTATTTTTACGATCCATAATTTGGTTTTTCAACTGGGGCATAATTGGTGGGAGATAGCGCCGGAAGATAAGGATTATGGCCGCAGCAAGGTACCGCATCTTGATGATCCGCGCCTGGAATATATTAATTTTGCTAAGCGGGCAATTTTGTCGGCGGATATTATCAATACTGTCAGCGAACGATATCGCGAAGAAATAATGACAAAAAAGTTCGGCCAGGATTTGCAGCGTATTTTAAAAAATCGCGCCGCCCGCCTCTATGGCATCATTAACGGCATTGATTATAACGCTTATAATCCGGAAAAAGACAAAGGTTTATTCAAGCGTTACTCCCTTCTTAAGCCACAGGCCAAAGAAGACAACAAAGAATATTTACAGAAGAAGTTCGGTTTATTAGTAGATAAAAATGTTCCGATTATCTGTATGACATCGCGGGTCACCTTCCAGAAAGGGTTTGAATTGATTATTAAAATTTTATCATCTCTTTTGAAATTAAATATTCAGCTGATTGTTATTGGCACCGGTGACAAAAAATATTTGCAAGAATTACATAAGTCTTCTCGAAAATTTCCCCAACAATTAAAGGTAATTTCTTCTCATGAAGCTAATCAAAAGTATGAAACTCTAGTTTATGCCGGCGCGGATTTTTTTCTTCTCCCCTCAATTCATGAACCCTGTGGTCTTAACCAGCTAATTGCCATGCGTTACGGCTGTATTCCAATTGTGCGGGAAGTCGGTGGTTTGTATGATACGGTGGAAGATTTTAATCCGACGCGACAGACAGGAACTGGTTTTACTTTTAAGACTGAAGATGAAGTTTTATTATACACGACCATCATTCGCGCTTTAGAAAATTATAAGCATCGCCGGGCCTGGCTGGCGCTTATCAAAAGAGCGATGAAACAGTCTAACGGTTGGGAAATTCCCGCCAAAAAATATTGGGAGTTATATAAGAAAGCAATTAAAGAATAAAATTACTTGAAATTAAATATGCTGTGGTTAAATTTTTTACATTTTTATCAGCCGGCCAATACCGAGTTTTATAATATCCGCAAAGCGCTGGATAAGAGTTATTGGCGGCTAATACGCTTGATGGAAGAACACCCTGATTTGCGGTTCACCTGGAACGTCAGCGGCTGTTTATTGGAGCGATTAGCGGATGAAAAAGAAACCGCTTTTATCGACCGTTTAAACTTTCTGGTTAAGAAGGGGCGGGTAGAACTAACCGGCTCGGCCGCTTACCATGGTTTTTTGCCCCTCCTTCCCGAGGCGGAGATTACCCGTCAAATAAAGATTAATGAAAAAATATTAAAGAAATGTTTTGGTAAAGATTTTAAGCCGCGTGGTTTTTTCCTGCCGGAAATGTCTTATACACCGGCGGTCGCGAAAATTATTAAACGCTTAGGGTATTCCTGGATTATTGTTGATGAAATTGCTTTTAGCGGCGGGAAAGTTGGTCGCTCTGTATCGCGGCCGGATTTTAGTCGATTTTATATTGACGCTGCTAGTGGTTTACAAGTCATTTTTCGTAATCGAGAATTATCCGGTTCTTATCCGCCCGATAAACTTTGGCCGCTATTTAAAAAAGGTGAAGAAACTAAAGAAGTTTCTATTACCGCCACCGACGCCGAACTTTATGGTTTGCGCCATGAAGATCCCACGGCGGAATTAGAGAAAATTGTTAAAGTAAAAAATTTACGGACTTTGACGTTTTCAAACTTCATAAAGTTAAAAAGAAAAGGGAAACCGGAAATAATCAAATTAGCGTCGTCCTCCTGGGAGTCAACACCGCGGGAAGTAAGAGAGGGACAGTCATTTTCTCTGTGGTTTGATAAGAATAATAAAATTCAAGCCAATCTCTGGAAATTAGCTAATTTATCTCTAGCGCTCGGAGAAAAATATAAGAAAGACAAAAACTATTATTGGTACTATTGGCATTTGTCCCGTGGGCTAGCTAGTTGTACTTTCTGGTGGGCGAGTGGCCGTGATTTTAAGCCGGTTTTTGGCCCTTACGCCTGGAGCCCGGATGATATTGAACGGGGTCTAGAAGATATTGTTCGTTCGGTGCGATCTTTCTCTAATCCGCAGACGAAACGCCCTAAGCTAGAAGCGGAGAAATATTATTTAAAAATAAAAAAATTGATTTGGGAGGCGCATTGGAAAAAATATTGGCAGAAAGTTTTATGAACAAAATAAAAAAATTGTTTGATGAGCAATATGTCAAGGATTTATTTCGGCGGAAAATTTTGCCGCATTATCCGGCTTTTAAGGATATCAGCCGCGTGGAAATAAAACCCTATAAAGAGCTTATCTGGGAAACAACGTATCATGTCGTTATCGGGTTTAACACCTATTTTATTAAAGAGAACGGTGAAGAAAATAAAATTCCGATTTTTTGTTCGGCTCATAGCGATGAGCCACGTGAAAATGTTTATCTCGCTCTAAAATATTTATGGCGACGTCATTTTGAAACCCCGACGATTGATTTGCCTGACCCTTTATTTTATTCGGAATATTTCAACGGCACTTTTTATCGCGGTTTACGAGGCGAAAATTTACTACACTATATTAAAGAAAAAGATTTCGCGACTGTGGAAGAGATTGTTGTTGCCGCCGCCGAACTTTATGCCGCCCTACACGCTTTACCGGCGACGACCGAGGCGAATTTTAATCCTATTAATTCTCGAATCAGAACAGTTATTCCCGGAACGGCGATGATTTTTAAAGAGATGGATGAGCGTTACCAGGGCCGTTATAATGAAACTTTAGAAAAGCTTTATAATTTTTTTATCACCAGCGAAGAAAAATTTTTTGCGACCGCGCCGCGCTTATATCTAATTCACGGCGATGCTCATCCGGAAAATATCATTAAAACCGGCACGGGGCGTATCGGTTTGATTGATTTTACCGATCTTTGCTTAAGTGATTTCGCTCGCGACTTAGGCGGTTTTTTACAGCAGCTAGCTTATAAAACAATCATTAAGGCCGGTGAGAAAGGTTATGCCGACCGGATGCAGAAACTTTTTTTAGATAGTTATTTGGCGGCCGCCGGGTTGAAGATGACCCCTGATTTAAAGGCGCGTATTAATTTATATTATAACTGGACGGCAGTTCGAACAGCCACGTATTGGTTTTTGCGCCATGATGCTAAACCCGAGCGCGGCGAGAGTTTGCTAAATGAAGTTCGGAATAATCTGAAATTATAATATGCCTTATCATCTTATCTTTGAAGGAGCGGAATTAAGCGGCAAAAGCTGGGTGATGTCGCAGATTTATAATGAACTGGAACCAAAGTATGCGGTTAACGCTAATGTCCTCGATGGTTGCTATTGGCTTAATTGTGATTTAGGTTTTTTTGGGACGGAATTAGCGCCCGCCATGATTAAAAATTATTTGGCGATTTTTAAAACTTTGGAACAAAAAAATATTCTCTCCGAAAAGTTTCTTCTTTCCGCGCTGGTTTATAGCGAGCTTTATGGCGTCGGAAAAATAGCGAGAAAAAAGATTGAACAGAAACTTAAAAAAATGAATTTTAAGATTATTCTTCTTACTTTTCCGGAAGATCAAGAATTAATTAAAAAACGTTTAGAAGATCGGCTGAATTTATACCCTAATTATCGGCGTATAGCGAAAGCGCCGGAATTTTACCTTAAACAGCAGCAGCTTTATAAGAAATATTTAGCCGCGAGTACTTTAGATCATTTGGTTTTAGAGGTTGATAAGTTTCCCGATCAAGAGGTGGTCGATAAAATTAAAAAATGGTTAGGTTGAGATTTATTTTTATGGCGATTTATTTTTTTACATCAATTGTATGATTACTGCCAGACTCGCAGACGCTGAACATCCCGCTAAAGTTTCCGGCCTTTTTCCGGTGATTGCCGCTTTTAGCGGCAACTTCGTTGTTTGCATCGCGAAATTTATTGGGTTCTTTTTTTCCGGTTCCGGCGCCATGTTTTCCGAAGCCGTTCATAGTTTTGCCGATACGGCTAATCAGTTGCTTTTAGTTATTGGCGTCCGCCGTTCCGCTAAGAAACCGGATAAGGAGTTTAATTACGGCTATGGCAAAGAAAGATTTATTTGGGCGCTAATTTCCGCCTGTGGTATTTTTTTTATCGGTTGCGGCGTGACGGTTTACCACGGCGTCATGTCTTTTATTCATGAGCCGGAAATTCATTTCAGTTATTGGACAATCGGTATTTTAGCGGCGGCGCTAATCATTGAGTCGGGAACTTTTCTTATTGCCGTGCGGGAATTACGCGGGCATTTATTGCGTAAACCGAATATGAAATTAAAACAGGCCTTAAACGAAGCTGATCCGGCCACTTTAGCTGTCTTGTATGAGGACGGTTTAGCCGTCTTAGGCATAGTAATCGCTTTTGCCAGTATCGCCCTAACCTATTTAACTGGTAATGTTTATTGGGATGCCGTCGGTTCGATTTTAATTGGTGTTTTGCTTGGTATCATGGCAATAGTTTTAATTGCCAAGAATCGTAATTATTTAATCACTAAATCAGTGCCGGCGGAAATTGAGGAAATAGTTTTGGATATTTTTAATGCCGATCCAACGATTGAAAAAGTTCTAGATTTCAAATCGGCCGTTTTAGATGTTGATAAGTACTTATTTAAATGCGATGTGGAGTTTAATGCTTCGGCTTTAATGAAAGAATTTAATCAGCATCATTTTTTGCAGAATGAATATAAAGAAGTAAAGGAGAGCTACGAAAATTTTATGAGATTTTCGGTTGACTATATGGATCGCGTGCCGCGCTTAGTCGGGAAGAGAATCGATGAAATCGAGAAAAAAATTCAAGCTAAAGTGCCGCAGGCGGTATTTATTGATATTGAGATTAATTAAAGTAACAGCAGCTTCTAAAGAAAACTCCGCCGCCACGGAGTTTTTATTTTACCGTCCCCATCATTGTCTTATATTGAAACTTTAGCCTGAATCTGATAAGATAATAATAGAATTAAATATACCTAACTAATATGATAAAAATAGAGAAGAAAATCATTAAATATAAGCCATTTTTTTATCTTACTAACCAGGTTAATATCGGTGGTAGCTTTAAAAAAATACAGGTTTATATTGGTAAAAATATCCCTAATGATTTAGGCCGGTTTTATGAAGCTCTGCGCGAGAAAGAGATTAAACTAGTAAATGATAATCTGGGGAAAATTTATTCCTTAAATAAGACGGTGACGCTTAAAGAGTTTAAAGAAATTGAATCTTCCCGACTCCGATTCAAGTATTATTTTTCCGGTTTATCTGAGTATAAACAAGAGATTCTTTGGAGCAGTTTCGCAATCAAATTTATTTTTGAATCTAACGCCATTGAGGGAAGCAGATTATCGCAAGAAGAAGTGGAGGCCATCGTGAAAAAAAAGTATTTGAAAAAAAGTACGACTAGAAAAGAAATTATTGAAGTCGAAAATTCTCTCAAAGCCTTTGCGTTAATAAGATCGGCGGGTTTTAAATTAAATCAGCATTCGATTATCGCCCTGCATGATGAACTAATAAAAGGGCTGGGAACAGCGGCCGGGTATAAAAAAGAAGAGATTATTGTTAATAATAAGCCGACAGTTGCTCCGAACAAAGTTAGAAGCGGTATGACCAATCTTTTAAAATGGTGGAATAAGCAGTCGAAAAAGAATATTCCTCCTCTAATCACGGCGGCGGAATTTCACCAGCGATTTGAGCAGATTCATCCTTTTATTGACGGTAATGGTCGAACGGGTCGGCTTTTGTTTAATTGGATGCTTTTAAAATCTGGTTACGGGGTTATTTTATTTAAAAATAAAAATCGGCAAGTTTATTTTTCCGCTCTGGATCAGGCTGATAACGGTCGAATGGGGAAATTATACCGACATTGTTTTAAAGTATATAAAGAAACAATTTGGGGCTTTATTAAGTAAGACAGAAGATATACAGAAGATATTAAGAAATAATTAACTTGCCTTTTTGTTTTTGTGTTATAATCAATATATATTTATACTTTAAGGGTCTAGCTAATTAGTTTGACTAATATGGGAAGAAAAAAGAAAAACGCTAATCCAATGGATTACCTAACTTTGCCGGAGTTCAATCTTGATGACCGGGCGAAAAAGAGTATTTTTATCGTAATTTTATTGGTTCTGGGATTAATCAGCGTTCTCGGCTTATTTAATCTGGCCGGTCATTTCGGCGACTTTATCGCCAAATGCTTGACGCTGGTTTTTGGTTTTGGGAAATGGCTCGTGCCGTTAATATTTTTGTATTGGGCCTTAATTTTAATCCGTAAAACTCCAAAACCGCTGAAGTTCACTGATTATTTGGGCTTAGGATTATTATTTATTTCCTATCAGACTTTATTTCATTTTTTCATTGATCCGCTTAATTGGAAGGCATCGGTCGAAACGGGTGTCGGCGGCGGTTATATCGGCCTTTGGTTAAGCCAGTTATTTTCTTATATTTTTGGTTTCTGGGGCGGCGTATTAATTTTAATCGCTTTCTTACTTATCTCTTTAGTGTTGGTTTTCAATACATCTTTGGCGCGTATCATCGGTCGGGAAAGTTTATTTGCTAAAATTTTTAAGCCCTTCGGCCTATTTTTTAAGACTCTTTTTTCTTCTCGCGCCGCCGAGGATGATAATGACGATGACCAGTCTTTAGCGGCGGAAGCGCGCGAAGAGATTTTAGATGCTTGGCAGAAAAAAGCGGTGCCGGCGAAAATGGAGAAAGTGGAATTAGTCGAGGAAGAAGAGGAAGAAGAAGCTAATCCGGCGGCAGCCAAAAAGAACGTTAAGAAAGTTCAAGAGAAAATTGTTTGGCCGAAACGCTCAATTAAAATCGATTTACCATTTGAGCTTTTAAATAATAAATTCAGTAAAGCGATTGGCGGCGATACGGAAGCGAACGCTTTAAAGATTAAAAAAACTTTAGAAAAATTCGGAATAGATGTGGAGATGGGTGAAACGAAAGTCGGGCCGACGGTGACGCAATATACTTTCCGGCCGGCGGAAGGCGTGAAACTCTCACGCATCACGACTTTAAATAATGATTTGAGCCTAGCCTTAGCGGCGCATCCGATTAGAATTGAGGCGCCGATTCCGGGCAAATCTCTGGTTGGTGTGGAAGTACCGAATAAAGCGAAAGCGATTGTCGGCCTGAGAGAAATTCTCGAAGACGACTCTTTTAAGAGCCGTAAAAATAATTTATTAGTGGCTTTAGGAAAAGATGTCGCCGGCACAGTCTGGCTTTATGATTTGCAGAAAATGCCTCATCTACTAGTTGCCGGAGCGACTAATTCCGGTAAGTCGGTTTGCTTGAACGCGCTGATTGTTAGTTTGCTTTATCAGAATAGTCCCGATGATTTACGCTTTATTATGGTTGATCCCAAACGCGTGGAGCTCCCGACTTATAACGGCATTCCTCATTTACTGACCCCGGTAATTACCGACGTTAATAAAACGATTAATGCTTTAAAATGGTGTTTAAATGAAATGGAACGGCGTTATGATGTTTTAAATACTGCCGGTAAAAGAAATATTCAATCCTATAACGCGGTCGCCAAAGAAAAATTACCTTATATCGTTTTCATTATTGATGAACTCGCCGATTTTATGATGACAGCGGGTAAAGATATGGAAGCGGCGATTATCCGTCTGGCACAAATGTCACGGGCGATTGGTATTCATCTTATTCTCGCGACCCAGCGGCCGAGCGTTGATGTCATTACCGGTTTAATTAAGGCTAATGTGCCGACGCGGATCGCTTTCTCGGTGGCTTCTTTAGTGGACTCAAAAACTATTTTAGATTCATCCGGCGCGGAAAAATTATTAGGGCAGGGGGATATGTTATTTACTTCCGCGGAATTTTCTAAACCGAAACGTATCCAGGGCGCTTATTTAAGCGATGAGGAAATTAATGACGTGGTAAATTATATTAAGGACAAGAGTGGCGCCGCCGAATATCTGGAAGGTGTTACCGACCGTCAGAAAGTCGGCGGCAATGCCGGTGTCGGTTTAGACGGTAATCATGGCGACGAGGATGAATTATTTGAAGAAGCGAAAGCGATAATTGTTAGGGCGGGTAAGGCTTCAACTTCCATGTTACAACGCCGCTTGTCAATTGGTTACGGTCGGGCGGCCAAGATTCTTGATATGCTAGAAGAAGCGGGTATTATCGGCCCATCTAACGGCGCTAAACCGCGCGAAGTGATGATTAGCGCGGAGCAATATGAATCCTTAAATAATGGCGGCGGTATCAGCGCTATGCCGGTTCATAATCGCGCCGAATCGAGCGCGCCGGATAGCTATTTAGAAGAGGAAAATACCGAATTAGTCTTTAAAGGCGCTAAGGGGAAAGATAGCGAGACGGAAGAATTAGAAGAAGCGGAAGATGAAACTGAAGATGAAGCTAATGGCTCAGAAGATGAGGAGGCTAAAGACGAAGAGGGCGAGGACGAGACTGAAGACGAGTCGGAAAAAGATCTGCCGCCAGCTGACGATTTAGACGCTACCGAAGAAGAGATTAAAGAAGAATTAGGATTAACACCAGCCGAAGAAGAAGAGGCAATTAATGATGAGGATGAAATTTTAGAAGATATCCGGGAAGAAAAAAAGAACCAGAAATCTGGCAATAAGGTTGAAAAGTCCGCGGCGCCCAAAAAAAATTTACCTTTTGAAGATGATGATGAAATGTTTTTTTCGCGCTAATCTTCTATGATTGAAAAAATAAAAAAACTCATTCCTCGTAAAATTTTTAAGATACTGCAGCCACCTTATCATTTTTTGTTAAGTTGGTCGGCAGCTTTAGTTTATCGTTTTCCTAGCCGTCGCCTGATTATTATTGGTGTTACCGGGACAGCGGGAAAAACCTCCACGGCTTATTTAATCGCTAAAATGCTTAACGCCGCCGGTTATCGAACCGGTTTTACTTCTACGGCGGTTTTTTCTGATGGAAATAAAGAATGGCTGAACGACAAAAAAATGACAATGCCGGGGCGCTTGTTTATTCAGAAGCTTTTGGCGCGGATGGTTAAAAATCAATGCCGTTACGCGATTGTGGAAACGACATCCGAAGGGATTAAACAATTCCGCCATCGTTTTATTAATTATGATATTCTGGTTTTTACCGGTCTTTATCCTGAACATTTAGAATCGCATGGCAGTTTTGAGAAATATCGCGCCGCCAAGGGCCGGCTATTCGCGCATTTAAAAAATGGGGCGACGAAATATATTAATGAAGCGCATCAAGTTTGCCAACCGCGGAGCGAATTAAAAAAGTTGGATTTTAAACGCGTTTTAAAAACCACTATTATTAATGGCGATGATGCCGAAGCCGATTATTTTTTAAATTTTTGGAGCGAAACCAAATTAGTTTATTCTTTTAGTACTGATGTCAGCGCCGATTTTTTTATAAAGAAAATGAATAGTGAAGCGCTGATTAAAGATTTTTCTTTGGTTACCGGCCGGGATATCCAAACTAATGCGCAGGGAACAACTTTTACCGTGGCTGATCAAGTAATTAATTTAAAATTATTGGGAGATTTTAACGCCGTTAATGCTTTAGCCGCTTACGCTGTTGGTCTTAATCAAAATTTAACGCCGGCTAAAATCAAAGTTGGCTTAGAAACAGTTAAGGGGCTAGCGGGAAAACTGGAATTAATCGATGCCGGCCAAAATTTTACGGCTATTGTCGATTATTCTTTTGAGCCGCGGGCGCTAGAAAAATTATATAAGATAGTTGAATTGATTCCACACCGGCGGATTATCCATCTTCTCGGTTCAGCTGGCGGCGGGCGGGATAAAGCACGCCGGCCAGTTTTAGGACGTTTAGCGGCGGAAAAAGCGGATTTGGTGATTATTACCAATGAAGACCCTTATGATGAAGACCCGGCAGTGATTATTAATGAGGTGGCGGCCGGCGCGGAAATGGCCGGCAAAGAGCTAAATAAGGACTTATTTAAAGTCTTAGATCGCCGGGAAGCGATTAAAAAAGCGCTAACTTTAGCGGCTGATGACGATTTACTGCTTTTTACCGGCAAAGGCGCTGAACAGGCGATTTGTTTAGCTAATGGCCGTAAAATACCTTGGGATGAGCGGGAGGAAGTTAAAAAAGCGATTGTGGATAAAATGTGTGTTGACAAAACATAGTAAATATAATATTATAAATATACTTTAAGACTCGTTTAATGTTTTTTTTGTTGTTTAAGCAAAAAATGACGTTTAACGACCGGCTATTAACACTTTTTCCTAAAAAAGTGATTTATAAAAATAAGAATTAATTGAATATTTCGAAACTCAAACCACTTTGGGGCGAGTATTTTTTTGTTAAGAAGTAATCTTTTCTCTTAAAAATTTTCTAACATATCTTCTATGTCTAAACGAAAATCATTTTCCGACGTCACGACGATTATGCCGATGCCGGACTTAATTGAAATTCAGAAAGACTCTTATAATTGGTTTCTTAAAGAAGGTTTAGCTGAACTTTTTGATGAAATCAATCCGGTCACCGATTTTATCGGCCGTGATTTGGAGTTATATTTTGAAAACTATTCTTTAGACGAACCGAAATTCTCGGAAATTGAGAGCCGCGAAAAAAATATCACTTACGAAGCGCCGCTGCGCGTTAAAACGAAGCTGATTAATAAGAAAAATAATCGCTCCTTGGATCAAGAAGTGTTTTTAGGCGATTTTCCTTTAATGACCGATAAGGGCACCTTCATTATTAATGGTATTGAAAGAGTCGTCGTTTCTCAGTTGATTCGTTCGGCCGGTGTTATGTTCACGGCGGAGTTTATTAAAGGAAAAAAATGTTACGGCGCGAAAATTATTCCGAATCGCGGCGCTTGGTTGGAAATTGAAACTGATTCTAATAAAGTCATTTGGGTGAGAATCGACCGTAAACGTAAGGTGGCTATCACGTCGCTCTTGCGGGCTTTTGGTTTTGGCAGCGATGAGGAAATAACTAAAATATTTGCCGATGTTGATTTAGTGAAAAATAAAGATGAAAAAACTTATATTCAAGCGACCTTGGAAAAAGATACCGCAAAAAACGAAGCGGAAGGTTTGCAAGAAGTTTATCGTCGGATTCGTCCGGGAGACCTAGCTTCTACCGAAAATGCTAAGCAACTTATTCACGCGATGTTTTTCCGTTTTGACCGTTATGATTTCGGTCGCGTCGGGCGCTATAAATTAAATCGTCGTTTTAATTTAACTTTGGCGGCTAATAAAAAAGAAAACCGAATTTTACGCCAAGAAGATTTAATTTTAATTATTAAAGAAGTTATTCGTTTAAATATTACCAAAGAACCAGAAGATGATATCGATCATCTTGGCAATCGCCGTATTCGGGCGATTGGCGGTTTAATCCAGAATCGTTTTCGCGTCGGTTTAGCGCGCATGGAGCGCATTATTAAGGATCGGATGTCCACTTCGGAAATTACGACTTTA
>Ga0172381_10003114_pt1 | contig 17744 bp, 20 predicted proteins | sample Leawel6488metaG_FD_119754 | JGI IMG/M metagenome (GOLD analysis project Ga0172381, IMG submission 119754) | Leachate microbial communities from a municipal landfill in Southern Ontario, Canada - Leachate well 64-88 metaG | ecosystem: Engineered > Solid waste > Landfill > Unclassified | place... | reverse complement strand
TTCTTTTATCTTTTTCCATTGTATTGATTTTTAAATTACATTACCAAACTACTGTGCCAAGACCTAAATTTCCGCTATAATTTCTAACTGATTTAGGCATTGACCTTTTAAATATTTTTTCTAAATCCATTGTGTGATTGGTGCCAACCATTCTGTTTGTAGCATTCGATGGCATATCTTCATCTGGAATAATTTCATTAGTGTCATCTATTATTTCATCTATTTGTTTAATTTCTGCTTCTTTTGATGAGTTAAAGAAATCAACTAAATAATCATGAAATAAATTTGGAGATTTTCCTTCCAATTTGTCTGATAACCACTTTTTAAAGTCGGTTAATTTTGCCACAAAGGAATATTTCTTTTTATAAGTAGTAGAGAAGTCAATCTTTATGAAATTTTCTTTACTATCAAAATCTACGTCGTGAACTTTAGCAACCGTATCTCCTTTGATATAAATGAAATTTTCATCTTTATCGCTTTCTGATTCTAATAAAAAGTTTTTAATGCTATTTTTCATTCGAATATTTTATAATAAATAGCATAAAATTCTTTTTTCGGGGCTTAAAATCAATTACAATTACTCACTCTGAAGCTTTAAATCTTTAATGGGTCTATAAGAAATGTCTTTTACTGTTAAAAATTCCATAAGTAATTTTTTAAATCTATCTGTACCAGGTTTGTTAGCGAATCCTTTTACTTGATTGAATTCTAAACCATTAACACTATCAAAGGTAAAACCAATAGTAAACCTTGTTAATTCATCTTCTGATAAACTTGGAGTTCTATCAAACACTTGCCCAATAATATAAGACTCGGTAATAACTTTTTTCGAGTAAGATGAAGCGCTGTGCTTCATCTGAACTCCTTCAGTTATAAGCATGGCTGGAGTTGAAATAAGTTTAAATTCAAGAGCTCCGTCATAGTCTTCTCTGCTTTCTAAGAACTTAAATCTGTCAACAAATTCTTTAAACTTGGCATTTTTTTCTTTATCTGATACAACATTGAAATATTTAACGAGATTGTCATGATAATCTCTGAGCTCTTTAAATGTTTTGATTTTGTTAAATTCTCTTCTAGGGTCGAATTCAAGCACTTCCATCATCATTACACTATCATCATAATATACAAAATCAAACTTTTTAACATATGAATAATCTATTTTGAAAGATTCCATGTTTAATGTTGGTTTATATATTAAAGTTTCTTGCATGGCAAAATCTTTAATTATTGTAATAATTCTTTCAAATTCTTTGATGTCTACATAATCTCTGAAATATATAAGGTCAATCACATCAGAAAGTAATTCTAAATCATATTTTTGAAGCAGTGTTATTATTTGATGCTTGTCATAAAATTTAAAATACTTTAGTAATTGTTTATAATCAGAAAAATTTTCAATTTTCTTGTAAATGAACTTCGAAGCGTTAGCATCATTCGAGATTTCCGTCACCTGGAATTTGTTCGCATTAGCATTGTGGGTAATTTTTCCTTCTTTATAGTTTTTGTTCTCTTTATAAACAATTCTCATTTCTTTTTCTTCCCCAGTATCAACAACTTTAAAGGTTTTTACTTCTTGCTTACTATCTTTTTCGTCAATTTCCATTTTAACTAATTGACTAGATTTAAAAAGGAATTCATGAATTTCTTTGTTATCTTCATTTACTTCTTCATTGATTTTTTTAATATAGTTACTGACTAAATAATTAAAAATGGGAATTGGAGATGTCAATCCTTCTTTTTCTAGTTTTTCACTATTTGGAATATCACATTCTTTCATTAAGTCATAAAGAAACTTACCTCCTTTTGTTAGAGCTATAGTAGATAGATTTGAATATTTTATAATACCTAGAAATATTGTAATGACCTTTTTAATGGAATTAAGCCCTGCGTGATTAAATCTATTTCTAACTTCTCCTAGTAACTCTTCGACAACATTTGCGTTGTTTACATCCATTACATATTTTGCTAGCTTGCTAACATATAACTGAACATAATATAAGTTGTAAATATTTGGTACTTCCTCAAAAAATATGCTATCAGTTATTTTCGTTATTTTATTTAAATCAAATTCAACTTCATCCATATCTATGTCCTTAAAGAACATTTTTTTAGATGTTATATTAAACCTGATGTATTTTTTCTTTTGTTCAAAATCTAACACATATTTTTCGTTTCCATCTTTACTTTCTTTTTTAATATCTGATTTAATTTTGCTATAGTAAAGAAAAAGGTCATCATCTTTTTCTAAAACGTTATATCCAGAAATGAAATATGAATTATCTACTATTAGTTTTTTTTGATTTTCCAGAGTTACAAAGTTTTTTTGACATCCACTACATATTATTGCATCTTCTTCTGAAAGTCTTATGCTTTTAAACAAATCTGCAAATTCATCTTCGTCATTAATAGAATCATTTTCTTCCTTTGGGTAAAGATAATTTACTCTTTCATGCGGACTAGATACTAATATTTCATTTATTTCTTCCGTAGATAATGGATTGGCTATGGCAGTCTCTTTGTTTTTTTCTATTATAGTAACGGCTCCACAACTACAAAAATATATTTCTCTTCCTTCATCATTGGCCAAAAAAGAATATTCTTTTTTAATTTCTTCAACATCTAAAACTTGCATATGGTTTTTTTTGTTTAAATATAGTAAAAACAAAAAAAAGAGTCAAGATTTTTCTTGACTCTTTATATTACACGAAATTATTATTCGTCTACTTTAGATAATTTTTGAAATTCTGATAGCTTCTTTCTTAACGAACTCCAACAAAGCGGCTTTATTTTTGAAGCTTTCTGGAAGTTGAATCGTTTTAATTGAGTCAATCAGTTTTTGGTTATACTCGTCTTTTTCATTTTCAGCCGATGTGTTAACGTCTTTGTCTGTTTGTCCTTTTGAAAATCCTTCTTTTCCCATTTCACCCTTACCCAAAACTTGTGTCATAGGCTTTGTTGTTTTATCTTCTTTGTCTTCCTGATTCATTTCAGCATCATTAAGTTTTTTGCCAGGCACGCCCCCTTCTTTAGTTGGGTCATTATCTGTTGTAACATTAGGTTGCTGAGTTTTACTATCAACTTTGGGCTTAGCTTGACCTTTAATAAATGGATTAGTTTCAGAACCAGCCTTTTCTGAATTTGAACCTTCGATTTTGGCTGCTGTAGCAATTTCTTCATCGTGACCACCATCTCTTTCGGTCATTTTAACATCAACTGGGTCTTTGGTTGTGTCAAATTCGTCTGGAATATTTGTTGGAGCATCTTTTTTTGTTTTACCTTGGGTAGTAACTTGTGCACCAGTAGAATCTTTTGACCCATCCATTTTATTCATTGCCAGATTAGTTGGAATGCCAAGGTTCTTTATGTTTTCTTCTTTAAGAATCTTGCGAGCTTCAGCTTCTACATATTTTGCAAATTCTTCCTTGTTTTTGAATTTCTTAGTGTCCATATGGGTTAATTTTTTTTATAAATAGATAATAAAACATAAAAATCAAAAAACAAAATAACTTTTTTTAGAAAAAATGCACAATTTTTACAAGAATGCTTTTAAAGTCAAATAATTTTTTTTATATTTGCACTATGAAAGACATACCAAGGCCATATAATTTGATAGTCACCAATAGCTATCCAGAAAAACAATTTATAAAAGTTTATGGACAAGAACTGTTTGATAAGCTTAAGAATGAGGCATTTATGCTAGACAGGGGAAGTTGCGCTGCCTGTGGTCATGAACCTCCCGAAAATAGAAAAAAGGATTGTTTATTTTATCATGTATATGAGGTAAATACAAAACAACCAGAATTGTCTAAGGGGGTAACTTTGTGTAAAATGTGTCATATGACACAACACATTGAATCTGCGATAAAAAAGAAATGGATTTTACTTGTTAATTCTATTTATGACCAAAACAATATTGTTAGATTAACAAGGGGAAATCAAATATACGAGAATTTAAATTCCAGAGCTATTGTTCAACTAAAGAAAACTCCAGAAGAATTTCTTAAAGAAATATATTCTGGAGAAATGAAATTTACAACTACATTAAAAGTTATTTTTACTAATAACTTTAATATTGATGACTTGTATTAATGTTTTGGTACTACTGGTTGCAATTTATAGTATTTATCTCCTATTTTTACAACATTTTGGTCTTTGTTAACTACCTCAAAAATATTTTTCTTTTTTTGACTTTCTGCATATTCTTTTAAAACTTTTCTGATGGTATCTTCTGCAGCTTTTTTAGCAATAGCACGCATTTCATCTTTTAACGCATCAATGTCGATAGTTTTATTCTGCTGTTGACTTTTCATCATAGCTTCCATCATAAGCATCATCCTATCTAATTGTTCGGAGTTTCCAGTTTGATAAATTTGATGGGTTTCTCCTTCTGTTAAAACTTGTTTCTTTTTGTTTAAATCAAGAACAATTCCTTTCTCTGCAGCCTTAGCTTTCAGGTGAGAAACGGGGTCAAAGGAAGGTCCTACATTTGAATAATTTTCATCAGTTTCAATGAGAGTTCCTTGTGGGCCAGCGTTTCCTGACGAGCGCATGCTAATTCCTGGTGATTTATCTGTAAACAAACCCTCAAGCATATCAAGTTCTCCACTTCCACCTTTTGGAATAAACCCTTCTGGTGCAACTGCACTTGCAGACTTTTCTTGTGGCTGGCCTGGCCTTGTTGGTCTTTTTTTTCCAACTTTTGGTTCTGGCAACTGTGCTCCTTTTCCTCCGTTTGCTTCTGCTTTAATAAACGTATTAAATTCTTGTTTCTTTGCTCCGCTTCTTATTGCTTGTAGTGCAGTAAATTTATCTCTTGGTGCTTTATACATATCCATTTGTCTTTGAGCTCTTTCTTCGGCTAATTGTTGTTGTATAGCTGTTTCAACATTTGCTTGATTGGGGATTTGGACGTCCGTTTGTTGTGGAACATCATATTGTGGTTGTGCAGATTCTTCAACAACAGGAGCTGGTGCCGCATATACTCTTTGCTGAGGGATGCTTTCTACTGGAACATCTATAAGTTGTCCTGCAGTAGCAGGCAATCCCATAGCTTTAAATCTTTCAGTTCTTTGTTGCTTTAATCTTTCTAATTGAGCTGGTGTTAATTCTTGTCCCATATTAATGTTTTTAAATTTTTCTAATTTCGCTTATTTCATAATCATGAAGAAATTTAAGTTTCTTCTCTTTTATTAAATATTCCAATTTTTCCAATTCTTCATCCAACATTTCAACTTTAAGTGTTAAAATCATCTTGTTCCTTTCATATTTTCTGAATTTTATTTTTTCACTAACCATTTCAGAAACCATTTTTTTCAAGTCTATATAACTTTCTTGCTCTATAAAAGAATAAGCTATGCTTTCTCCAAAACACTCTTCGAAGTAATTCATAGAGTATTTATATTTTATGTCAACTAGGTAAATTTGAGTGTTCTTTCTATCTTTTGTCATATTTCAAAATTTTAGCTTCTTTATCTTCTTCATCCCACCAAACGTAAAAGGTCGTACTCCTGTTTGAGCTCATAAAAAACAAGCGTTCAATATAGATTTTGGGTTTAATTTTATCAAATTTATTTTTCAATTTATTTTTTTCCTTAATGATATAAATATCATCAGAATGAATACTATTCAGGAGTTTTTTAGCTTCTGCCTGTTCCTTAGAAAAGAAAGAAAAAATATTCTCCCTAAAATCAGTTTGGTTATTTATAATCTGTTCAAACGAATGCATACAAACAAAATATAATCCTAAAAAAGGATAAATTAAATAGTTAATTAATTTTATGCTATGCTACAGGTGCTGGCGGGGTTGATGGTGCTGGTGGCACTGCTACTGCGGGTGTTTCTGTTGAAGTGGGTGTTTCTGTTGACATCATTTCTTCTGTATCTTCTGCTGCTGGGTTTATAATCTCGTTAAACCTTTTTTTAAAAAGTTCCTCGTAAAGATTAAGTATTTTTCCAAAAATATCTTTTGTTTCAGATTTAATTTCAAATTCTTTTGGGATACCACCCTCAATAATACTTCTAACTTTAAAACCATTTATCAAAGACATAGTAAACCCAATAGAGTCCTTATCTATGGTTATTTTACCAGACGTAATAGCATCTTTTTGTTCATTTATTACAGGAAAGTCTACAATTTGACCATTTTGTCCTGGGGCGTTTTGCTTTTCAAATACAATATTTGGAAATCTACTTTTAAACTCCCTTTCAAAATCATCCAATTCACTTGGAGTTATTTTTGGAGTTTCTATTGCTTCATGAAGTTGAAGTCTGTAGTTCATTTCGTCTTGCTTGCCGCCAAATAAAGCTTCGTGAGCATCCTGTTCTCTTTGAGCTTTTGTTTTTTTGAGTTCTTCTTGTTTAGCTTGCAATCTTCCAGGCAATTGTCTCATTTCATCATAGACAACTTCATCTATTGACTTTTTGATTATCTCTAAAACCTTTTTTCTTGTATTTTCGTCCATATTACAATTCGTTAAAATAAGATGTTATAAATTTTGATTTTTCCCACATAAATCTGTTTTGTCTAACAAAAGCTTTTATCATCAATTCCTTTACCTTTTCTTTTGTCATAGTTTTTTTATCAAGAGTATCAATTTCCTTTTTCAGGGAAACCAAAAAATCGTCTTTTTGGGACTTTTCACTCTCTTTAATGGCTTTAAGAATTTGTTTTTCAAATTCTTCTTTTTGTTTTTTTAGCTCTTGGTCAACCAATTTCTTGACTATTTCTCGAACTTTTACTTCATCTTCGGTTGTCATATTAATTGAATTTTTTAGCTATTCTATTTAACATTTCAAGCAATCTTTTATCTGGATATACATCAAACTTATCTTTTCTAACGTTTGAGTGAGACCATATCCCAGGAAGACATTTGGTTACTAGTTCCTGATTATATTCCAACCACTCAACGTCAAATTTTTCTTGAACTTTTATGTCATATTTCTTAATAAGGAATTCTAAAAGTCTTTCTAAATTTGATATTTGTTCATCAGAAAACGTATAATAGTATATATTGTTTCTAAATGGTTTATCTAAAGTATATACATATTTGGGGTCAACAGTGGTTGTAGTATAGTTATTTGGCCATGCGTAATATTTTTCACCTTTTTTAACTAATGGTCCAAAGGCACATATTTCAATACCAATTGATGCTCTGTCGAGTTTCCCGTTTGTGCCTTTAACTCCAAGATGCCAACCAAAGTAATCTGGATGAAAAGCTTGATAAACCAATCCAGAATCCCCGTCTATAACATAAGCTGTCGCAACTTGAACTGGGTCGCTGTTCCAATAACTTATGGTATTTTTTGCGCTTGGCCATCCAGCTGTGAAGTGAAGAAATATTTGGCTTTTCTTGGTAATTTGTTTTACATACTGATTATCAGGCATTTGAGCATCAGTTTTTATTATTAAATCACCATAATTGACTGAATCTAAAGTAGTTACATCCTCTTTAGAAGTTCTTTTTTGTGCCGCTTTTAACGCAGTCATGGTTTTTTCACCAACAATGCCGTCTTGAACGAGTCCATATTTCTTTTGAAAAGCTCTTATAGACCTAAGCGTTTTATTTCCAAAGTGGGCATCTACAATTAAATCATAGCCTAATAGTGACAATAACTTCTGTACTTCAGCGACTTCTGGCCCTATATCTCCTAATTTTACCATATAATTTCATTTTTTTATAAATATGCAATTTTTTTATTATTTACTTCTTCTAAAAAAAGCGATATTTATAGATGAAAAGACAATTGTTTTGTAACATTTTCTGCGAATTTCCGTATCATTTAATAGAAACAATTAAAAGAAACGAATATGAAATCAAAAGCAAGCATCGGCTGGAGAATTGTTAAGATTATTCTTATTATTCTCAAAACCTTATTCAGTAAAGGTATGGGATTCTGTGTTAATTTCCTCATTTTTATGGTTCCTATTGCTATGAAAATTGATTTTGCTATCACAAGGGAGACAATTGGCTTTATTGCTCTTTCTCTTATCATTTATCCAATCTTCTTCGAACTAATATATAAATATTTGTTCAAGAAAAGTGTAGTTGAAGTGCATGAAAGGATTGATAGTGTAATCTATAGTATTGATAATAACTTTCAAGAACCTGAACCTCAAGAAGGAAAAGAAGATTAAAAATAAAAAAGCCCCAAAATGGGGCTTTTTTTATGTCTTAAAAAATGTTTATTTAACACCTTGTTTTTTTTGTTTGTAATAGCTAGCGAGAAGATAAATAAGTCCAGCAACAATAGCTGCTATTATAAGTCCTCCAGATATCATACCAAGTATTGCGGGGATTCCAAATGCGGTACCTGATGCTGCTGTCCACAAAGTTCCTGCAAGATAAGTAAGCGGAGCTGCTGCACCAGCAGAACTTCCAACTTTAGCAGCAATTTTCTCAACTGTTGATTTAGCTTCATCTTTCGTCATTGTTTTTTTTCCTGCTGCAGCTTCTTCCATTGCTGGTTGTGCTATTGCTTTTATACTGTTGAAAATATCTGCATAAGATGCATTGGCATATTTTTGTCCAATTGCGTCTGCAGCTTGTTCAAAAGCTTCTGGATTTTGTGCTTTTACCTTACCAAATAATAAATTTTGAAGTTTTCCCATTACTCCACCCATGGCTTCTTCTAACATTGCTGGAGCAGCACCTTGTTGCGCCTGTTGAGTTTGCTGAAGGTCTTGCTGTGCAACTTGTTGGTCTTGAGGGTTTGGAATTAAACCAAGAATTGACTCTTCTTCTTTTATTACTGATTCCTCTGGCTGTTCTTCATCTAATTCAACTTCTTGATATAATTCATTAAGCTGTTTCATAACGGCCTTTTTTTCTTCATTCAATTCAATAAGCTTTTTTACTTTTATAGCTTCTTCTTTAACTATCTGTAGTACTAACGATTTTTTAATTTTCATAGCATTTGGTTTTTTTACATTTACTATAAATATGAAAAAAAAAAACAATTTTTTGTTGTTGAATTATTTTTCTTTAATTCTTTTTAATAATTCTTTAAAAATACTTTCATCTACTATAGTGGTTTCCCTTTTGAATTCTTTGTTGTCGAGTGTTTTGGTAACTATATAAGATTTATCATCTAATAATTCCATAATATCTTCATCTATAGTATCTTGACAATATGGGGTTATTATTTCTATAGTGTCTGATGTAGCTCCAGCTCTATGAATTCTATCATGTATTTGCTCTAAATCCGCAGGCGTCCAAGGAAATCCTATTACCACTAATTTACTTGCAGCTGTCAATGTAATTCCAACCCCAGAAGCTAAAATCATCCCAGAAAACACCTTTATGTTATTGTCTTCTTGAAATTTATCAACAGATGCTTGCTTTTCTACATCCGACATTTCTCCTGTATGAAGTACAGAAATTCCTTCAAACTGATTTGCAATTTCTTTTGCTAATTCAATGTAGTCAGAAACAATCACAACTTTTTCACCACTTTCTATAATATCTTCTATTAATTCCTTTATTTTCTTTACCTTTATTCTTCCAGTAAACATTTTAAGTTTATGTATTTTTGATAGGTAAGATTCTTTTTTTTCTATTTCTTTACCGTTAACAATTTCTTTCCTTACTTCTTTTTCTAGTTTTTGGTATTCTGCATATTCTTTATCATCAAGTTCAAACGGAATTTCAAGATAAGTTTTTGGAGGAAGTTCTTTTAAAACATCTCGTTTTAACCTTCTTAAAAAATAAGAAGAAACTCTTGTAAATAATTCTTCCAAATTTGAAGCTCCATCATATTTCCACCCAAAATTGTCTTGGTAACCTGCACCATATCTAATTCCAAATTCATGATAATTTTTCCATTCTTCTGGCATTATAAAACTAAGAGTAGAAAAAAATTCTTCTGGACGACTTTTTATAACAGTTCCTGATAATAAAATTTTCTTTGGAATACTTGAAAACGCTTTGTGAATTATTTTTGTCCAAGTAGTTTTCAATTCCTTCATTCTATGACATTCGTCAATAATGATTAAATCATAATCTGTGGGGTCTATTTCCTGTCCGAAAGCGTCCTGAAAGGACACAATGCTTACTACTCTTGAGCGGACGGAACCTGTGTTTTCACATATAGGACATTTTTTATACTGCTTTGTAAGGTCTGTTTGCTCCCAATTACATTTTCCCATTCCCCCTTTTGCTTGAAGCATGTTACCACTACACTTGTGGTGATATTCCAATTTTATGTATGATTCTATTGATTCATAATTTGTAATATGAAATAAAGATTCTTCTTTGGTGTGTGTTATTAGTTTACTTTTCTTTTTGGGTTTGAATTTATAAACAAATGCTTTTTCATTTGTGAATTTTGAAATTTCTTTTCTCCACATCAATTTTAATGATGCTGGACAAATTATTAAAGTTTTTAGTTTATGTTTTGTAGCATAAGCGAATGCTGGAGCCGTTTTTCCTACTCCAGGCTGGTCTCCAAGTATTGAAATTCCTTCATTTATTTCAAAAAACTTTATAGCTTTTTTTTGATATTCATATGGTTGAATTTTCATGAAAGAGTAATCTTCTCCAGAAACATCTAATTTTTCAGCTTTCAATCTGAGGACTTCTGCAATTTTTCTTTGCCTTTCAAGATATTCATTTCTTAATCTTTCTAAAACATCTGGAGTGATATTTTCAAAAACAAATCTGATTTTATTATCAATCAAGAATGCTAAAATTTCACCCATTTTAGCTTCGCTCACTATTCTTACCCACTCATCTTTGGGATTTCCATCCATTCCTATGACGCTATCTTTTCTAAAAGACCTGTGTTCTTTGGGAAGACGTTTTATATACTCAGTTAAAATTTTTAGATAATCATATCTCAGTTCGAAATTGACTTTTAACTTTCGTATCCTTACAACGTTAGCTTCTTTTGGGGTAGTTTCTTTTTTGCTTTTTGCCATATTCTTATCTTATAAACCTAGCAAGTCTCTCTTGTTTTTTCTTTTCTATTAATTCTCTGTCCTTTATCTGCTTGTTTTCTGCTTCTTTTATTGCTTTGTCCAATGCCGACACTCTTTTGGGACCCCATTCTATACCCTTACGAATTTGTATTTTGTCCCTTATTATTTCACAGAGCATTTTTACATCTTGCAAATTATCACGTACTCGAATTCCAGCAGCTTTTTCTCCTTTCAAAACTTTTTCTGTATCTTTTTTGTTATTTTGAGCAGTTTCAATAAGTTTGTATAACAAATCTAGTTCGTTTAAATTTGCGAGTCCACGTAATTCTTCTAATTCCATAAAGCTATTTTTTATTTGTCAACTTCTCAGATAAACCATTTTCTAAGTCATCTTTATTTTCTTGAATTGACTTTTTTGCTCTTTCTTGTTCCAGCATTCTATTCTTTATAACTTGAGTTACTGTTATTCCTTCTTCTTGGGATTGATATAGGTCAATTGCAAATCTATCATCAGTATAAAGATTAAAATCAATTCGAATAAATGTTTTCCCATCCATCTTCACTTTTGCTCCATCTCCGCTTTCTTCATTAATATCTACCCAGAAGAATCCAATTACATCTTCTTCGTTATCAAGCTGAGTTAAAGATTGTATTATTGGAGTGACAGATTTGTGTCCTCTGTTTTCAATTTTATCATTGTTGTCATTGATGTATTTTCTTACATCTTCTTTGTTGTAATATGCCATGTTTTAAGTGTTTATTTTAAATATTAAAAAGTTTTTTTGTTCATTCTCTTGGAGAAGCTCAACGTATTGGTTATATTTTGAATTACACAAAGGATGAATTCCACCTTTGAATTTACAGAACATACAATTCATTCTTTCATTTCCAGTAAATTTTACTTTAGGAAAAGCCTTTTCTACATGAATGTTTCTTAAAGTATCACCAAGCCTGTTTAATGATTCAAAAATTTCCTCTTCAGTAGAGTTAATGTCAACCACTTGAACTTCTCCAAATCCACTATTAGGATTTTTTTTGTTTTTAAGCCTATTTAAAACAACGTATTTACAATCAATTTTATCTAGTGGAATCTTGTTCTTCCTTCCCCAGAAATACTTGTAAAAACGCATCTGACAAAGAAATATACCATCTTTTTTTTTCTTTTCAACATCCCATTCTTCTCCAGATGTTTTCCAATCAACAATCAAATATCTTCCAGTGGTAGGATTATATGCAACAAGGTCGATAAAACCTTTGAATCTGAACTTCTTATATATAACTTCATACAAAGGGTCTTCTACGCTAACAATCTGGTAACCTTTCAAAATAACCTCTGTATCCAAAACTAAAAGGATATGGTTGCCCTGGTCAATAAAATTATCAACTTCGTTAAACTGCTTATCTTGCAACATATTGTCCATCATATCTTTTCTGAACTTATCTGCAAAATACTTAGCTCTTTCTTCTTTTGATAATCCATTCTTTACGCCCATTTCTATTGCTTCATGTATTGCATTTCCAAAGAAAAGGTGTATTGAAGGTTCCTGCATGTCTAATGCAAGGTATTTGAATATCAAATGCTTTTGTCCACATTCATTATAGAGAGAAAATTCACTAAAACTGATATGAACATTATCATCCTGTATTAACTTAGTGTGCAAATCGCTTTTAATTATCTTTTCCTCTGCTGCTTTTATTGTCATAATGTTCTTTTTACAAATATAATAAAAAAAATTCTAAAAAATAAGTTTATTGCCATATTTATTACATATGACATTTCTATCAGAATCATACAAGAAAAGAATAATGCAGCTTGCTGGGTTAAAACAGCTTGATGAGGCTATTGAATTTGACCAACGAGACTTGACAAAAGCATATGATAAAAGTTGGCAGAGAACTCAGGGCTTTAATTTAGATTTGATTAAACAGGCAATTCGTGAGGGTAGAGCCATTGGGGTATCTTACAAAAGCAAAGAAATGCCAGTAACAAAGTTCAGAATTATTTTGCCAGTTACTTTGGGGACATACAAAACAAAATCTGGAGTTCCTCTTAAATTAAGTGCATTTCACCTGGCTGGACAATCTGAAAGGGAAGCTCAAAGAACTGGAGTAAGAAGCGCTGACCCACAAAATGTGTGGAGATTATTTGACCTTGACCCCAAAAGTTTTAAGGGAATGTGGTTAACAGATAAATTCTTTTATGAATATCCTCCAGGATATAAAAAAGGAGATAGGAGATTTTCAAGCATCTCAGACCAATATGACATAACAACTGCTGAAGTTGAAAGAGATGCTAGAGAAGGTAGGGGTGAGGAATTGGGTGAACCACTTGATTTGTCAAAAGTTCAGCCAGCAGGACCAGTCCCAGCAGAAGCTCCAGAAAATATAGAAGAGCCAGAAACCAAAACAGCAGAAGTTCCAACACAAAGAACGGAAGAACCACTTACAGAAAAGGAAAGAAGAACTTTATATCTTAAAAAACCATGGAATAAATTTTTAAGAGACGGGTTTAAATTTTCTTAAAAACTCTGGATTATTCCAAAGAATTTTATTTGCTTTTTCCTGCAGTTTTATAAGTTCTATAGAAGAACTGTTTTTTTTATCACTTACAATCTCTTTGTGAATTATTTTGAGAGAAAAAGAAACGAATCCCCTTTTAATTTCGAAACATTTTTCTTTACCAAAGTTACCTTCATAAACACTTCCATTATTATTTTTATCAGACCAAATGATTAAGTTGTTTTTATTTTTTGGCTCCAACAAAACCCTTTGATTTGCTTCATAGGCTTGTTTTTTCTTAAAGTCAGACTTTGCTTTTCTCTCTTTATATTCCTTAGAAACTTGTTCGTTATATTTTTGAAGGTCTTTTGAATTCATTTTTGTTTTTTATGATAAATAGGTTATTTACTTTTTTTTACTTCTCTCCATTCTTTATTAATGTCAATATTGTATTTTTTTACAATATGCTTAAATAATAACGCTTCATCAATTTTTTCACCACTACAAAATGGACAGTATTTACTATCAATACCTGAATCGCTTATAATTTCTCCATCTTCGTAATATGGGGTTCCATCTGAATCATATAAACAATACCCTTCGTCTTGATATTTTTTCATTAACTCTGGATTCAAAGAGTCAAATTTATATCCATAATGATGTGCATATCTGTCGTTAAAATCTTTATTGATTAAGCAGCTTGTACATAAAGAATTTCCACATTTATTACAATTTCCAACGTATTCTTCGTAACGAGATTCGCCGCAGACCTCGCAATGATAATAATCTACTCCCATAATTATGATATATTAATTTGTGTTATTCCAGCATATTCATTTGCATCAAGAACCTCTTGGGGAATGTTTTCATAAGTTTTATACACTTCTACAATATGATTTACGCTGTCTTTAATCTCATTCCTGTGCGTAATTATAAGAACGTTTTTATATTTGTTCTTAAGATATTGAAGTACGGTTATAATACCTGAAATCAAATCATCATCAAGTGTTCCAAATCCTTCGTCAATTATATTTAATGAAGGTTTAATGAGATTACTCATATAGTGTAATGCGTCTTTGATGACGACGCTTGATATGAATTTTTGGGCACCTGATGCAAAAGCAAGTGGAAGCATATCCGTTTTGTCTGGGCTGAAATAAAACCCTTCCACAATGTCCCCTTTGGTCGTAACACTCATTTCTATTTTAAAATTAACAATAGTGCTAAGAATACTATTAATTTTGTTGTTAATAATTGGAAGTTTCCTTCTGATTATCTTAGCGGGAATTCCATCTCTATGAACAGCCTGTAGATATAAAGAATACTTTTTGTATATCTTTTCTGCCGCTTTTACTTCATCAAGTTTACTAATGTAATTTTCCAAATTGCTTTTCTCGACTCTAATGTCACCGTTTTTATTCGTTATTTGCTGAGAAAGGCCATAAGTTGAAAATTTATAAGCTTTACTCTGCTCTTGCAGCTGTATAATTTCGTTCTCAGTATTTGCATTGTGTTGTTTACAATCAGCATTTTCCTTTATTTTTGTAAGGTTAACTTTACACTTTTCTAAAAGTTTTGTTTTAATATCAACGGCAGTTCTTGTAGTTTGAAGAAGTTTATTATTGTCTTCAACCAACTGGTTATGTACTAGAATGTCTTGAGATTGTGATATTAGGGCAATTCTTTGCGTAAGTGCTTCCTTTTTTGCTTTTCTTGTTGTTAATATGGCACGAAGAGTTTGCAAATTTGAATTCTGTATCTCATAGCTGTTGTTATGCTTTAAATCATCACGATGCTTGTTTATGGCATTTATATAGCTATTCATTACTCCAGTTTGAGTAGATATTTCCCCCAAACATTGATTATACATTTCAACATTAGGCTCCAATGTTATATGTCCACAAGTTGGACATTTTTCTCCCTTATATGTTGGGAGTTTAGCTTGAAGCCCAGCTATTTCTACATTAAGGGTTTGAACCATCAAATCAAGTCCTTCAACGTTCTCTAATTGTCTTACTGGATTGCTTTTTAGCCAGTTTTCTATTTCTATATATTTGTTTTTTTCTTGAGAAAATTCATTGCCTTCTTTAGTCAATTCAGAACTAAGACTTTCAATTGTTTCATTTTCATCAAATGGAAGTTCTTTCTTAAAATTAGCAGATACCCATTCTGATAAAGTTTTAATATTCTCTTCATCTTGTTTTATTTGTGACTCAATGGAACTTATGTTATTCAACACAATTTGTTCATTATTGACCTCATCATTCATCAGTTGAGCATATTGTTTTAAATTCTTTGAAAGTTCGACAATTTTGTTGTCTATGATTTCTTTTTGTTCTTCTGATTTTGTTTTTTCATCAACAAAAGCATCGTATTCTCCTTGAAGTTTTGTGATGTTTGTTTCAATTTCCATTACTTTTGCCTGAAGAGAAACTATATCCCCCAATTCCTTCTGTTTCTTTTTTACATCATTAAAAATCTTATTACCATAGTCGTATCTATCTCTGAAAGGTTCCAGACCAAGATATTTATTTACCAGGTCATTTTTTGGCTGTTGGTCTTGGTTAATATAATCTTCTTTTCCTCCTTGAGTTTGTAAACATACTTTTGTAAAATCATCAACGGTGCCAATGGCTTCGAGAACAATGTTTTTTACTTCTACTTTAGTATTTGCTTTTTTATCAGATATTTCAGCAACCCATTTTTCTTTTCCGTCAGAATCTACGATAAGCTTTTTATATTCTATTGGATAAGAATTTGAAGATTCTCCATTTTTATCAACCTTAGTAATAACTTCTCTTTTTAGAGAATATTTTTCTCCATCAATTGTTAAATTGATTTTTACATATCCCTTATTGGATGAAGTATAAATATTTACAAGCTTCTTTGCACTACCACCCCCAAGAATGTGTTGATATAATCCCCAAACTATTGCTTTTACAGTATTAGATTTCCCTGAATAGTTCTTTCCAAAAATTCCAGTTGACCCCCTCATCTTTTCAAGACTTAAAACTATTGGTTTCTCTGGAAATGAAAAAATATTTGATATTTCAATGCAATCTACATCCCAAAGTTTTACTACATCAATTTTATTTGTTATTTCTAATTCTTTGTCAATAGTTTCAGCTAGAGTCAAAACCTCTTTAATAATGTCCTTGTCTTCATCTGGATTAGCTTCATTAAGATACTCGTTAATTTGGTCAAGATAAGTTTCTTGATTTCTTGAGTCTGCTACATCTGAGTTATCCTGCTGAGATTTCTTTATTTCTGAGAATTCAACTTTAACAACGTCACAGCCAAATTTTTGTTTAACAAGTTTTCCAATTTGTGCTTCTTTCTCTGTAGAATAATTTTCTTCAAAATCCTCCCAAACAATGTAAACTTTTGTTTGTTTTTTGTTGTTGCTAAACTTGATGTTTTCTATTCTTTCTTCAATTAATTCGCCTTTTGCAATAGTTATTTTGGCAAATCCATAATCATTAAGAACATACCTTCTTTGAAAGGTGTTTTTTTCCAAATCCCACATCAAATATCCTTTATCTATTGATTCACCATAATCCTGTTGAATTAACGAACCTGCGTAAGCCATGCTTTCATCATCTCTAAATGCTTGATGTTCATGTATATCCCCCATCATGACAACATCAAAATTATTGAAGGTGGTTACATTTAGTAAATTATCTCCTATAAGTTCGTATCCATTATCTCCTCTAGCTCCTTTTAGCTGCCCATGGTACAATGCTACATATTTTACTCCTGGTTCTTTTTTTTCAAGAGTTAATATTTTATCATCCTTACAAGAATAAACCCCATAAACTAAAGTGTCAGAAATTTTATAAAAATCACTGTCTGGGAAAAAATAAATTCCTTTTTTTGAATAATCAATTGTTTCAGCATTGTTTTTATTTACAATGAAAGCTATTTTTAAGCTCTTTTTAGAAGCTTCTGACATTAGGTCTGAGAATCTTTCAGCTACATTAAAAATTGGCGTTATAGTGTCTCCCTGTTCTTTTTGTTGAAGGTTTACGTCGTGGTTTCCAAGTATGACATCAACAGGAGCAATCTTGGCCAAATTTATCAAGAATTCAGAAGTTAAATCAATTGACCCTGGCGACATATTAACCTTCAAATGATTGAGGTCTCCAGTGATTACTATTCTAGCGGGTTTTTGCTTTTTTAAATCATCAAATAATCTGCCGAATACCTCTCTGTACTCATCATGTCTGCTTGCAAATCTAATGTGAATGTCTGATAAATGAGCTATTTTCATATGTTTTTTTAATTTAATATTCGTGAGAACTTGTAAAAGAAGTCAATCTTTTTTCTGCTT
>Ga0172381_10003112_pt1 | contig 17773 bp, 20 predicted proteins | sample Leawel6488metaG_FD_119754 | JGI IMG/M metagenome (GOLD analysis project Ga0172381, IMG submission 119754) | Leachate microbial communities from a municipal landfill in Southern Ontario, Canada - Leachate well 64-88 metaG | ecosystem: Engineered > Solid waste > Landfill > Unclassified | place... | reverse complement strand
TTCCTTTATATGCGTAGCTATCTCCTCATATGGGTCGTCTTTCTTTGAGGCCTTTGCGTAGAATGAGGCGGCATCAAGAGGAATGATGCTCGATATCTTCTTGTAGTAATCTTCCGCATTTCCGGACATGTTCTTCACATTCAAAGCCAAGATGTATCCGCTCTTCAAGCTTGCGGCAGAGACAAGAGACCCGTCCTTGCTTTGAAAGAATATGTTTCCCCTGTCGAATGTATCTGTGGAAGCGCTTATGTACTGCCTGTCCGCCTTATCGCTGTAATTCTCGCCATTCACTATCTGGAGAAAATACAGGCGAATGACCATTATGAGGGCAATGAGAACAAAAAGGCTGAAGATGATCCTTATCCTTTTTTTAAATAGGTCCTTTGGCATTCAAAACTACTGATTATTGCTCACTAGAGACATAGACAAGTTTGTGGAAGCAGGAGTGACCATGGCGAAGTTGTCCCTCTTTATCGCAATGAATCCCTTGGACGTCGCAAGATCCATGGTGATGCTGTTCTTCAAATTCAAATATTTTGATTCCATCGTATTCACCTCTGAATTCAAGGTTGTTATGCTCTTTTCCATCTTCTGCCTGTGAACGGCGTTCATTATGGTGCTGTTGACCAAAAATCCGTAGTAGAGGATGAGAGACGCAAACATGCCGAAGAGGATCCAGAATATCATTCTTTCCCTGTGCTCCACTCTGCATTCAACTCTGGCTATTTGGCTTTTTATGACTCTTTTCATATTATTTTCTCTATTACCCTCAACTTTGCGCTTCGCGACCTTGGATTCTCATGTATCTCCTCTTCTTTAGGCGTTATCGGTTTTTTGTTTATAAGCCTCCCTTCCTTCATCTTGGCCTTGTCCCTGAAGAAGTTCTTGACTTCCCTGTCCTCTACCGAATGGAACGATATTATGGCCATCCTTCCTCCTTTATTTAAAAGTCTCCATCCTTTCTCCATCCCTTCCTTCAAAGCTGTTATCTCGTCATTTACCGCTATTCGGAGCGCCTGGAACGTCTTTGTTGCGAAATGCGTTCTTCCCTTCTGATATCCTAACGGGACTGCTCCCTGTATGATCTCCAGAAGATCATTCGTCGTCTTTATCTCCTTCTTCTTCCTCGCTTGTATGATCGCTTTTGCAATCCTCCTTGAATATCTTTCATCGGAGTATCCGTACAAAATGTCTGCGATCGTCTCTTCCTTCCAATTGTTCAAAATTATCTCTGCCGTGACTTTTGGATTCTCCTCATTTGCAAATGTCATCAAAAGCGGTTCGTTGTTCCTGAAAGAAAATCCTCTTCCCGAAACATCAAGCTGATCTGATGAAAGTCCGAGATCAAGAAGTATCGCATCAACTTTCTTTATTTTTAGACCTACAAGTACCTTGTCCATGTTCCTGTAATCGGAAAGGATGAGATCATGCTTGCAAGATATTTTAGAAAGTTTCTCTTCCGCTCTCTTTATGGCGTCTATATCTCTGTCGACAGCAATGACTCTGACCTTGTCTTTCAAGTCGGAGCAGACTTTCAAAACATGTCCCGCTCCTCCCAAAGTTCCGTCAAAATAAATGCTTCCGGGCTTGAGATCCAAATTTTCTATCGCTTCATGTAAAAGAACTGTCTTATGTACCGTCATGTGTTTTTTTATAGGGCCCCTGCCTGTCCGAGCTTCTCAGCCAATTGATCTGCCCTCTTCTCTACTGCCACTTTGTATTCCCTCCAGCTTTCTTCGTTCCAGATTTCAACCCTGTCCTGGACTCCGACCACCGCTACTTTATTTTTCAGCGTTGCTCTCGTGACAAGGAACTCAGGCAAAAGAATTCTTCCGATGGTATCTACTTCAACCTCTGTCGCGCTTCCGAACATATATCTATTGAAGCTTCTGTTGTCCGCTTGGAGCATTGAGAATCCTGAGAGCTTCTCGGATATCCTCTTCCATTGTTCTTTTGTGAAGAGCCACAAGCAGTTATCAAGTCCGGCGGTGACGATGATCGTCTTCCCTATCTCCTTCCTGAACTTCACGGGGAGCGAGACCCTCTTTTTTTCGTCCAATGTGTGAATGTATTCTCCTATGAGCATGTTAGTTGTTTTTGGTGAAAAAAGTCTTATCCCACTTCTTCCCACGTGATGTATATTTTATAGCACTTCATCCCACAATGCAACAGTATTGCCCAGAATATGTGTTTATTGGGCAATAGTTATCAACTAAAAAGCCATTTACAGAAAATGGCTTAAAATATGATTAAATATTGGAAAATCGCCTGAATTGCGATTTGTTGCTTTTCAGGCGATTTTAGTTATCAACAGGTTGTGAACCAGAGAATCATTTAAATTACCCCTTCGGCCTCATAAAAGGGAATATTTGACACTCTCTCACCGGCTTGTCCATGAGAAAACTGAAAAGTCTTTCGGACAATCCGAAGCCAAATGTAGGCGGCATTCCATATTCAAGCGCCTCAACGAATTCTCCGTCCATCATCTGCGCTTCCTCATCCCCTTCTTTGCGAAGTTTTGCCTGATCATTGAATCTCTCCATCTGATCAAGAGGATCGTTCAGTTCGCTGAAACCCTTGCCCATTTCAGAACCAGCAAGTATGACTTGAAATCTCTCAACAAGCTCTTTGTTGGAATCCATTCTCTTTGCAAGCGGTTCCATGCTGACAGGAACATTAATGAGAAAGCCCGGACCGCCAATCTGTCTCCTGCAATATTTCCAAAGAGTATCAATAGCTCTATTGAGATTGAATCCTTTCCTGTCATATTCAACTTTGAGGTCCTGCAATTTCTTCTCAACTTCTTTGATATTTGTTTTTAGGATATCAATCCCTGTCATTTTCTTTACGGTCTCAACAAAATCATATGTTTTCCATTTTCCTCCAAGATCAATATCAAAACCCCTGACTTTGAATTTCAAAGTGCCAAATGTCTCCTCTGCTATATATTTGTACATCTCCTCTACGAATTTCATCCCCTTGTTGTAGTCGGAGTAGGATTCATAGAATTCAACGAGATTGTAGTCCTGCAAATGCTCGGCATCTGCTCCCTCGTTCCTGAAGACTCTGCCTATCTCATATACTTTTGGGAAACCAGCAACCATGAGCCTCTTCAACCAAAGTTCAAGCGATATTCTCAAATACACTTCTATATCATATGCATTGTAGTGAGTCGTGAAAGGCCTGGCTTCCGCTCCGCCTGCAGTATTCTCAAGCACAGGAGTATCAACTTCCAAAAATCCTTTCTTATCAAGAAAGCTTCTGATTGATCGAAAGAACTTCGATCTCTTCTCCACCATATCCCTCACATCATCATTGAAAATGATATCAAGATATCTCTTCCTGAACTTCTCGTCCTCATCAGCAAGACCATGCCATTTCTCCGGAAGCGGCCTCAAACTCTTTGCGAGCATCTTCCAACCTTCAACCTGTAAGGTCTTCTCTCCCCTCTTTGTTATGAAAAGCTTTCCGTTAATCTCCACAAAATCCCCTATATCCACAGTGCTTTGGAATAGATCAAATGCCTTCTCATCCATCTCATCCTTCTTCAAAAGTCCCTGGAAGCTTCCAGTGCCGTCATTTATATTGAAGAATATCAGGCCTCCCTGTCCTCGTATGGAAAGTATCCTTCCGGCCAAATGCATGCCGTCTTTCTTTGACAGCTTGTCAAAATCCGAAATCACATCTTTCAAAGAATGGTCCTTCCTTGAAACAGCCGGGTATGGGTTCATACCGGCCTTTTCCAAAAGCTTCATTTTCTGTATCCTTGTATTTCGCAGTTCTTCAAAAGACATATGTCTATTTTATATCAACAACCTTGTATTCCATCTTCCCTGACGGAGAATTGAACGAGAATGACTCGCCCTTCTTCTTCCCTAGCACTGCCGCTCCTATCGGAGACTGATTTGAGATCTTCCCGGAGGCCATGTCTGATTCCGCAGATCCCACTATCATGAAGGTTCTTTTCTTTCCGTCATTCTTCTCCACGGTTATGGTGCTCCCTATCATCGCATGATCATGATGCTTGTCCTCCACCACTGTGGAGTTCTTGAGTATCCCTTCAAGTCTCGCTATCTTCTCCTCTATATCAGCCTGTTGAGCTCTTGCTTCATGGTATTCCGCATTCTCTGAAAGATCCCCGAGACCTCGGGCATAGTCGAGAGCTTCGGCAACTTCCTTCCTTTTCTTGCTTTTCAGCTCCTTCAGCTCGGTGACCAGATCCTCGTATTTCTGCTTTGTAAGATACTCTCTTTTTTCTTCAGTCATGCATTTGTAGTTAAAATTAGTAAGCTGGCGGTATTTTAGCAATTTTTTTGGCCAAAGTCAAAGTTCGAACGACTATTTCAAATACTCCGGTTTGTTCACATTCATCCAATCAAAGACTTGTCTCATGATATATACGCCTCCAGTGGTGTTCGTGACAGGACCCTTCTCCATTATGACAGCAAAAGCATATTTGGGGTCATCATACGGGAAGAAACCAGTTACCCAAGAATTGACGAATTGCTTCTGTGAACCAAGTTCTGCAGTACCGGTCTTGGCTGCAATTTTGACATATGGAACGTATAGTCCGGTGGCGACGCCTTCTGTGACGCCGAGCCTCATACCATCTCTCACCACCTTCATGTTCTCTTCATTGAAATTCAAGTCCGTGTATTTGGTCGGATTTCCTCCGAACAATATGGAAGGTTCCATCAATTTCCCGCCGTTTGCAATGCTTGCGACTGCCCTTACAGCCTGTATGGGAGTGACCTGAAAGCCGTATTGCCCTATGGAAGTGTGATACGTATCCCCAATCCTCCAATCCTCCCCGTTGAAATTCTCCTTTTTCCATTCCGGCGTGGGAATGGACCCCTTGCTTCCCTCAAAGAAGCCTTCCGGCATATAGTTGCCGAAACCGAACATGGTCATGTATTTGTCTATGAGCTTTATTCCCAATCCCTTTTGATTCTGGTATCCTCCGCCGACCTCGTAGAAATAAACGTCTGAAGAGACAGCAAGAGCATGCCTCATATCCACATATCCGTGAGCCTTCCAATCTTTGAAGACTGTAGGATGCTCGGGATCATATGGATTCGGTATTGAAATGGATCCCGTGCTCAATATCTTGGTCGCTGGGTCTATTATATTCTCAGACAAGGCAGCGATGGACATGTACGGCTTTACTATGGAACCGGGCGCATATAGTCCGTCTATCACACGATCCAAAAACGGATTGTTCTTATTCGTGAGCATCTTATTTATAGCCGCAGCATCCTTTCCATCGGTCAGGATCTGGGAATCATATTCAGGATAGCTTGTCATGGCTATGACCTCCCCTGTATTCACATCCATTATCACTCCCGCGCCTCCCGTGAAGCCGACTCTACTTGCAAGTCCTGATATGGTCTCATATAGATAGTGCTCAAGATCGGAATCGATCGAGAGCTTTATGTCTTTCCCATCCACGGGATTCCTGACGACGCTTTCGGACTGAAGATCCCCTTTGGCATCTATCTCAACTATCCGAAGACCGTTCTCTCCGCCGATGATACCGTCATAGAACTGCTCCACGCCGTTCTTTCCCACAAAGTCCTCGTTATAATAGAAGCCGTACTTGTCTTTTGACGGATATTTAATATATCCGATTACAGTCGCAAGACCGGTCTCATTCAAATACTTCCTCAAAGAGAATTCCGGGGAATCCGCGCTGGCCACGTTCCATGCAAGCTTCTTGTCGTTCCTGTCGTATATAAGGCCTCTGTTCGCAAAGACCAAAGTGTTCTTCAACCTGTTATTCTCGCTCCTTGCAAGATATTTGTCCCCATCGCGTATTTGTAGCATCCAAGACCTTGAGAAGAAGATGCCGAGAATGACCAGGCACCCGAAGCCGAAAAAAATGAAAGTTCTTGATGATATGGACTTCTCTATGCGACCTTCGAACTGGTCCGTGTTGAACTTGGGAAGGTTCTCGGAGTCCAGAAATATCTCATCGGGCTCTATGTCCTTGGTCCTGCTTTTCAAGCTTTTTCTTTTGAAAGCGTTCTTTATCTTGTTCAGCATGGCATTTATTCAGAGTAGAATCTTAACATCTTCTTCACCTTGAATGAAAGCAGGAAGATGAGGGACAAGGAAACAGTGAGCACATATGGGAAATATGACCTCAAAGCCCCTCCTCCGTATATCATGTCTATGCAAAAGCCCCAGAATATTGATTCAAGGAAATTTTTGAACACAAATATGAAAAGTATGACGATGCAAGCGCTTAAATACGGAGGTAATAGGATGACGGAGATCAGGATCAGGATGTTAGAGAATATCCTTGCCATATATCACTCTATGTTAGCTTTCGAAACGACCTCGACCCATTTGAGCTCCGAGACATTGACCGGACTCTTGAACAATACCGTCTCAAAAGAATCTGTTTCCTTGAAATTGATCTTCTCTACAGTGCCAAAAACATTCGAAGAAATGGACGGTATCACAACACTGTCTCCTTCTATTATTTCTGAACCCCTCGGCATCTCAACTGTAAAGTTCCCGCCGCCCACACCAATTGCCTCCTTCAGCACATTGCTTTTCCCTATGAGCACATTGACCTTCTCTCCGCTTGAAGAATACAATATGACCTTTGAAGTGTCTGCCGACACCCCTCCTATATACCCTATATATGTATCGCCAAAGGCCACGACCTTGTCGCCGACCGATATCCCGGAAGCAGAGCCTAGATCGATGATCAAGGTATCATACGGGGACAGGAACGGCTTTACGAGCACAGCCGAAAGTATTTGCTTCGTATTCGATCTTTTGCGAGACAGTATTTCCTTCATATCCTCATTCTCCTTCTTCACGACCTCGTACAAAGCTTTGTTTTTGATATTAAAGGAAATTTCCTCCTTCAGAGCGGTATTTTCCTTTATGAGAGACGTCTTTGACCTCAATACGTCCATGTTCTCAGAAAAGAAAGATAGCACAGACTTTTCAACTTTCCAGAGAGGAGACGCAAGGTCCATGAAGATATTTCTAACACCTTTGAATGAGAACAGTACTATGAGAAAGACAACGATGGTGAAAAGAATGTACTTCTTGTTCGCTCTGTCCCCTATCCTTAAGTTATTTCTTTGGTGGAAGCTCATCTTCGTTTTGAATTAATGCCTCACTGTACATTTCCATGTTTTCAAGGATTATACCTGCTCCTCTCGCCACTGCAGTCAAAGGATCATCGGAAATCCTGACGGGGATCTTGAGGTAGTCGCTTAAAAGCCTATCAAGTCCTTTTATGAGCGCTCCTCCTCCGAAAAGATATATGCCTTTCTGCATGATGTCGGAGAGTATCTCAGGCGGAGTGGTCTCCAATACCTCTTTCGTCGCTTCAACCAAGCTTTCTATGGAAGACGACATTGCTTCTCTGATATCGGAATCAGTGATGATGACCTCCCTTGGAAGACCTGTTATGAGGTCCCTTCCTTTTATGGAAGCCTCGAGAGATTCGTCCGACACCACAGCTCCTATGGCTATCTTTATGTATTCAGCCGTCTTCTCCCCTATCAAAATCTTGAACTCACTCCTTATGTAGCTGATTATGTCATTGTTCAATTTGTCCCCGGCAACCCTCAGATTCTTCGATCTGACGATTCCGCCAAGCGATATGACAGCGATATCGGAAGTTCCTCCTCCTATGTCTATGACCATGGTCCCTACTGGGTCGTTCACAGGCAATCTTATACCGATTGCTCCTGCCATCGGTTCCTCCACTATATGAACTTCCCTTGCTCCTGCATTCTTGGTGGCATCGCGGACAGCGCGTATCTCGACGTTTGTAACGCCAGAAGGAACTCCGACCACGACTCGTGGACCGAGCATCTTCGGAGAGAACTCCTCGGCTTTCCTCACAAGATATGCGATCATCTCTTCCGTGACTTCAAAGTCGGATATGACGCCGTCAACCAAAGGCCGGACAGCAATGATATGGGGCGGGGTCCTTCCAAGCATCTCTTTCGCCTGGACTCCCACAGCAACGACCCTTCCTGTCTTTTGATTGAGTGCAACAACTGACGGCTCGTTTATGACAATGCCCTTTCCAGCCAAGTACACCAGAGTATTTGCAGTACCCAAATCTATGCCAATATCATTTGAGAGATATTTGTTTATTTTTTTTCTGGTATTCTCGAACATTTTTATTTATATTCTTTAACAAAAGCCAAAAGTTCCTTCTCTTTCATATTTGAAACTTTCCCGTTCTTCCTTTCCTTTATCTCAAACTCTTCTTTCTCAATTCCCTTTTCGCTCACGACTATCCTCACTGGTATGCCGATGAGGTCGGAATCGTTGAACTTCTCTCCTGCGCGGACATCCCTGTTGTCGTATAGCGCCTCGACTCCGTTTTTGACAAGTGCGGCATACATCTTTTCCGCAGTTTCTTTTACCTTCTTGTTCTCAGATGAGAGCTCCAAAAGATGAACTTTGAAAGGCGCGATCGATGCCGGCCAGACCAGACCTTTCTCGTCAGAGAGGATCTCAACGACAGTGCCCATGAGCCTGCCAAGGCCGATGCCATAGCTGCCCATTATGACCAGTTTCTCCTCCCCCTTCTCGTTCTTGTACTTCAGATCGAAAGGTTCGGAGAATTTCGTCCCAAGCGAGAAGATATTGCCTATCTCGATTGCCTTTTTCTCAACCAATTCTCCCTTTTTGAGGCCGAGGCTCTTCAAAACCTCATCTGTGTATATCTCCTTGTTTACAGCCACCCTTTTCTTCTCATTGAGGTATATAGTATCCTCCCCGGCATCTGTTATGGCCTGAAATTCGTGCGAGAACTTTGAAAAAGTGCCTCCTGAGGCAAAGGTCAAATAGGTCACATCATCGATGCCGACCCTTTTGAAGATCCTGCCGTAAGCTTCTTTGGCCTTTTCATAGAATACTTCATGCTCTTTCTCGTCTTTTGAAAATGAATACAATGCCTTCCAATAGAACTCTCTTCCTCGGAGGATCCCTGACTTGCTTCTGGCCTCATTTCTGAAGATCTCTTTGAAATCATATGGGTACATCGGCAGATCCTTGTATGAGCTTATGTATTGCTTCAATATGTTCGCGTATGCCTCTTCGTTCGTGAAAGACAATCCGATCTCTCCGCCGCTTTTCAATTTCGTCTTGAACCAATTGTTCACCACTTCATCGCTCCATCTGCCGGACTTCTCCCAAACTTCCTTGCTTTGCATTATGGATGTCTTCATTTCCATGCCACCGATGACATTCATCTCATCTCTAATGATATCTTCTATCTTTTTCATGACCAAAAGGCCGAGCGGCATGTATGAGTACACTCCGGCCATCTCTTTGCTTATGAACCCAGCACGAATGAGAAGATTCGCATTCTTTGACACCTCGTCTTTCGGACCCTCTTTGCGGGTCTTTGTGAGCAATAATGACTGCAACATAATAGCCATATACTACCCTATTTTTGAAAAAAGGAAAAGATGCAAAAAATCCAGTTATTTTGCCGCCACCTCATGCAATGGAAGCCCTTCTACATACAGTTTCTGAATATCTGAGCCGGAAAGAGCCGAGGAATAGACACGGAGATCATCTACATAACCATTAAAATAATTTCCCAGAGAACCAACACAGCCCGTATCTACATCAACGCCAATAAGAAGAGGGCAGGTCGAGAAATTTAAAACTCCCCCATCTGTTCCTGTTCCATCCTCCTTGCCATTTACGTATAACTTCATGACACTGCCAGCCCTTGTAGCCGCCATATGAGCCCATGTACCAGTAGGTATGACGGTTTTGCCGGTTAGTCTTAATATATCGTTCGTATAAACTATTCCCACTAAAGTACTAATACTAAAAAGGAATTCATTTCCGCCACCTGCAGCCATAAAAATGACTTCATCATTATTCGTATCAAGCTTGACCCAAGCAGTATAGGTAAAGTCGCCTGTTGGTATTATTAAAGATGTGCTGATCTCTATGTAATGGCTAGTTCCATTTAAATCGTATGTCCCTTTATTGTTATATCCCGAAGTAGTGGCATATGTAGGACAAGCTGTGCAAGTTCCTGTATTTCCAAATCCCGAAGTGTCTATGAGAGGCAAGTTGGGAGAATCAAACGTCCACTCTCCCACCAATTGATCTCCTATGGAATGCAATGTGGAGGAATCAAATCTTATTCCTGCCGTTATCCTTGCTCTGTCTCTGATTCCTGTGATATTTGAATATATGACAGAAGAGAGTATGCCTACGATGGCTATGACTACGAGAAGTTCTATAAGTGTAAATCCACGTCTATTCATATGACCATTATAACAAACTCATCCGTAAGTTAAAAGCTCAAAAAAGCTTTGCTATATCCTTATATGTGATGAAAAGCATGAAAACGATGAGGATCGCGAAGCCGATGGCATTCGTCCAATTCAGTATGGCCGGTTTTATCCTCCTTCGTATGACAGCTTCTATTATAACGAACAACGCCCTTCCTCCATCAAGCGCTGGAAATGGGATGAGGTTCAAGACGGCCAGATTTATGGAAATGATGGCGATGAACCCGAGAAGATATGATAGTCCCATACTCTCAGCCTGCCCTACCATGTTGGCAATGCCCACGGGACCGGAGACATCCGAGAGGATCCCGGCCTGTCCGGTGACAGCGCCTTTTATGAACTCGCATATCCCAACTGCGATGTTCTTCGTCTCTATGACCGTGAGCTTTGCGCCTTCCAAGAATGACCTGAAAAAGCCGAATTTCACCACTCCTGCCATGTCCATGGAAATGCCTATTGCCTTTCTTCCATTCACAATATTATCTGTGGCAATCACTTCCACAGTGCCTGTGGCATTCCCTCTTTTATATTCAATATCAAGCTTGCCGGAACTCTTGGCGATCATGTTCTGCACATCCTCTATGGAAGGATTCTTTTTTGAAGATATCTTGATGATCCTGTCCCCCGGGCGCATGCCTGCATTCTCTGCGGGAGAATCTTTCATGACCGATGTGACTATGACGGAAACATCTTTGGCATTGTCCTTGTACTGATTATCAATGGAAGTGACAAGCCCTATATTGAACGAGGCTGATATCAAGAGCCATGCAAATATGATGTTCATCGAGATGCCTGCAAGCAGAACGACGATCTGCCTCCACTTCGAGACATTCACAAAGCTTCTCTTGCTGTCCGGACCATCTATGGACTCATCATTCGGATTCTCGCCGAATATCTTCACAAACCCACCGAAAGGAATGAGATTGACGGTATAGACGGTGCCCTTGATCTCTTCTTCGTTGCCTTTTTTATTTCCAAACCAGAACTGCCATTTATTGTTCGGCCTTATGACATCAATCTCCCTTCTCCTGTCAATTATAGTTTCTTTCAAAACTCCATCCTTTGTAATCTCTTCGTCAATCGTTATTTCCTCAGATTCCGAGACCTTCTCCAGCTCATTACCCTTTTTCAAACTGAAGCTGAATATTTTCGGTGGGAAGCCTATGGCAAACTCATCCACCCTTATGCCGAACATCTTTGCAGTCAAAAAGTGCCCGAGTTCGTGGACGAATATCAGGATGGCGAGAACTATCAAAAAAAGTACTATCGTCATTTATATTAGCTGTTTATCTCCTTCTCCTTCTTCTCGAACAGCACTTCAAGGTTCTTATTGGCATCATCTATCAATTTCTGCATCTCTGTCTTGTATCTGAACTTGTCATCCTCTCCCATTCCTCCCTCTTTCTCCTTTGCTTGGATGTCGGTCCATACATCGTCCCTCATCTTCCTGACATTCAGCCTTACATCCTCAAGCTTTGCTTTTGCTGTTTTTATGAGAATGGTCCTTCTGTCCGAAGTGAGCTCTGGAAAGAACACTCTGACCCCTTTGTCATCCATAGAGACCGATACCCCGAGATTCGCCCCTGTTATGGCCTTCTCTATCTCCTTGGCAAGTGATTTGTCCCATGGGGTTATCCTAATCACTCGTATGTCCTCCACGCCGATATTTGCAACCTGATTTATGGGCATTCTAGAGCCATAGCTCTCAACGAAAATACCGTCAAGCACCGATGGGCTTGCAATGCCAGTCCTCAGGGTCATGTATTCCTTCTTGAGCCATTCCTCCGCCCCTTTCATCTTCTCTTTCAATGCTTTGAAATCGTATGCCATATGTTATTTTATATTTTTTAACATTAACTCCAGATCCTCATCTGAGACTTCTGATGAATTCAAACCGATATTCTCAATTGCTGATCTAAGAGTTTCCATTTCAACCTTTCCATTCTTTACCTGTTTTTCTAAAACAAGCAATATGTCTTTTTTACCATTTTCATTCAATCTATTGATTATTTCTACCAATGTGACTTTTCCTTTCATTTGTTCTGGTTTCATGATGTTTTTTGATTATATGTATATAGTATAATAATAAGGTCGTTTATGTCAATGTCAAAGCCAGATACTCCAAGATCATCTTCAAAGACGGCGATTGCTCGCTTGCATACTGCCTCATCTTCCCGATATCCTCCAATACCTTGAGGTCTTTCTTCCCATTCGCATGAAGGTCCGCTTCAATGGCATTCATGAACTTCACAACTTCCATCTTGCTCTTCTCCTCATCCGAGATATTTTCCATGAGTTTCTTGATCGCTTCAAATCTCTCGCCCATTCCCATCTTCAAAAAATTTCCAGGATCTATGACCGAACTGCCCTTTCCATATTGATTGACTATGTTCATCCTAGACTTCAATGTCTCAATTAGGCCGTGCGCGGAAGGGATGATGAGGAAGAAATGGGTATCTCCCCTCGGCTCCTCAAAAAGCTTTAACATGGCGTTCTGGGCCTTCTCTGTTATGAAATTGGTCTTTACGACGAATATCTTCCTGTCTCCAGCGGTCGGCCTGTTCCCATGCAAGCTCTTTATCTTCCTGCTGTCATCCACATCCAAAACATCATATTCCCCATACCAAAAGTCCGGATTCCCGATTGTGGAGAATTTCAATTCCTTCAGAAGGAACTTCTCAAGTTCGTTCACGATATCATCGCCTCCGACAATGCAGTATGCGTGGTGAAGAGCGTTGTTCTTTGTGGATAAATTTAAAGACATGATTAGTGAGTATAATAACAAAAAAGCAGAAAACGGAAAGCCTAGGTCTTATCCAATTCACAATTACACACCCAAAAAACTAGGTAAAATCAAGCTTTTTTGACTTTACCGATTTTGTCTTGCTTTTATATAAATGGCAGTATACAATACATGTGTGTCTGTCGGGGCGAAAGCCCCTCCCTGGCTAAGAATTCATAAGCCGGCAGACAGGCACAACAAAGAAGCTGTCCTTATGGGACGGCCTTTTTGTTTCTAAATTTTCTTGCACATAATGCTCAAAAAGTGAGTTTTCCCATTTCCGATCTTTCTCAAGATCACCTTTATGCTCTTTTTCTTTTTAAAGCCGAAAAATACTGTTTCAATCTTCACCCAATCCAAGATCCAAAGTTTAGCTTTTGAATCGTCATAGATCTCCACTGTTGCTTTTTGTGATTTTGATATCGTTTCAACGACATGATCGATCAGTCCCATTCTGTAGTGTTTTTCGTTTATATTTCTTGGTCGGTTCTCTTTATACAACAAATGCCTTAAGCCCTCTGCATTGAAATAAACAGTGTCGTTTATTGCCGGACAATAACACGGTTTTAAACTTTTATATATCTTTTTCTGTTTTTCAATAAAATCAGAATTTGTCATATGAAATGATAGAACTTATAATGAACATCATATCATATTGTTGCCATTTTGTTAAAATTAACTATGGTGGAAATAAAAATACCCCGCAAACTTCGCGGGGTATTTGACAATCAGATCAAAAAGATCATCTAAAAAAGCTGTTGAAAATATCTGCCAACCAAATGAAAATCCTCCTTAAACCGTGAACAAAAGCGTAAATACAGACACACAGAATAAATAATAAAAGAAGCGGGAAACCTGCCGGAGGACACATCATAAAACCTGAAACAAACCCGATGAGAGAGAAAAAGCCAATAAAACCTATCACTTCGTCAAATGTTTCCATTTGCGAACCTCCTTTTTAAAAGGGCTTTCTGCTTTGAATTGTATCAAAAAACTACCTTTTGGCAATAATAGATTTCTTGTATGTATCCAAATGCTCTAAGGCGATACCGGTCCCCTTTGCAACACAATATAGAGGCTCATTGGCTACCACAGCCTTAACTCCCGTTCTTCTGAAGACAAGTTCTGTCAGATTGCAAAGCTGTGATGACCCTCCTGTCATTATGATCCCATTATCAATTATATCCGCAGCAAGCTCCGGAGGGGTCTCCTGCAGAACATCCTTTATGGCCTTTATCATATCCTTCAATTCCTTTGAGATGGCTTTGACGATCTCATTCGTCTTTAGATCGGTAGAGCGAGGAAGTCCGGTGAGAAAATCCCTTCCCTTCACGGTCATGGAAAACTCCTCTTCCACAGGAACAGCGCTTCCGATCCGTATCTTTATCTCCTCAGCCGTCTTGTCCCCGATGGCAAGATTGAATGTTTTTTTTATATAATCCGCTATTGCAGCATCGATCTTGTTCCCGGCGCATTTGACCGAAGTCGAGGAAACTATGCCTCCAAGTGAGATGACGGCGACATCTGTCGTTCCTCCTCCGATATCAACGACCATATGACCCATGGGTTCATATATTGGTATGCCTGCGCCAATGGCGGCAAGGATGGGCTCTTTGACTATGTATGCATTCTTCGCTCCTGCTCTGATGGCAGCTTCAACAACAGCTCTTCTTTCAGTGGAAGTAACGCCTGCTGGAACCGAGATCATGACCTCAGGCTTGAAAAAGTTCCATTTTCCAAGTGCCTTGTCTATGAAATATCTGAGCATGGCTTCGGTGACCCTGTAGTCGGCGATGACGCCATCCTTCATGGGACGATATGCAATGATGCTGTCCGGCGTCTTCCCTATCATGTTCTTCGCCTCAACTCCCACAGCAAGTATCTTGTTGTCCTGCTCGGACACGGCAACGACAGAAGGTTCAAAGAGAATGACGCCTTTCGTAGGGGAAAAGACAAGCGTATTCGCAGTTCCGAGGTCTATACCGAGTTTTCTGGTGAAAAGTGACATATAGGGTATACTATCTTCTTTTTGAGGAATTGTAAATTAGACGCAAGCTCATTGAAAAATTAGCCATTTTCTGTCATTATTCAACTCTAATGTATATCCTTGAGGTAATACCAATAACAAAAGGATTGACGAAAGAGACGCTTTCGTATTTTTCGGCAAACGAAGTTTCTCTCGGCTCCCTTGTGAGAGTTCCTGTCAGAAAGAAGACTGTGCCGGCCATCGTCGTGTCCGTGAGGAAACTTGAGGAAATGAGATCGGAAGTAAAAAACTCGGCATTCAGCCTAAAGAGAGTCGAGAGGATAAGATCTTCAAGACTCTTGAGAAAAGAATTCTTGGAGACTGCAGAGATCATGTCCAAATACTATGTCGGCAGCACAGCATCGGTCCTCTCCTCAATGATCCCAAAAGTATTGTTCGAGAGCGTAGACAAATTGAAGATACCGGAAGAAACGATAGTGCATCAAAACACCCGTGCTGTGGAAAAATTCGTCATCCAATCGAACGATGAGGACAGATACGCCCACTACAAGAGCATCATACGGGAGGAGTTCGCCAAAGGCCTCTCCGTCTTCTTCTGCCTGCCGACCATACAAGACACCAAGAGAGCGTCCGAGATATTGAAGAAAGGCATAGAGGCATACACCTTCACTCTTCATGGAATGATGAACAAAAAGGAGGAAATTGAGATAATAAACAAGATACTTGGAGAGAAGCATCCTGTACTCATCATAGCCACAGGAAGTTTTCTTGCCATACCAAAGGAAAAGATAGGCACCATAATAGTGGACAAGGAAGGATCAAGATCATACAAACAGCAAACAAGGCCATACATAGACATAAGGAACTTCGCCGAACATTTCTCGCAGAAGATAAAAGCTAAAGTCATATTCGGCGACCTTTTGCTTCGAGCCGAGACCATATGGAGATACAATAGAAACGAACTTGTGGAGGTAGCCCCTCTTAAATTTCGCTCCCTCACCACATCGTCTCAGGAGATAGTGGATATGAGCACCAAGCACGAAGAAGGCGAGAAGAAGAAGGAATTTGAGATATTCGGTGAGTCTTTAAAGAATACGATAAAAGAGACCGTGGAGAACAATGAGAGGATGTTCATCTTCACGGCAAGGCGAGGCTTCTCCCCTTCCACGGTCTGCGCCGACTGCGAACACGTGGTCAAATGCAACTCATGCAAGGCGCATATCGTACTTCACAAAGGAACGAATGATAATTTCTTCCTGTGCCATAAATGCGGGGAAAGAAGAAGCGCCAATGAGAAGTGCGCAAACTGCGGAGGCTTCAGGCTCACTACGCTCGGCATAGGAGCAGAACTCATAGAAACAAAGATAAGGGAAATGCACCCGAACGCCCACATATGGAGGATAGATGCCGATGTCGCTCCGAGCCACAAGAAGGCTCTTTCCATAGCCGAGAAGTTCTACAACTCCCCCGAAGGCTTCCTCATCGGAACGGAAAGCGCCCTACTCTACCTCACTCTTGAGATAGAAAACTCGGCCATAGTTTCCATGGATTCATTCTTCAGCATACCGGACTTCAGAGTGAATGAGCGTATCATGAACATAATTCTGAAGATGAGAGCAATGACCGACAGGAAGCTCATAATACAGACAAGGGACATGAAGCAGAAGGTCTTTGAATACGCAACGGCGGGAAATCTGATCGATTTCTTCAGAGATGAGATAGACGACAGAAAATCTTTGAAGTATCCTCCTTTCTCAACGCTTGTAAAGATAAGCGTGACTGGGAACAGGAATAACATCGTGTCTCTCATGGAAAACCTACAGAAGCATATAGGAGATTACGAGCTTGATATCTTCCCCGCCTTCATACCGCAGAAAAAAGGGCAGTTCAGCATGAACGGGGTCATAAAAGTACCGGAAGGAAAATGGCCTGATAATGGGCTTATAGAAGTATTGAGATCACTATCGCCGAACTTCACTGTGAATGTGGACCCGGATTCTTTAATATAATAGGGCTATGCCGTGTTCAACAGCTTCTTCGGTATATAATTTTTGTGCTTCAGCTCCAGTAATATCACTGCTATAAACACGAAAGTTATCAATATAGCCATCAAGACGCCTGTCAGTCGCCCCCAATCTGTTTCCAAGAGCTAAACCATTTATTGTCAATCCGGATAAAGCTCCACCTGTTACAGTCGCACCAGATTTTGTTCCATTTACATATAATTTCACATGGGAGACGGAATCCACTGTCATGACAACATGGGTCCAAGTATTTAGGGAGAAGGGATCAGAAGTAAGGGTGCCTGCACCATTAACCTGTGCAATGAATTTATTACTTGCTAAATACATAAAAAGACCGCCGGTTGAAGATGTGGTGACAGTTTTATCAAAAACTCTTGATGCATTGGGAATGCTTCTGACATAAACCCAGACTGATATTGTAAAACCGTTTTGAAAATCAGAGTTAAAGTTTGTTTCGTTTATAGTTATTATATTACTTGCTCCGTTAAAGCTCATTGCCCCCTTTCCATCAAATCCGGAAGTAGTGGCGTAAGTAGCCCCTACATTCGTAGTAGGAATAGTGAAACTCCACCGACGGAGTCGGTGGCTTCCTACAGCACGAGTTTCTGTTGCCCCGAGTCTTCTTTGTTTTGGTATTCCACATACGCAAGAATTTCCTTTTCATTCAACCCTATGGTCG
>Ga0172381_10003110_pt1 | contig 17782 bp, 17 predicted proteins | sample Leawel6488metaG_FD_119754 | JGI IMG/M metagenome (GOLD analysis project Ga0172381, IMG submission 119754) | Leachate microbial communities from a municipal landfill in Southern Ontario, Canada - Leachate well 64-88 metaG | ecosystem: Engineered > Solid waste > Landfill > Unclassified | place... | reverse complement strand
GCCTGGCCATAGCGACCTGTCTTGGGGATGTAGGTAGCGGCGAAGAAGGGCTTTTTCTCCGGGGTCATGATAATAGTAAGAGGCCAGCCGCCTCTGCCGGTCATGGCCTGGGCCGCGCTCATGTACATCTGGTCTATATCCGGACGCTCCTCTCTGTCCACTTTTATGCAGATGAAGGCCTGGTTCATGAGGGAGGCGACAGCCGGATCTTCAAAGGACTCGTGGGCCATGACATGGCACCAGTGGCAGGTGGAGTAGCCTACGGAGAGGAAGATGGGCTTATCCTCCCTGGCGGCTGCAGCAAAGGCTTCTTCGCTCCAGGGGTACCAGTGCACGGGGTTAAAGGCGTGCTGGAGGAGGTAGGGGCTTTTCTCGGAGAGGAGACGGTTGGCTGGGGATTCCTCTTTTCCTTGGGGTGGGTCATTTATCATAGGGTACCTCATTAGGCATTATGATTGTTGGCCAGATAAATTCATGCACGATCTAATGTTTTCGTTTGGGTATTGCTAACTATGCTGGTTTTAAAAAGAGAAAAAAATTAATGCTTGAGCCTCTAGTATAGACGTATGTCGTTGGGGGAGACTACTGGATTTTGGGGAGCAACGCCTGGATTTATATCAAAATACACCACATCTCCTTCGTCGTAAATCGCGGCTCCAACCAAATTAGTATTGCCATTTGTGTTGTAGAACGCAAACTTAGCAATTGGGAATTGGAGTCCTGACGGTGTTGGGCCGCCTGCAAGATTCACCAAGACTATTCTAAATAAAGTTAGAGCTTTTCCAGCATCAGGATCACTTAGCGATACTCTCGATCCAGCCGGGAAACCCGCATTTGCGGTTATTCTTATGTCGTTGGTGCCGGCTGTTATGATGGCTCCTGGTGGGAGATTTGGTGGAGATAAGGCTTTTAGATAAACAGGATCGCCGAGATCGTATCCCGCTCCACCTGAGACATCCATATAGTAGAACCCTACCTGGGGAGGTACCGATGAAGGCAAAACCGGAAGTGTACCAGGGATCGGCCCAAGCGGCTGACCCATGTCGCCATCACTTGGTTTCACGTAGGATCCTGCTGGATAGCTTCCCCACCCAGTTAGGCGAATATTATTTGCTCTAACAAATCTTAGACCTGCAGCATTTACAGTTCCGAATTGCAGATAGGCTACATCCTGATCATCATAAAGCCCATTTGCATTAATATCCCAATAGGATATCCAAACGAAAAACTGATTAGCTCCCGGAGCTCCCACTCCAAATCCAAAATTGGACAGCGGAAGTCCCACGTCCGGATCTCCAGCATTTACCTTCGTTCCATATGTCTGCTGTGCTGCCGCCTGGCCGGATGCGAGTATCGCCAGGCATAGCAAAATGCATATCGATATTCTATTATTCACCGTAACACCTCTTTTGCAATTATTATGTTCAGTAACCTTTAAAAACTTATGCATTTGTGATATACTAATTAATTTATATTGTAATAAACTTTTTAAAAAAACACAAAAATAAATCAAATTCCGCTATCAGTCTGACTTAAATCCTCCTTGTATGAATTGCTCCGGCGATAGACAATTGAGTACCAAGTCAAATTGATCATTAATGTCTTATTTTTATTTATTTGTAGTAACTGCTGCTTTGCTGTGGGGATAATGGCATATGCATCCAACATCGGAATGGATCTGCTATCAGTTTCCGTCTTCATGCAGCGGCGCCCCGCATGTCCGTCAGCTCTGCTGCGTGGTGTGCAGTCGCCGTTCGCTATAGTCTCCGAAAAAACTCAATTTCTTAATACTAATATTATGTTGATTGCGGATAGCTTCGCGAATAAACGAAAAAATTATTTTGTAAAGATGTGTGCAAATGCTCTCTGATTTCGTCTGAATGCATACGTGTTATTTTTATAGAGTTCTGTCTTGTTTCGAATACTATTATCTCTATTATAACTACGATCATTCTCTTGAATATCCATATGATAATTGCTTTCGATATGTTTATATCCCTTAAATGCAAATTCTTCGTATACTCAATAGAGTATAGGGGTGAATTAGAATGAAGGGAGTAGTGTTAGCGACAGCTTTAATTCTAATGGCATGCTGTTGCACCGCATTGGCGAATCCACCATTGGTGCCGCCAGTACAGTACGAACAGTTTTGTGAAGCACAGAAGGTAGCCGGAACCGGTGTTGTTGATGTCAGTACCTCAATAGTCGATAAGAAGATCGCTCTGGAGTACTTCAACAATATGGCTGGAGATGGCGCTTTCGAGCTTGATCAGGAGCATGCTTACTCGCAGAATTCCGATAAGCTGCTGAGAAATATTTCCTCGGTCAACGGTGGAAATGAGACGCAGCTCAATCTATTTGAAAAGACAAAGCTCACTTATGATAGCGACGACACGCCTCTCATGGGTGCCAAGTCACTGAATTCCAAGGAGTTTTACGGTGGAATAGGTGCGAAGATCCAGGAGTCTTTTGCTGTTTATGAAATGGAGAAGGATCAGACCTCTTTCTTTGTCTCAACCACGCCCTATAATCCCAAGGAACCGGTAGCGCCTGTCAACCAGGACTACTTGCAGCTTCTGGCATTGTATTATCCACAGGAATATGCTCAGTACACGGCACAGACCACTCACACCATAACTCCTGAGCAGCTTATCAAGGAGCTCAAGAATGCGGGAAGGGACACTGACCGAGTGGCTGCCCTCATGGGCAACAATGCGGCCCACGTGATCGGCCTTGAGACCAAGAATACCTTCAACGGCACATGGGGAACGGATGCTTCCATGCACAAGATATTCTACAAGGATATCAAAGCTCACGAGATGTTCTCAGGAACATTCGAAGCTGAGAAGACCATCAAGTTCCATGAGAATCCCGTGCCCGAAAGAGATCGCCCTGTTTGCGACGGCATAGATTGCTAGAAAATCGGCAATCTATCTCTTTTTATCTTTCTCTTGCAGCTTTCTTGAAGATCTCATTGATGACCTGGACTAATCTGGTGTAAAACGGCGAACAGTCCGCAGATGATTCAGTTTAAAATGGCATAAAAAAAGAGTGTGTAGGTTACAGGTAATATATCATAGATTACTGTGGAGTTAAATCAAGATTGAATTTGGGCGGTTAATGTAACCGGAAATTGTTACATAGTGCAAAATTCGATTTCCTGCACCCATCTCAATTGCATTGCTTACCTTCTGGAGGTTTTCAATGTAGATGGCGCGTTCGCTGTCACTCATGCCCTTTGTCGCTTCTTTCAGATCCATGTTCTTAATTAGCTCCCATTGTTCTCTTTTTGATAATCTGTCCCATTCTACGCGGGTTGGTTTCCCTTTTTGGGCGGGCATATTATCGTCTTGTGCATTGGAAGGTAACACGATTTCGCAGCTCATATCGGAAAGGTCGCCTGGTTGCTCTGCTACGTGCTCATCAGCCGCACCAGTTACCTTCGGACGCGTCTCCCTATAAAGTCCGTATCTCACTATCTGATCTCCTGGCGTCCAGCAGCCGTGTCCTCTCCTTTTCGGATATCGAGGGTGGTCTTCCTTTTCTTGACGCCAACCTCATACCGTCTGAAGTTGCACTCTTAAATACTTATCGTAGGCCGCTAAAATTTGTAGAGTCCTGAAATAAAACCATAGTAGACTGAAGGTTAGCCTCTGGGTAAAGAGCCATTTGTTTTGGCAGTAGTGTTTTGCACCGTCTGCCTGGGCGAGGCTGAGACCGTGGCCTATCAGCTTCGGTAGGCCTGTAAGTTCGGCGGGGTGCGGGGGGATAAAAAACGTCTGCTGAAAATGCAATTGGAGCCTCCGGCAAGCTCTCGGGCCGGGCCTGCTCGCGCGTGCGTGCGCTCGTGTTCTGGGTCGCAGGGTGCTCGTTCGTGGCTTTTGGTGGTGGCCCAGAAGATAATTCATGTAGTTTTTCTGGGCGGGATTTGGAAAACAAAGCGATGTATGGGCAGGTACAAATGAGACCCTTCTGAGATCACGTCTTCAAAATCAGCTTATAGTATCCGGCATTGTGGAGATTTTGCAGTATCATAGTCAATCCGAAACCAAGATTATGCATGACCATCATCCTCACTTTCTTGATAGCATCATGTCTTTCTTTTTCATCATATTTTTAAGCAAATTATTTGAATTAACTAATACCAATTAATATTTTTAAATTAAATATTCTAAAATAACTTATATCAATTCAATTGTTTGCATTTAACAATTTTTGTTTAATTATATCTATTTAATTTTTCATTTAATTTTGACGACTAACACAATATATGAAAGCAGAAACATCCGTCAGAAAAAAGTAATGATATTTTTATGTGGTGATATAGTTTTATCAATTATCTTTTTCAATCCGCTGGCAAAGCATAAGGATAGAATACTCTTGCATGAAATTCTCAAAGCGTTATACAGAAAAATTTATATATGATCAGCGATAACATTTGGATAGATCCGGGGTTTCTTAAGCAATTTTTAAGTCATCCATCCCCTCGAGATGAATAGACCCGGATCTTCCCCTTTAAAATCTAAATCTCAAGAACCATTTTGCAATTCATCCTTGCAAATATGCAAATGCGTCTGGTTTAAAATCTCATCTCTCCATGATATACGATTATGATCGAGATTGAAACAGCGAAACCTGTGGAGGTTGTTGATATCACAGATCATGTTGAGCAAACTATGCGAGAGAGTGGCGTAGAAAACGGCATCTGTCTGGTCTATTCTCTTCATACAACTACTGGATTGACTATCAATGAGGCAGACGGCGCTTTGATAAATGATATCCTGAACCTACTGCAGAGAATCGCTCCCCAGGGTGCAGGATACCAGCATGATCGGGGCGACGGCAATGCTCATGCCCATTTGCAGGCTACCTTGCTCGGAAATAGTCTCATAATTCCCGTTGAGAGGAGGAGACTGGCTATGGGTGTGTGGCAGAGAATACTCTTCTTCGAATTGGATGGGCCGAGACGCAGAAGCATTTTTATTAGGGTACTGGCCGATTGATGCGCCAAAAAAACTAAATGAGGGAAAAATCCCTCGAGCCTTCTGCCTATTTGAATATGGTTGTGCCCGTGGTCCTGGCCAGCTCTTTGAAGGCCGCCATGAGGCCCTTTGTGACCTCTCCCGGCTTGCCGGTGCCCACGACCCTGCCGTCCACCTTGGTGACGGGCGCAACCTCTGCTGCTGTGCCTGTAACGAAGACCTCGTCTGCCGTGTAAAGGTCGAACAGTCCTAAATCCCTTTCCCGGATCTCATTGCCGCTGGCTTTGGCCAGCTCCATGACTGCATCCCTGGTTATGCCCTTGAGGTTGTTTATGGTAAAGGGTGTGTATATCTTTCCTTCTTTGACGACGAAAATATTGTCTCCGCTTCCTTCAGACACCAGTCCCCTGGAATCAAGTATGATGGCCTCATTGCCGCCTTTGATATTGGCCTCAATTTTCGCCAGGATATTGTTCAGATAGTTGAGGCTCTTGATGTTGGGCGGCACGGTGTCTGGGGCATTTCTGCGCACAGCGACGCTGATTGCCGTGAGGCCGACCTCGTAAAGGTCTCCATACATTGCCCCCCACTCAACGGCAATGATGATGACAGAAGCCAGGCTGCACTTATTGGGATCAAGTCCCAGGTCGCCATAGCCTCGGGTGACAATGGGCCTTATATAAGCATCACGCAGGTTATTCTTCCTCAGTGTCTCCAGGATTGCCTCGCACATCTCCTCCTGGCTCATGGGAACGCAGAGCAAGATGGCCTTGGCCGAGTCGAAGAGTCTTTTGACGTGATCCTCTAGTCGGAAGACGCGTCCTCCATAGGCCCTTATGCCCTCGAAGACTCCGTCTCCATAGAGAAATCCATGATCGAAAACTGAAATCGCAGCCTGTTCCGCAGGAACAAACTTTCCATTAATATAAATTAGGTCCATAGGGCATCTCGTCATCTGACAATTGCAAAGGATAAATGCGTTTTGATCGTTAAGTGAGTCGACGGGTTTATTAGTGAAGGAAGGAAGGAAGGTGCCTACTTTTAACGGGGTTTGGAGCTTATGGCAAGACTTGGTTTCGTCGTCTCGGAGTTCAATCGGGACATTACCTATCAGATGGAGCTTTTGGGCAGAGAGCATGCCCAGTTCCTGGGAGCAGAGGTCGCGACTGTCATTTATGTTCCTGGTGTTTATGACATGCCCATCGTGGTGAAGAGGCTGCTTCGTCGTGAGGACATCGATGCGGTCGTGACAATCGGCTGCGTGATTCAGGGGGAGACTGCACATGATGAAATTGTGGTGTCGCAAGCGGCCCGAAAGCTGATGGATTTGTCTTTGGAGTATGACAAGCCGGTAACTCTCGGCATCACTGGACCTAAGATGTCCCGGCCTGATGCCCACAAGAGGGTGGATTATGCCAAACGGGCGGTAGAGGCGGCAGTCAAGCTCCTGCAGAGGATGGGGGGAGAATAGTCTATGGTCTCCTCGCGAATGGCCTCTATCCACGAATCAACAACCATGAAGATCTCGGCTACGGCCAAAAAGCTGGCTGCGGGAGGTCAAGACATCATCGATATGGGTGTCGGCGAGCCGGATTTCGATACGCCTAAACATATTGTTGAGGCGGGCTGCAGCTCCATCAGAATGGGCGAGACTCACTATGCTCCCACGGCTGGAATTCCTGAGCTGCGGCGGGCCATCGCCGATAAACTGGTCCGGGAAAATTTGCTCCATGCTACTGCAGATGATGTCGTTGTGACTCCCGGAGCCAAGATGGCTGTATTTGCCGCCATGCAGGCGCTCCTCCAGGAGGGTGATGAGTGCGTTCTCATCGGGCCGTCCTGGGTGAGCTACGAGCCCTGTGCGGCCTTTGCCGGAGCTAGCGTTGCCTGGGGAAAAGTGGATGACAATTTTATGCCCCAGGATCTGGCGGAAAATATCAGTCCCAAGACGCGGCTCATCATTGTTAACTCTCCATCTAATCCCACCGGATCCGTATTCGACCGCAAGGTGCTGGAAGAAATTCGGGATCTGGCCGTGGATCACAACCTGTTTGTCATATCCGATGAGATCTACGAGAAAATTATTTACGATCGCGAGCATATCAGCATAGGCTCAATGCCGGGAATGGAGGATAAAACCGTGACCATTAACGGCTTCTCCAAGGCTTATGCCATGACGGGATGGCGTCTTGGGTACCTTACCGGTCCTAAAGAGGTTATGAAATGGGTAACCAGACTGCTTTCTCATTCCGTCTCTCAGGCCACAACCTTTGTACAGCGCGCCGGAGTTGTCGCGTTGCAGGGGCCGCAGGGCGAGGTCGCTTCCATGGTGACGGAGTTTCGGGCGCGCCGGGATATGCTGGTCGCGGGCCTGAAGGATTTAGGAATACCCTGCAGCGTGCCTGGGGGGGCCTTCTACGTATTTCCGGATGTATCCTGTTTAGGCGGCGGGGATGCTTTTACCGATAAGCTGCTCAAAGATGCCCTCATTGCGGCCACGCCCGGATCGGCCTTTGGACCGGGAGGCGCAAATTATGTCCGGCTCTCTTATGCCACGTCCCAAAGTCGAATCAAACAGGCTCTGCAAAGGATAGAGAAGATTGTGAAATAGGAGTGGATAATCATTTTTTGGCTCGTGGATCGACAAGGACGAAGCGGGGAAGTCCTCAGCGAGCCCGGCTATCCTTTAGTAAATACCAGCTAGAAATTGAACCCGACAGAAAGCAAATCAAGACTGTCATGGAAACTCGGTCCAGGGATTCTACACCATTTCCAATTATACCATTGTTGAAAATAAGATACCCCATATAGCCGGAGATCATACAGAGGATGGGTATAGTTATAAACCATCCTGGTCTGCTAGTTGTGATTATTCCTTCACTATAAAGTTCTTTGATTGTCTCACCTAAGATATATGAATAGGCACCTAATCCAGAATAAAAAGTACTCCACAATGGGACATTCTGGATTCTGATATCTCCGTAGGAATATATGAAATAAGCAAAAATAATTGTGCATAGTATGCTATATATAATTGAATAGAGTCCGCAAAGCTTGAAGTAGTATGAGATTGTACGGGCGGAATGCATCTTATGTCCATTGATGTCCCACTTAGCGTTATTGATAGCATTTATAAGGTCATAATTGGCTCGATCGTAATAAAGAAAGGCATCTTGCTCATTAGACATATATAGTTCTTTTAACGCTAAAGTGTAAAAATCATAGCTGTCCTTGATATCTATAGAAGAACTTTGGGCTGCCCTTAGGTTGTAACTTAACCGCCTTATATTATTTTCGAGTGTTCTAAAAGATTTTATATATGTGTGTTGGCGGGGTGGGGGGGTTGATTCATTGCTTTGAATACATAACTAGTAGTATATATAAGTTTTTAAACTTATGAGGATTTCGTCTCGCCTTACGAACTCAAAAACTGCGTCTACGTTACTGCTAAGGTTTGGCCTGAGTCTTGGACCAGGAGTACATGTGCCAGTGTGACCGTTCAAGATATTGGAACTGAACTGGAAATGAGGGAACACGGAAGCGGTGATTACAGCTTCGAAGAGATGACAAATCTCAAGTGGGAGAACAGATCCATCGAGTCGCTAAAGAACGTCTCTGCCAGCTACTATCCGACGACCTTCGAGCTGCCTGGCAACAATGGCCTCAATTATGCCTCCAAGTGGACTGAGGAGAGCCGGGCCAAGAACCACATCACAGGAGCCGTCATGCATGAGACCTACCGCTATGCCACCAACGTGGACCGCGATTCGTACATCAAGATGGACGAGAACGGCTCGAAGATGATGGTGGACTCCAGCTTCACCGGCAAGGGCAGCATTGGCTTCTTCAAGAAGGCCTCGCCGGATGATGGACCCAAGAAGAAACCCATCTTTGAGAGCCAGGAGGATTACAGCGGCCAATTCCGCATCAACGAATCGTTTGATGAATATGGCAAGAACGTCGTCACCAATAAGGCTGCATCCGGAGAAGGCTTTGTGGCTGCAGACAAGAGAATACGCTCTTCCCAGAGAACCTACGAGTCTGGAACCGGCGCATACAAGAGCGAGGAGATAGTCGACTCCTTCAGCAATTATATGGCGAAGGATATCGAGGTTGCTCATAAACCGAGCAGCTACAACTACTCTCCCTCCGTCCAGGCAAACCAGGACATGAAGTGGAATGAGGGAATGTGGTCCAAGAGCGGTAATCTGCGCGGAGGCGTTATAGTCGCTGCAAACGACTCCTCAGGAGGCGCAATCGAAAAACCGTGCAACACTTCCGATAAGGGCACAGCTCCCGCTACTATCATCAGCGAGAAGTACTCATCTCTGGAGTATTTGAAGAAGGATTCAATAGCACTCGGCTTAAACGAGATGAAGACCAATGCCACCTTCAACGGTGTTGCCGATTTCAGGGCAGCGTCGGTCGGTACAAATGCCACGGATGAGGTAGACAATGAGGAGCGCTATGCAGGTGAATTTAGCCTAACGCGTCATATTCTCATGACCGGCGTATCGAAGTACGACTTCCCGCATATCTCCGTAACCAAGGAAGGCCAGACGAAGTCCGCATGGGTCAATCGGGTTAACTCGACGGTCGCTGATTACACAATAACTGTAACCAATGACGGCAATCGTGCTCTGGCTCCTGTGTACGTCGTGGATCTCTTCCCGCCGGGAACGCAGTACATCAACTCCTCGGTCAGGCCGTTGGCACTTTCGGCAACCAGTGCCAACTGGACGATACTGCACCTGGGCATTGGCAACAGCTTGACCATTAACCTGAGGCTTAACATCACTGAGAATGCACCTGACAACGTGCTCAATTGCGTCACAGTCAGTGGGATTACAGGCGGTTCATTGGTGTCATCAACCAATTGCACGAGCCTGGATTCCGCATGGCTAGGCTGCTGCGCGCCCAAGGTGTTTGTGGAAAAGAAAGCACAATTGGACCCATCAGATCCTACTGTGGTGCATTACACCATTCTGCTCAGGAACAGTGCCAATAGCATCTGGGCCGCTAAGGTTACCGACGAGATTCCTGGAGATATGAGCCTCCTGAAATCCTCCGTTGAGCCATACATCGTAGACCCGGTTTATATCCAATGGAATTTCGCAAATCTACGGCCTGATGAACTGGTAACCATTGAGTACAGCATGCATGCGGCAAGGAATGGGGCCTACACCAATAAGGTGCATGTGGATACCAGCGCGTTGGATGGATCGAGCAGCGGTTCTGCCGATGCATCCGCCTACATAGATGTGAGGGAGACGGGAGTGGCTCCAAGGACGGTCAGGTATGACGGATGGCAGCCGCCAGACTGGGATCTGAACACATCTGACGAAGGCATAAGCATTTAGGGTGCCTGGGGTTTTGGCCCAGGCGGCCTTTTTATTTTTAATATTTTAATCTTTTACTGCAATATATTGCTGGATTCATTGTAAGAAAATGCAATCTCTTATTCGGGCACGCCAACCTTAATAAAGAAGCCTTCCAAGAATCTGTCGTGGTATAGCATGTCATTTCAGATCGAGAAGATTCATGCTCGTGAGATCCTTGACTCACGAGGAAACCCGACGATAGAGGTCGATGTTTATACTTGCTGCGGCTTTGGGCGCGCGGCTGTGCCCTCCGGTGCATCCACCGGCACGCACGAGGCATTGGAGCTACGCGATGGAGGCGACAGATATGGTGGCAAGGGCGTCCTCAAGGCTGTCAAGAATGTAAATGAGGTTATAGCTCCCGAGCTGCTGGGCATGAATGCCTCTGCCCAAAGAGAGATCGATGATTTCATGATCGAGATGGATGGCACGCCCAATAAGTCCAATTTGGGTGCCAATGCCATTCTAGGCGTCTCTATAGCAGTGGCCAAGGCGGCTGCATCCTCTGCGGAAATGCCGCTCTACAAGTACCTGGGCGGAGTGAATACCTCTCGCCTGCCCGTTCCTTCCTTCAACGTCCTCAACGGAGGCCAGCATGCAGGCAACGAGCTCTCCATCCAGGAGTTCATGATTCAGCCCACCGGGGCCAAGACATTCAGCGAAGGTCTGCGCATGGCTGTTGAGACCTATCATGCTCTGGGCAAGATCTTAAAGGGCAAGTACGGTGTGGGTGCAACCAACGTCGGCTACGAAGGTGGCTATGCACCGCCGCTGGTGAGGACTCGCGATGCTCTGGACGCCATCATGAGCGCTCTTGATGTCAGCGGCTATGGCGAGGATATCAAGATCGGCCTGGATTCGGCTGCCTCCAGCTTCTACATGGAAGGCGGCTACTCCGTGGACGGAAATCGGCTCTCGTCTGGAGAGCTTATTGATTACTATGTCGATCTAGTCAAGACTTACCCCATTATTCTGCTGGAAGACCCATTTGAGGAGGAGGCGTATGACAGCTTTGCCGAGCTTACTGCCAAGCTGCCGGGAACGATAATAATAGGAGACGACCTTTATGTCACCAACATAAAGCGCCTGGAGAAGGGCATCAAGATGCATGCCGGCAATGCCCTGCTGCTCAAGCTCAACCAGATCGGGTCCGTCTCCGAGGCATTTGATGCGGCACGCATGGCCTTCCGGGCAGGCTGGAAGGTCATGGCCTCTCATCGCTCGGCAGAGACTGAGGATTCGGCTTTAGCCGATGTGGCCGTAGCTTTGGGCTGCGAGCTGCTCAAGACCGGTGCGCCGGCTCGTTCCGAGAGGACGGCCAAGTACAATCAGCTTCTCCGAATACAGGAGCAGTTGGACGAGGCGGCGGAATACGCCGTCATTTAGGCTTTTAAAAAAGGCTCTGTCCCGGGAATTTGGGAAGAGCCAAGCTTTTTTTGGTTTAATATTATTTTTATTTAGATTTGTCCTGCTTACCGGGATTTTCCCAGCCGTTCCCCAAGCTCAAACGCTCGCCTGCAGTCCTGCGGGAAGACGGTCCTGTGCCGCTGCTTCCTTTCCTCCGGGTCGACATAACTGAATACCATCTTTTTGTAATCCTCAAACTGGAGTATGCTCGGCATAAATCGCTTTGAGGAAGCATCTTCGTATCAGTGCTCGACGAAAGCGGGAAAGAAGGACGGATGAAGTGCCTTGGTCCAACAGAGACTAACGGCTCAAATTTATAGAGCTTCGTAGAGGAATGATCGCAAGAAGGTAGATCATGATTCCTAGGATTTATAGCGATTTACCAAGTTTCAAAGAGGTTGTAGAGCCCCGAAATCATTTCGCCTTCGACCGCTATAAAAACAGAACTGACACAAAATAATTTCAAGACTCTCTGCAAAATTCTCAGCCTATATCTATATTAACGATAAGTGCACATTAGTATGTAATTTTGAATTATTGAATTGATGTGGTGACCGAATATGCACAAATCAAAGCTCTTTAGGCAATTGCTGGAAAAACCAGGTTTAATCTTAAGACCATGCGGCTATGATGCTCTCTCTGCCCTATTGATTGAAAACGCGGGATTTAAATTGATGGGAACATCGGGATATGCGATTTCCGCATCGGCAATCGGACAGCCCGATCTAGGACTGATTAGCTTTGGAGAATTGCTGGAGAGAGCCAGAAATCTAATTAACAGCGTCTCGATACCGGTTGATGTTGATGCTGATACGGGCTATGGAAATGCCCTGAATGCCTATTGGACTGCCAAAAATTACATTTGGGTCGATGCTGCAGGCATAAGAATTGAGGATCAGACCTGGCCCAAGCGCTGCGGCCATATGAGCGGCAAATCGATCATCTCCAAGAATGAGATGGTCTCGAAGATTGCTGCTATGATCAGAGCGAGAGATGAAGAGGGCCGTGATCTGGTTATTGGAGCAAGAACTGATGCCAGAGCTATAGAAGGAATCGATAAAACCATCGAACGAGCCATGGCTTATGCAAAAGCCGGGGCGGATTATATTTATGTGGAATGCCCGCAATCTCTGGAGGAAGTAAAACAACTTGTTATGCGTATCGAAATACCGCTGGCATTCAACCTAATTCCAGGTGGCAAAACACCCTTATTCTCCATTTCGGAACTGGAACGAATCGGCGTGAAGTATCTTTCCCTTCCCATGGTCTGCCTCTATCCTGCTGCCAAAGCCATGTCGAATGCCTTGCAGGCATTGAAAAATGGCGATCTTGAAAAAGTGGGTGAATTAGGCATAAATTGGTCCGAATTTAACGTGCTTATGGGTGGCCGAAAGTGGAGGCAGTTGGAAGGCGAATTCGGGACGGCAAGCCAGCCATCCGGATAGAGCACTGTGAGATCAATAATGATGAAGGATGATGAGATGAACGATCGTGGTGGGAAAGACAGAGGCATCGATATCCCGGGACGCCTGAGACGGCTCTCCAATTTCGAACGGTATCTGCTATGGAGCGCAGAAAATAACCTGGCAGCGGTCGCTCGTATCCACGGGGATGTTCATGAGGATGACCTTCGTAGAGCGATAGATTCAGTCGGCGCAGTGCACCCACTCATGAGTGCCAGGGTCGTTATTGATGGGCATCATGATATCTGGTTCTCGACTGATCATGCCCAAAAAGCGACATTGCGTACTGTACCAAGGACCTCTGAAGAGCAATGGTTCGAGGAGGTCAGGCTGGAGTACCTTGTGCCTTTTAAACCTGTTAGGGGTCCGATGATAAGGTTCGTGCTCGTGTGTTCTAAGGAGGTTTCAGAGCTTATCGCCTTTTCCCAGCACAGCATTTGCGATGGGGTCTCCTTGGCGAACCTGCTCCGTGACATCCTTGCCAGCTATGCAAATCCGGTCGAAGGGGGACAGGCCATTTGCCCGCCTAGAGCCACCGATTACCTGGATAAAAGTGGTATTATCTCTTTAAAGTTTACATATGATGCTGACATCGATCATTATAACAATCAATGGCAAAATAAACCTCATTATTTTTCCCAAGAAGATTTTTGCTGCATCTATAAAGCTCTCGCCGGAAGGGTCCGGCACGAAATAGTGGTCCTTCAGCTTGAGCCGGAGGAGACCATGGACTTAGTTTCCCGGTGCCGGGAGAATGCAGCGACAGTAACCTCAGCATTAACTGCAGCATTCCTCGCCGCATATCAGGAGATAAGGGGCCAGCTTCCCGAGAATAGGAGGACCATCCAGGTGCCGTTTGACCTGAGAAGGCGTCTTGGCGCAAATCACGGAGACTTCCTTGGCTTCTTTGTAGGGGCATTCAAATTCCCTTTTGCCTACGACTCCAAAAGATCCTTCTGGAAAAATGCACAGGAGCTGCAAGAGATCATCCGGAAAAGAGCTGAGATGATTGATACCTCAGCTATTGATATGGAACCTTTCGATCCAACGCTTGTGGACGCCTTCACTAACTGCGCCCCCTATGTGGATCTCCTCCCGGAGGCTTTCAGCCAGACTGAAAACCTCTCCGCACTTGCCCGAGACAGGGATAACATAGCTTTTGAACTCTGCAGCAAGGCCGTTTATAATCTCCCAGGCACCATATCCTCAAACATCGGGCGGCTGTATTTTCCCGAGACATACGGAAGCCTCAGGCTCGATCGCATGTTCTTCGTGGCTCCTGCAAGCGAGGCTTTTCCTTTGTTTATTGCGGGCGTCAGCATCAATGACCGGTTGGCATTCTCCCTGAATTATGTCGAGCGGGTGGGTGGAGGGGACGCACTCACCGGGGATATGATCCGGATAAGAAATAGGGCGCTCGAATATCTCGGTTTTCCTGAAGAGGCCAGTGATCGGGCAATATGAGTGATAGAGGACATATCATTTGAATGCCGTCTCAACTTTTATCCTGCCATCCCTGATATCTATTTCAGTCTGATTTATTTTGGCCTTAACATCTGCAGGCGTAACCTTCTCGTAGTACTTGCTCTTTGCCAAGCCCACGCCGTTCTCCTTGATGCCCAAAGTTTCGGCCTGGCCAAAGGGCAATTGGCCGTCAATATACAGTCTCAGCGCGCGGTAGAGGCTGCTATCCACGTTCTTCGTCATAGATGTGAGTATATGCTTGGCCTGTTCAGGGTCGGTCATCTCAATTATCAGCGCCTGGTCAGAATCAACACCTATGGCATATTTGTCTAATTGCTGGGCAGCCTTGAAGACACCTAGGCCTGTGGTTCCAGCAGCCTGGAAGACTATATCTGCTCCTTCTCCATACATCTCTTTGGCCTGTGCTTCTCCCTTGGCCGAATCGTTCCAGCTTTCTGCATACGCCACCATGATCTCAATATCCGGTCTCACAGACCTGGCGCCCTGCTCATATCCAATGACAAAGTCGTTTATGATCGTGGTGTTTTGCCCGCCAAGTATGCCGATTATGCCTGACTTTGTCATTAGTCCGGCGTAAACGCCCGCGAGGTAAGCACCCTCGTTCTGCCTGTAAAGGATAGAATAAACGTTGCTGCAATTGCCTTTTGTGTAGTTCACGGCGGAATCATAAATTATGAACCTCTTATCAGGATGCTTTTGGGCCACGTCCTTTAGTAATTCCGCCATTGAATAAGTGCCTACAATCATAATATCGTAATCCTTATTGGCAGCAGCATCCACAAGCGCAGGCTTCCAGCTGGAGGAGTTATATCCTGTCTCGATCGTCTCCACCTCAAGCTGGAAATTCGCACCGGCTTCGGCTATGCCGCGCACAGCCGAATCAAAGAACGATTTGTCACCCTGAGCGCCATTAATAAAGTGGACAACCTTCACAGCTTTCTTCTCGGGCTGATCGGAATAACAGGTACACAATGGCGCTATGAATATAAGGACTATAATCCAAATGGCGAATAATTTTCGTCTCATATTGTGGAATGGTGCTCTCTACTATTATACAGCTTCGTTTGCAGGAATCTCCTAAATCACTAAAATCACAATATGTTTCCCCACAAATAGCATCTAACTTGATCGGGTTCCTCGCTATTTAAATTGAGTAGATTGAGCCGCAATTTTCCAAGTGTAGTTGGCTATTCTGAAGCGCCTGCACTACTCTATGCGGATAAAACCATGCCATTACGGCTACGAGCGCCCGCCCGCGCGCGTGTGTGGGCGGCGGCCTCATGCGGTTGTGGGGAGGCCGTGGCCCGGCTGCGAAGGCCTGGGAGCGAGCTAGTACGCCCGGTCGAGCAGTCGGACGATGATGTTGCAGTCGGCATCGAGCTTTATCAATTGAATTCTAATTAGTCATAAAATTATGGCTATTTCACTTCAGCAAGCTTCTTTGCCAGATCCAACGCCCTAATCATTTCCTATCGCCCTACATTGCCCCCTATCTTCTTCTCTATGATTTCCAGAGTCTGGCGTAAATTATGACCGAGGATAGCCGCAGCTTCGCGTATGGTCACATCCCAACGCCTGATAAAGCCTTCTTCGTCGATATCTTCTCTCTCCATGATCTCCAGGATACCTTTGAAAGTACGATCTTTTGCGGTCTTTACTTCGCCCATTTTAAAACCTCGTCGGATATTATTTCATTCAAATATATTTGAATTAAGTCTCCTACCGCAATCTTTATCGCAAATCATTGGAAGATAGCCCTATAAACATGCCATTAAACTTTATAAGGCAACATGCTCAAAAAAAATGCGCTTTGGAGTTTAAGAGCAGTAGTTTTGTGTATTTGGTTAAAACTAGAGAGGATCTGGGAGTGGATTCGAGGTGAATCTTGAGGATTTTCTAAATCTGCCTACAGGAAAGGTCGCCGATATAGTGCGTTCGAAGTGGTCTAAGGTGTGCGTCTTTCCCACAGATGGAACAAGGCGGTGGCATATGCTAGAGCACCTCTCTAGAGTCATATATGGTGGTGCAGAGGAAGCGCCATTTAGAATTATGCAAGCTCTTCTTTGATCACGGCATTGATACCCTTCTATCGCCCATTTTCAGGCCGGACCTTCTGGACCGCGGTGAGGCATATATGAAGGAGGTCATGAAGCCGTTGACCTGGCTGGCTAGCCATCCCAGCTACTTGAGCTTCTATAAGGACTACGGCGTCGGCTTTCATGTTTACGGCGAGTACCGCGAGTATCTCAGATCAACGCAGCACGGCTATTTGCTTGATACATACGCCAGGTTGACCGATCTCACTCGAGATCGCCGTTCACATCGTCTGTTCTTTGGCATATTCATGGGCGGCCCAACAGAGACAATCTCCAAGCTTATATCGGAGTTTTACTCAGAAAAGGATCGCCCGCTCGATAAGAAAGAGCTGATAGAGATGTATTATGGCGAGTACGTAGACCCGGCAGATATGCTCATTGGTTTTGGAAGATTTTGCGTCCACGATGCTCCATTACTGCTTGGCCATGAGGGCCTAAAATTTCACACCAGCCCCTCATTATATACTAATCAGCAACAGCTGCTGATGATCCTGTACGATTACATCTACATGCAAAGGAATAGGACGCCTGATTACTGCGACCTCAGCCAGGAGGACCGCGTCAAAATGAGGGACTAACTATAGATCCAATCTGGATAAGATCATTAGAATTAGCGAAAATCGCGGAGTATAGAAACTCCTATAAGTACTGACAGCGAACTTGAGTGTAATGGCGAGTTCCGAGAAAGGGCATGGCAGATTGGCTGCCTCTGCCGAGGTCCGGCCGGTGGCAACCTCTTTTATCATTCTAGCCGTCTTATCAGCCGGCGTCGTGTTCTTTTCCTGGATCTTATTGGTCCTGCAAAAGAATGATCTACTAATTTGGGCTCTACAGAGCGATCCTCTCTTCCTTTGGTCCAGCATATTGGCGGTACTAGGTCTGGTCTATGCAGCATGGCGATCCGATCCCGGGTCGAGGTCTCGCCGAGCCTGGGGGATCATGGCCTCTGCACAGGCGTTAAGCCTCTT
>Ga0172381_10003109_pt1 | contig 17782 bp, 22 predicted proteins | sample Leawel6488metaG_FD_119754 | JGI IMG/M metagenome (GOLD analysis project Ga0172381, IMG submission 119754) | Leachate microbial communities from a municipal landfill in Southern Ontario, Canada - Leachate well 64-88 metaG | ecosystem: Engineered > Solid waste > Landfill > Unclassified | place... | reverse complement strand
CTTTAGTCCGCTAAAGTCATCTCCTCCTGCTGCTCTTGTAATTGTTATAGTACAACTAGTTGCACTACATACAAATCCTTCAACATTCAAAACAACATCAAGGCATTTTTGATTAATCTCTGCCTGAGCACCCTTGTCTGATACCACACTACTGATTATCCCCCAAATAATTGCAACTGCAACCAATGCCAAAACAACCATTATAATAGTAGTTATAATTTCAGACATAGCCTTTCTATTTTTCATTTTCACACCTCCTTTTCAAACAATATAATAGAACAAAATGAGTATCTACATATTTAAATGTTTTTATCCTTCATTGAATGTATCTAATAACTCAAAATATTCTCTTTTTTTCATTACTTTATCGGATTCGGAAAGTCCCACTTGTTCGGAGAATTTCCAAAATGCTTGAGGTTTATATCCCTTTTTTCTAAGTGTGGCTATAGTTGGAAGAACTGGATCATCCCATCCAGAATAGACTTTATCTTTTATTCCTTGAGTTATTTTTGTTGCTGAAAGTTCCATATCAGTAAATTTATACCTCCCTAAAAAAGCAGTCCAAGGAAATTTTTTCTCAAGCCCTAAGCATTTGTAAATCATTCTTTGTCTTTCAGCATTATCTCTATGTTCCTTTGCTCTTATGATATGAGTCATTCCCAATTCTATATCATCTACAGTTACCGATAAATTCATTAATGGCCAAACACGATATTTTTTCTTTTGCTTTGGATGAGAAGTCAAATTAATTCTTGCCAGAGGAAAATCTCTCATTGCGGGATTTTTGTCTTTCATGTTCGACTTAAATCTTAAAACAGCTTCCCCTTCAACATATCCATTTTTATCAAGCATTTTTTCCCATCTCTTCATTTGTTCCTTCATTTCCAAATTTCTGCAAGGGCATTCCTTTTTTGCATTTACAAATTCCTTAAACTTCTCGCTGGGGCAAGTACAAACATACGCAAAATCTTTTTTTATTAATTTTTCGACATATTTGTAATATAACTCCATTCTTTCTGATTGAATTAAGATAATCGCTTTTTTATTGAAGAGCCATTTTGATTCCTCTTCTATCATCTTATAAGCGGGCTCATAAATGTTTTCTGGATTAGTATCTTCTATTCTCACGTAAAATTTTCCTCCGTATTTCATTACGTAATCAAAAGAAATGCATGCTGTCATAGCATGTCCTATATGAAACGCTCCGGAAGGAGAAGGAGCAAATCTCATTATTACTCCCGTTTTAGAAACATTTGGTAATTCTGGCAATCCTTCTCTATGAGGACGTTCGCCAACTAATTCTTTTAATTTTTCAAATTCTTTCTCTTGTTGTTCAAGAGAGAGTTTGTTTATTTCACTAACTATTTTAGAAACTTCTTTTGCATATTTTCCAACCTCATCTTTTTTTAATCCTTCGTTAAATAAAGCAGAAATAATTGCTCCCTGAGCTGCTTTTCCACCATGGCTAATTGCATTTTTCAAAGCATATGCCTTTGCCTTTTCCTCAAAATCTTTCATAGAAAAAAATATTCAACATAGTTTAATAATTTTGCTAAAAACCTTGTTCGAAACTATCCGGTCTTAGTTTTCTTTCCAACAATTCTAGTCTTTGCTGTAAATGATAAATTTGATTGGATAAGTCTTCAATCTTTTCAGTCATATCTACTAATCTTCTCGCGAGTTTTCTCTTTCTATCTTGGGCATCTCCTGAATCAAAAGACTTTTCCGAAAAAGATTCTTTTTGTGGAGCACCAGAATCAGCAAAAAAACCAAGAGGAATAAACCCTGAAGAATCTTGTGAAGCTTGTGAAGTTTTTCCTTTAGTTGAGTTGCTGTTAGATTGAACTTCGGTAGTGGCTTTATTTCTTTTATAGCCTTCTGTAAGGTCTATTACATCTCTCTTTTTTGAACCAAAAAAACCCATGAGGTTCATAAGAAAAGATTATTTATAAGTATTTCGTGGATTTTTATTAGTTTAATGATTGAAAAACATTCTTAAAAGAATTTAAAAATACTGCTTCTATTATAGGTAAATAAAAGATGGCGTTCAAAACTGTTGATAAGTTAATAGAAGAAATAAGTCCTTATTATGCGGAAAGAGCTAAAAAGAAAGAGAAAGAAATTCTTCCAACCAATATCGTTCCGGAAGCAGAGCATAGATTAGTTTATGATGCAGTTTCTGAATCTCTTGAACCAGTTTATTTCTGGGTTTTGGACTTGATGGAGGATATGGGATTTAGTGTAGAGAAGCTAATAGATAATTTTTCTTCTTCCCCTGGTTCTGGGCATTTTGGAGAATTCGGACAAAGAGCAACCATAATGCAGCAGCAAGGAACAAAAATTTTAGGTGATATTAATAATGTTATAAGGAGCATACTTAATTTAGTTTATGATTTAAAAGAATTCAAAATAAGATTGAGTTCTTATGATGATTTAAAATCAAGCGAAAAAAAGGAAGCTGCTCTTCTTTCGCTTAAACAATTATGGATGGACAAAGTGGATATTAATAAAGGAAATTCAAGCATAAAAGCCATGGCTTTAGGACAAGCGGGATTTGTAACTTTAATTGACGCTTTTTTATTGGCAAAAGATGAAAAAGATGCAGATAAAATAGATTTAAATGACAGAGTTAAAAGAATTCTTAAATCTAGAATACAGGAATTTAACATTTGGGTTAAACAATCTGAATTGGAATTAAGAAAAAGATATGAGATAGAAAAATCCTATTTGAGAAGTCAGGTTAATAGTGTTAAAATTTATTCTAGATGGGCAAAACCATATTTAAGGGCAGCACAGCAATTAGAGCAAAAAGAGCAGGGAAGAAATCCCGATTTTGTAAAAACCTTCGATACAATTATTTTGGAATTGACTCTTTTAGGAAAGTCTCAAATGGAGGCGCCCTTGGAATTAAGGAAGCTTAAGGCAAGAAAATATTATCGGTGTGTTTTAGTTGATTTTTATTTTAGAGGGATACCTAGAAAAATTGCCCAGCAAGCTCATTATGCTTTTGGGGGAAGGGCAGAAGTGACGTTTAGAGCTTACTCTCTTAACGAGGATGAATTGGCAAAATTAAATGAAGAGATGGAAAAATCAGATCTTTCAGATGCCTTGGAATTAATTGAAGGAACAACAACCGAAAGTATAGGGCAGATTCAAGAAGAGATTGATTTCTTTTTAAATGAAGAGGAAGAAACTAAAAAGGGCAAATCATCTAGCGATGTAAATCCTATTTTAGCTTTATTTGGATATTATGAAAATAAATCAAGTCCATCATCAAAACCTTTAAAGAGCAAAGAAAAAAAGACGATAATTGTAAGAAAAGAAAATTTTATGGAAAGGGTGCATCTGAGACCATTAGCCGCTCAAAAAGCGAAAGAAGTTGCTTTCGATTTCTTTGATTATTTCAAGAAAGCTCACGACATGGCAAGTTATACTTAACGGGAAATGATTTAAATATTTTAGTCTGTTTAATATTTTATGGTTAAAATTAATGAAAAGGATTGGAAAAAGATTAAAAAAATAAAAAAAATTAAAATTTTCCCAAGTATAAGAGAAGAATCATTAAATAAAAAAGGGGTTGAAAAAAAATCAGAAAATCTCGAAGGAGAAATAAATGATTTAAAATTTTTAGAATTTTTAACACCTTCAATAAATTCAACAGAAAACCTTGCAAGCAGAAAATCAAGAAGTGTGAAACCAATAGAACGAAATGAAGAAGTTTTGTCCTTTATTCCAAAGGAAGAAGAAAAGAAGGAAAAAAAAGAAATAGATTATTCATTGCAAATAAATTCAAAAGACTACAAGCCTTTTTCTCCAAGAGAAGAAAAAAAACAGAATATTTTAACAAAATCATTTCAACCCCAAAGAGTTGATTTTAATGAAACAGGAAGAGACACAAGAATGCAGTTAAGAGAAGTTTTTTTTCAAGAAAATGAAATGAACAGATTGGCTTCTTCGCGAAGAGGAAGTGAAGAAGAGAGAAAATATAATGTAGACAGAGTTGATTTAACAGAAATTGGTAGAGAAAAGAGATATAAATTAATGAAATAATACAATAATTATATAAATATAATTTTAATAGTATAAACATGGGAAAAGAGGGAAAATATATCATAGGAGATTTGTATCAAGGAGGTTATTCTTCCTTAAAACATAATTCTGGAGAAACTTTTACGGGATATCATTTACCTGCGGGGAGTATTGGGGCTCCAACAAAGCCAGATACCGCAAACCAAATACAGCAGATTAATCAACTAATTAATCAAGGAATAATTCCTATAGAAGCTGGAGTTTTAAGCCCAGAAATTTTTGACCAAATTCCAAAACAACATTTCAAGGAAATTGGAAGAATGGCTGGTGTTACCGGGGCAAAACTTTCTGTACATGCTCCTTTAATTGAACCTTCTGGAATAGATCCTGAAGGAAGACGCCCTTGGGATAATACATACAGAACAATGGCTGAAACTCAACTAAACGACATGGTTGAAAAAGTTCATGATATAAAAAGCCAGGAGCCAATTCCAATAACAATTCATTCTTCAGGACTTCCTGGAACAGAATATGCGATGGGAAAAGGGGGAAAGGAAGTAGGAAGAATAATAGCAATAAATAAGGAAAGTGGAAAATTGATTCCTTTAGAAAAAGAAGAAAGATATCTTCCTGGAGGGGATTTAACAAAACTAGAGAAGGTGAATGCGAAAGAAGAGCTTAAAATGTTAAATGATAGCGAATGGAGAAATTCATTGTCTCAGGTAATCTATTACAAAGAAAACGCAGATAGGATTCTCTCAGAGGTTAAGCCTTATTTCCATTATATCGAAGATAAAAAATCCAAGGGAGAAGAAATAGATAAATCCGTTATAGATTCGGAAGCGATGAAACGCGCGGAAAATGCTAGGTTGTATTTAGAGGATGCTCATAAATATTTGAATGGTTTATTTAGCAAAGCGTATAAATATGGAAACGAAGAAGAAAAAAAGCATCTTATGGAAGTGTCTGATAATTTTAGAAAGGACTTGGGAAAAAATAAAACTACGATAGGCATATCAAATGCTTTGCAAACACTAATAGGGGGAATGTCTCAAGTTTCTCCAGAGATGTATGTACCTATAGAAAAATTTGCTTTAGAAAAATCTTCTGAAACATTTTCCAATGTTGCTCTAAACGCATATAGTAAATATAAGGATGAAGCCCCAATGATTTGCATAGAAAATATGTATCCTGGAATGGCATTTAATGCTGCAACGGGAGAGCAGGATATTCCGGGGATAGGGAATTTAGTTTTGGAATCGAGAAAAAAATTTGTTGAAAAGGCAGTGGAAAAAGGGATATCAGAAAATGAGGCAAAAAAACAAGCAGAAAGATTAATAGGAATGACTCTTGATACGGGGCACTTGAACATTTCTAAGAAAAAAGGATTTGAAGATAAGGATTTAAAGAAAGAAGTTGAAGAAATTTCAAAATACGTAAAGCATGTTCATTTATCTGATAATTTTGGATATTCTGATTCTCATCTTCCTGCAGGAATGGGAAATGCTCCTTTTAAAAATATTTTAGAAGAGCTTGAAAAAAAAGGAGTCAAATCAAGAAAGATTGCAGAAGCAGGAGGATTTGCTCAGCACTTTGGAACTTCTCCATACCCTATTCTTTTAGAATCTATGGGTTCTCCAATATACTCAATGCAAATGGCTCCATACTGGAATCAATCTCTTGGATTACAACAAGGATATTTTTCAGGATACGGACAAGTTCTCCCTCAAGGAAATTATGAAACTTTCGGAGCAGGATTTTCAAATCTTCCAGCAGAACTTGGAGGGCAAAGAGGTGGAGCCGGAGGAAGCAGAATGTCTGGCAAGCCTATGGAATGAGTCAAGTTAAAACTTACTTAATTGAGTAAAAAGATTTATTAATATTCATAACGATAAAGAGAGCATAATATGGTAAAAAAGAGAAAAGACAGTGAAGCGGATTGGAAACGAATTTTAAATAATGAAGCATTAATTGGTTCAGCAGTAACCTATGGAATGTCTGCTCTCATGAAGAGTAAACCAGAATTAAAAAAATATCAACATTATTTAGAAAGGCATATTGATAACTCAAGAATAAATGATAAGCTCAAAGAAATCCGTAAGGAGATGAATGAAAGTGGAAATTATCTTACTTCTGTAATGACTCGAACAGAAAAAGAAAAATTATTCGTAGAAGACATTGCAAAGTATGTTACTTCTGGAGGGCTTCTGGATGAAAGAGGGAAAAAAATATTATTAAAAAAAGAGGGCTTAGAAAAAAAAGCTGAGAGTGGTTTTTTCAAGGGATTTTTTGCAAAAAGGGAATTAAAAGGAGAAAAATATTTGGATAATACAATAGAAGCATTTCAGGATTTATACGCTTTATTCAAATCTGGAGATTATAAGGAAAGAATGCCTGAGTTAGAAAAAGCAGTTCAAACGGTAAATGACATGGGTTTTTTAAATCCAGCCATAGAAATTTTGAAAGATTATGGCTTAATAAATAAGAATAAATATAGCCTTCTAAAAAAAGCAGTAGTAAATAAAACAAGAGAAAGCGTTGATGATGTAACTCAGGGAATAGAAAAATATCTCGTAGTTAAAGAGGCAGCTGTAATTGCGGCTGGATTAATTGGAGCATTAATGGTATTCACATCAACAAATATGACTGGGGGGGTGATAGGCGTTTTAGGTAGCCAAAATATTAAGGCAATTGGGGCATGCTTATGTTTAATTGCATTAGGTTCTTTCTTAATGATTATAAAAAAGAGAAATAAATTAAAAACGTTTAAAAATGAATAGAGCGTACTATTCCTATAAAAGTTACTGGTAAAAGATGGTGAAAAAAAAGGAAAAGAACAATCTAAGAAAATCTGTTTCTAAAAAAACAAAAAAAATAGAGCCAAAGAATATTCCAACTTTGCATCTCAAAAGAGACACGGATATTGCAATGGATTTTGCAGTGAAAACTTATAAAAAATTTGATAAAGTAATAAGTTCTATAGTTCTTTTTGGTTCTGTAATGAAGCAGGATTCAAAACCAACTTCAGATATAGACATTATTATAATTATAGACGATGTTTCAATTAAATGGGATCAAGAATTAATCGCGTGGTACAGAGAAGAATTGGATAAAATTTTAAGAGTAAATCCATACGAGAAGATTATTCACGTAAATACTATAAAATTAAGCAATTGGTGGGAAGATTTGTTAAGAGGGGATCCAGTAATATTAAATGCTTTGAGATACGGAGAATCAATGGTTGATGCTGGAGGATTCTTTGAACCTTTAAAATATCTTCTTTTGCAAGGGAAAATAAAACCCACCCCCGAAACAATTTATAATTGTTTACAGAGAGCTCCTATTCATTTGGCAAGAAGCAGAGCTGCAAAATTGGGAACAATAGAAGGACTTTATTGGACAATGGTTGATTCAGCACATGCAGCTTTAATTTCGGCAAAAGTGATTCCTCCATCTCCAGAGCATATACCTATAGAGTTGAAGGACAATTTTGTAAATGAGGGTTTGCTAAAAATGAAATATGTTGTGTGGTATAGAGACTTGCTCTTTTTATACAAAAAAATAACCCATGGGGAAATAAAAGACATCAAGGGTGAAGAAATAGATACTTGGCAAGAAAGAACAGCAGAATTTTTAGACGTAATGGCAAAATTAGTAAGGGAAAAAATAGAAACTCAATAAAAAATTATATACTCATACCTTTTTCTTTTCTTTTCTCTTCTCTCTCTTTAGAAGTACTTTCTTTGCTCTTCTCTCTGTCTTTCTCTAATTTTGCCTTTTCTATTCTATATTTTACATTATCTAAGGCAAGATAGTATGGTCTTACATCTGCTTCCCAAATGTCGCTTTTGTCACTTTCATTAGTTTCTATTTCCATTTCTCCTTTAGCAGTATTTAAGCTAGCTTCAAAGACGGATTTAGCGAGTCCTTTTTTTATTCCTCCATCCTCTTCAAATAACGCTTTCATATATTTTATTTCAGTTTCTCTTTTATATACCCCAAATAAAGTTTTTAAATATCTTTCATTATAAATTTCTCTTCTAAATTCTGCCTGAGTTATTGAGTCAAATTTTTGAGCTTTTTTATAAAGAAAATTAGTCATTTTTTCTGGATTTTCCATTACTTCATCCATTTGCCTTTTTTGATTTATAACTTCAATAACTTCATCATATTTTTTCTTTCCCGTTTTGTATAAAGGTAAATTTGAAATTAAACCCATCCAATGCTCGTCATCAAATCCCCCTATTATTTCAGAATATTTTTCTTTTGCATAGTTAGCCCTGTTATCTTGTAATACCGAAAGAGTATCATATATTCTAGGTCTAGGACTTGTTCCGGATTGATAATAGAAATCTGGATTTTCTTGGAATAACTTTCCCGATTTTCTCATTACATCTACATTGGTGGCATCTTTTTCAAGAGTTTGAAGCCATTTGCCCATATCCTGGTATATCTTTCCAGTTTTAACAAAATTCTCTCTATTAAAACCTCCTTCCAACATAAATTCTTTTGTTTTTTCTTCTAAACTCATGATATTCTATAAAATTTAAACTTTATAAACTTTTCTGTTGTTACTACTAATAAGATACTACTTTATTGTTCTTGAGAAATAACTTGAACTTCGGGCTTATGAAATTCATAAACTGTCTTTGTTTTGCAAGGAAGCTTTGGCTTTACTTGCTTTAAGTATTCCCTTGTTTTTACGAGAATCTTTTCATTTGCAAGAGCAAGCAAGAGAATTCCATGCCCTTTCTTTAAAAGAGCTGCTTTTCCTACGCATTTCCCAAAAGATAACTGCATTCCTGTCTGCATTCTATCCGCTCCTGCACCAGTAAGCATTTTATTCTCTCTTTGAATATGGTGTGGAAAACAAAGCACTTTGAAATAATACTGTCCAGGAAAATCTTTATCCAATTTTCTATGAATATTTTGCCTAACTGCCTCCAAAGCATTATGTCTTATTTGAATATCCTCTGTAGTAATTAGAGTTATAATGTGAGGAAATGCTCCTTTGTTATACAATTGAGGATCTCCCATAGTGAATTTTACAATCTTTTGTGGAGGAACTACCTTGATATAAGCCCTATTTTTCTTTCTACTTATTCGAGTGTAAGGACAAACTTTCATCTTTGAATATGTTGATGCTTTTCTCAGTGCTGCCATTTTATTTTATTCCTCCGCTTTTAACAAAAAAATAAGGATTGTGGCTTTTTCTTACAGTCCTACTCCTCGTGCTCATATCTTTCCAAGAAATATTTTCAAAATCGTTATAAATTAAACAGGACATTTTTCTCGCTTCTTCGGAAGGATGAGTGCATAGTTCATAATATTGATCCGATAAATCTCCATCTGGTTCTTCCATTAATTTTTTAATATCTGGGCAAGAATCAATATATATACAGCAATTTAATTCTTTAACTTTTGGAAGCAAACCAGATTTCACTAAATCTATATTATTTCTTCCTGCAAGTTTTTCTGTTAAAATATTCATTTTATTTCCACCTTAGTTGTAATTGCCTGTCCTGGAAGCCCTTTTTCAAAAATAGCTCTAACGACTCCTTTACCTCCGTGAGCAGCTGCAATTTTTCCTTTGATTATTTTTCCTGCCGGAGATTTCCATTCTACTTCTTTTCCTTCAAATTTAGAAGCAGCCTCTCTATTCTCAACTCCCTCAATTTCAATTAAAAAATGCCTTTCTGTAATTGTTTTTTTCCCTCGTCTAAACTGCAATACTCTTCCTGTTTTCATATTAACTTATCATAAGAACCATTTATAAATCTTATTAATACTGCTTAGTGTTCTAAAACATAAACCTCTCTTCCAACGATTTGTGAGGGTCTAAATTCTTGAATAGGAAAACCTTTTACAAGTTTAAGACGGGTTTTTTCAAGAATATTTTCTATATTGCAAGAAAGTCTCTTTTTTCCAAGCTTAATTAAAGGGGCTGTGAAAACTATTCTCCGGTTCACTCTATTCTTTGTATTATTCAGTACAGAAATTATTAGTTGTTCAAACGTTTTTTGCATTTGACTTGCCTTTTCTATAGAAGGAATTTTTTTGAGGGTTTCTCCAAAATCAGGCTCTGTAACAAGAACTTCGGATTGCCTTAAATTTATTCTTTTTGAATCTCCCGCAATTAAACTAAATTTTTCTTTTGGAAAACCAAACCATTCCAAATTTTGTTTTGCCCCCAAAATTGCATTTGCATCCTTATCAATTCCTCTTACATTTATATTCTGCAAAAGCGCTTCTTGAAGAATTACCCCTATTCCACAAAAAGGGTCTAGCAGACTTTGGCTTTCCTTTACTTCAGAAAAATTAATCATAATCTTTGCAAGTCTTGGAGAGATAGAAAGTTCTTCCCTTCTGACAGGCTTTTTCATATCCCTCTTCTCAATTTCAACATAATTGCATTTTTGAATTACTCTTCCAAAGTATAATTCTCCCCCCTTCATGAATAAAAAATATTGCTCGTCTATGAGCGAGCCAGAATAAACTCCGAAAGTTTTCTCTCCCTCTTGAAGATTCATTTCTCTTCTAGTTCTTTTTTCAGAAGCCTTTAATCTTTCCGATTTAAATCTTTTTTTCAGATATTCAGATATTTTATTTAAGGAACCTTCATCAGCAAAATTCAGCAAAGCATAGCTAAAATTGTTTTTCTTTTGAAAATAAATTTCTTGTTTCTCGAGTTGCAGAATAACGTCATTTAATTTTCCATGACTTAATATTTGCCCTATGGATATAACCCCTCCCAACTTAGAAATTGCATTATTTTGCAAAGGTTTTGAAAAATCTATTATTGCGGAGTTTTGCTTTTGAGTACAAGACAAAACTAAGTTTTCTTCTCTTTTAGCATAAGAAAAAATTTCCATTAAAGATAATTCGGGATTTCTCCCAAGAACAAAAAAGTATTTCATTATACTATTAGAAAAAATTTATTTAAATAGTTTTATGAATGCATTCTTTCGAGCTTTTTTTCCATCTTAGAAGCCCTATAAGCCTCATAAAAAAATGAAGCAACATTTGTTAATCCTAACGCAATTGCAGGAACATAATTTTCTTGAGATGCCTCTTGGCTTATATATCTTAGAGCATAAATATCGGCACAAATTCCTGCAACATATCCGGTGGCTGTTCCAAGAATTTTTCCAATTCCATCAAATTCTTCCATTTGCAGCCTAGTCTGCTTGTTTAGACTTTTTCTTACAGTCGTTGGAAATCTAAACATTCCAACAAAAGCACCATAACTTATCTTTCCAGTTTCTCTTAAGAAGTTTCCAAGGGTAGCGTCTTTTCCAAGGTATTTTTCTTCAAATGATTCGTATGTCATAGTCATTCGAATAAACTGAAAGTTTATAATTATTTATATTCAAGAATTATAATAAAATCTCAAAATCACCGAGCTCTTTTTTTAAGAGTTCAAACACTTTATTATTGATATGTACATCTTTTTGAAGCTTCTGCTTTTCAATTGAAGAATTTAGTTCTTCTACACTTGATTCCATTATTTTTTCCCCTATTTTTTGAATAGTTTTTCCTCTTAATAAAAAGAAATCTCCACTGCATACTATCGCTTCCGCGATTTTATCTTTATCGTACCTCAATCTTATTCTTCCTTTTTCTAAAATAGATAAATCCTGTCTTTGCTGATATTCAATTAAATCATTTATCAAAATAACTGCATTTTTTCTCGCTTCATCAACTTTATGAGCATTCATTTTTCCCTTTTTGAATTCTGCTTTTGCAGTTATAACATCTTTTATAATTCTAAGATGCTGATTGGTGAATTTCCCTTTTTTTACATAAATTTTTTCAAAATCTTCTAAAATTTTTGCTTGTGGTTTTTTTCCAACTAAAGTATTCAATAAATGGAAAACATCATCATATATCTGTATAATTGTTTTTTCGTGAGTTCTTTTTTCTATCTGTTCCTTTAATTCCTTTAACCTTTTCAGATAATCGTTCATATCCTTAATCAGCTCGTCTATCTGCTTTCCAGAAACTTCTTTTACTTTTTCGTGCTCGTAGTCCTTATATAATCTAACAATCTTTTCAAGAATGTCAATATACTTCTTTTCAAGCATTTTTTCTTTTTCAAAAAATACTTTCCTCATCTCTTCGGCAAGATGTTTTGGAGCAGGAGGCGAAAGCCCGTAAAGCATTAACATCGCCTGGCTCGGAGTGGTTACCCCCCAATAAATATCTTGTATAGCAATATCCAATAGACTTGCTTTTGCTCTCTTCATAGAATTTTCTCCCAAAGACATAAACATATCAATTGCTTCTGGAGAAGGCTTCAATTTTCCCATTTTTAAAAGCGCTTTCCAAGGCATAAAAGTTCCTCTGTCATAAAGAGGTATTCCATCTCGAATAAAAGTAAACATTACAGGATGAGCATCTTTAACCCCCTCCCAGAAATCTGTAAGCAAATAAATTTGTGGCTCTAGTTTATTTTTTACCCCAGCCAGAGCCTTAGCTTCTTCAACATATTGATAAATAATTCCTCTTAATCTTTCTTTTAACTCGACTCTTGGCATTCTTTTTACATCAGTATCATTGATTATTACAAAAACATCCACATCCGATGTTTTGACTGCCTCTCCTCTTACAAGACTCCCCGCAATTACATAACTTACGACATATTTTTCGAACTTATTAAGGACGAGAGATTTGTGAATTTCCGCAACTCTTAAAGCCCCCAAGATACCCTTATCATGTAATGGAAAGCTCATTGCAATTGGTTGAAGAAGTTCAAATTTACTATCAAGGCATAATTCCCACACATCAACTGGAGTTTTAACATGAAGCCAAATCTTCTCTTTAGCCTTTTCTATTTCTTTTACAATTTCTTGTTTAATCTTAGGAATTTCCTTTAATTTTTCTTCCGGAATAATCATAAAAAGATGCATATGCTTTTCAGTCTCTTTTGGAACCTCTTCTTCTTCAATAAAAGAAGGAATTGATTGGGGAGGCAAGATACTCAGTGATTGTGTAAAAGAATATTTTTTAACGATAAAATTTTTTAATTTTTCAAGCTCTTTTTTAGCTTTTTCCATTTCTTTTACTTCTTTTTCAGAATTTTTTGGAATAACTTGCTTTTTAGAAGAATATTTATCACTAATCTCCATTTCTGGAATGCTTTTTTCGTCTGAAACCATGCAATAAAATGGAGAGAATACTTATAAAACTTTTGATAAGGGGATTATCATAACATTTAATAATCCCCAAAATTTGATATTTCCATGACATGGAAAACGTATCTAATAATGTATCTTGGAACTAAAGGAAATTCCAATATGATGGAAATTGTATCTAGAGTAGAAGAAATAGGTTTTATTTCTTCTCTTGGGCCAGCAGATTTTATTTATGATTGGAAAGGAAAAAAGCCAACAAAGGAAGACATTTTTAAATTAGGTGACAAATTGATGGAAAAATTAAATGGCAGCGATGTTACCTTTAATTTAGAGACTCATGATTAATTCTTTAAAAAAGTTTTTAAATTAATCTTTCTCTTTTCTTTAATGAAGAATGATGAATGTATCACTTATTTTATAACAAAAAACGGAAGTAAGCAAATCTGGTATAAAAATAAAGAAGGATGGAAACAAAAAAGTGGAAGAGGTATCATTCGAAAAGTAACTGCAGAGCAATTTTTATCACATCTCCTTCCTGCCCTAACTTCTAATTATAAAAATAAAGTTCGCATAATTGTTAAGAAAAAAGTCCAAAAAAAGAAATAAAATAAATAGTTAATACAATTTTTACCGCTTTTTATAATTGATTTGAAAATATTTTCGGTATATTTTTCATTTGTTTTATATCTTCTCGATTTCATTTTAATATTTTTTATAATTTGATTTTCTCTTTCTTTATCAACGAGTTTAATTCCATTAAGTTTCTTATATTTCATAATATTTTTGACAAGAAAAAATCTATTCGCTAACAGTTTCAATATCTTTCCATCTATTTTATCAATACCTTTTCTAAAATCCCTTAGTTTATTCGCCTTTTTGTTATCCATGTTTTATCTTTATTTCATTACAAATATTCTAGTAAATAACTCTTAATTTTTAAATTCTCTTAAAACCCGTAATAAAAAATTACCTTTTTTACAAAAAGCATGCATTTATAAGCCCTTCAAATCTTCTCCAGTCAGTACATAAGTATATCGAACGATTTCTTAGGTATGAAACAATTAAACAGATCGGAGGATTAAGAATATGGGATTTAACAATTTCGGTGGACCAAGAAACAATTTTGGACCAAGAGAAATGCACAAAGCTACATGTAGCAAATGCAAGAAAGAATGCGAAGTACCATTCAAACCAACAGAAGGAAAGCCTGTCTATTGCAAAGAATGTTATGCAACTATGCCTAAGCCTAAAAGGTTCTAGTCATATTTAACAAACTAATTTATTTTTATTTTATTTTTTTATATCTAAGGATTATTTTTTTCTTCTGATTTTGCCCAATTAGAGATTAGCAATATGCCTATAACTGCCAGAGCAGTTACAACAAAAGCAGCATACAATGCAGACAACAAAGGAAATTCGGCTAAAAATCCTGGGGTTGTTATTGAAGGCATTAATGCAGTAATAACATCTTTCCAAACCAAAGCTATTACCAAACCGAATGCAGTTATTATTGCTATTGAAACTTGGTTTTTATATTCATTCTTCAAAGCAGAAGCATTCTTTATTGCCCTTTCTTGAGCCATTTTTCTTATTTCCTTTTTGACTTCTTTTCTTTCTTCAGAACTCAATTCATCTTCTTTTTTCATATTCAATACACAAATTTTGGTGTTTTAAATTTATGCAAAACCCAAAAACCTTAAAAATGAAACTATCATCAAACTATTATAAAAGAGATGGACACACAAAAAGAAAAACTTTTGAGAAATGATGAAATAGGATTATGGATAGAAGATTATGGATACATTTTTTCCGATTTTGACCCCCGCCCAATTTCTCAAAGAGGATTGTCAGAAGACTTTATAGAAGAAGTAAAAAAAGCAAGCATAGTAAAAGATTATGATTCTCTCGAATTAAAATTTTTGGTTTCAAAAAAGAATAGGAATTATGGGGAAGAGTCAATAATAAAGAAAAGATTAAAGGGGTACTTCAGAAAGCATGCCATGGAATTTAGGAATGAATATAAAAAAATGCTCAGGCAAGGAAGTTCATTTGTAGTTTTTGGGGTTATTTTCATGTTTATCACCACATTTTTTTTGGTTAATAACCCTGGTTCAAACTATGTCTTAACTTTTTTAGCAGTACTCCTTGAACCAGCAGGATGGTTTTTATTCTGGGAAGGATTAGATTTGCTAATCTTTGAATCAAAAAAGAAAAAGCCAAACATGAAGTTCTATATGAGAATGTCAAATGTCAGAATAACTTTTACTGATTATTAATCTTTGATTTTTTTGTTCTCATAAATATTTTTAAACTTACCAGAATATCTGTTTTTATACAACTCTGCTTAGGGGGTTGTTTTCAATGCGTAGATAGTTTAGTGGTAGAATTTGTCCTTGCCAAGGATGAGACCCGGGTCCGATTCCCGGTCTGCGCACTTTAGTTAATTATAACCCCAACTCTTTTCTCAAAATATTAACCTTGTCTGTTTTTTCCCATGTAAAATCTTCATCATTTCTTCCGAAATGCCCGTATGAAGCTGTTTTTTTATAAATAGGCCTTCTTAGTTTTAGATTTTCTATTATCGCTCTAGGCTTCATGTCAAAATGTTTGAATATTAGTTCCATTATTTTTTCTTCCGGAATTTTATTCGTGCCATGGCAGTCAACATTCACGGAAGTGGGTTTCGCAATGCCAATTGCATAACTTATCTGAACTTCACATTCGTCTGCCAATTCTGCAGCAACTATATTTTTAGCAATATATCTCGCCATATATGCTCCGCTTCTATCTACCTTTGAAGGATCTTTTCCGGAAAAAGCTCCTCCCCCGTGCCTCCCAACTCCCCCATAAGTATCAACAATAATTTTTCTTCCAGTGACGCCAGTATCTCCTTCAGGTCCCCCAATTACAAATCTACCTGTTGCATTTATATGAACTTTAGTATTCTTATCAATAAAATGTGAGCAAACAGGAAGTATCACTTTCTCTAAAATATCTTCTCTTAATTTTTCTTCTGAAATATCTTCTTTATGCTGCTGTGCAATTACAATTGCATCAATTCTTTTAGGTTTTCCATTTTCATATTCAACAGTTACCTGACTCTTTCCGTCTGGACCTAAGTGAGGAATCATTCCTTTTTTTCTAACTTCTGCAAGCCTTCTTGTTAGCTTGTGAGCCAAAATAATAGGCATGGGCATCAATTCTGGAGTTTCGTTGCATGCAAAACCATACATCATTCCCTGGTCTCCTGCGCCTTGTTCTTTATCTTCTTTTTCTGTTACTCCCTGAGAAATATCTACACTCTGTCCGTGTACGCTTACCCAAACACCTGCGTCATCCGCATCAATTCCAAAACACGGATCATTATACCCTATCTCCCTCAAAACATTTCTTGCAATATTTTGTATATCCACATACCCTTTTGTAGTAACTTCCCCAGCGACATGAACACTACCCGTAGTAACCATAGTTTCAACGGCAACTCTGGAATATGGATCTTGAGAAAGAAGATTGTCTAAAATAGCATCAGAGATGTTATCACAAATCTTATCTGGATGCCCTTCCGTCACGCTTTCTGAAGTTACAAAATAATTTCTCATTTTCCCCATATTTTCCTATTCTAATTAATTTATAAATCTAATTATAATAAATCCTCAACCTTTTTAAAACTCATTTCCTTAATATAACCTAAGGGGTGTAAAAAGATGGTGGCATATTATCCTTTCATTGGTGCATTAGCTTCAGCTAGTGGAACAATCATGGAAAGATTCATATTAAGAAAAAAACAAACTAATGTAAAACTTCATCACTGCCTTGAATTTTTAGCAATAACTATTGTTATGCTTCCATTCATTTATTTTTTCTGGCAAATTTCTCCAGAGGCTATAGAGTTAAAAAATTTAGCTATTCTGGGATTGGTAATCCTTTTTGCAATGACTGCAAATCTATTTGTTTTTTATTCCATAAAAGGAGACAAGGTTTCAAATCTTGAGCCTGCAAGAATAATGGAACCTCTCTTTGTAATTTTGCTCGCACTTTTTATCAGCTTTTTTTTTAATTCCGAAATGTATGCAAGCAGTTCGAGAGTACTCTATCCCGCGTTAATTGCGGGAATGGCTTTGGTTTTTTCTCACATTAAAAAAGATCATTTACATTTTAATAAATATTTTATTGCTGCAACGATTGGAAGTCTTTTCTTTGCATTAGAATTAATAACCTCAAGATTGATTTTGGATTACTATTCTGGATTTGCCTTTTATTTTATAAGATGTGCATCGCTTTTTGTTTTAGGAGTGATTATTTTAAGACCGAAAAATACGAGGTTAGACAATTCAATCTATTGGGGCATGCTCGGTTTAGGAGCAATTTGGGTTTTGTATAGAATAATTATTTATTATGGCTACATTCATTTAGGAATTGTTTCAACAACTTTAGTGTTTATGCTTAGCCCAATTTTCATATATCTTTTCGCTTGGATATTCTTAAAAGAAAAACCAACGTGGAAGAATATAACTGCATCTGTAATAATTGTAGCTTGTGTGCTTTATGGAGATATAGAAATACTAATAGCGATGAAAGATTTTTTATTTAATTTTTTTATTTAGGGAATTATTTCTGGT
>Ga0172381_10003108_pt1 | contig 17782 bp, 23 predicted proteins | sample Leawel6488metaG_FD_119754 | JGI IMG/M metagenome (GOLD analysis project Ga0172381, IMG submission 119754) | Leachate microbial communities from a municipal landfill in Southern Ontario, Canada - Leachate well 64-88 metaG | ecosystem: Engineered > Solid waste > Landfill > Unclassified | place... | reverse complement strand
TCAATATCAGCCCTCAGCTTCAAGCTCTCTATCGCTGTTTTGACCGCCCGGATTTCAGTCTGGAATGAATCTTTAATAATTCTTAAATCAGCCGTCAGGTTATTGATAATCGTCGATTCATTCGTGACATTGCTCGTCGAGCCGCCGGTGGCAAAGGCAAACGCCGGCGTCGGCACATTGATCGAGGGAAAAGCGATTGTGTCCAATACGGCGCGGGCGCGCTCCGGGAATGCCTGGATCTTCGCCAGCATCGCCGCGCCGAGTTTCCGCGTCGCAGGCGCATTGACCACGAACTCCTCGCCTTCCTCATTGACGTTGATCGTCTGCTCCCGACCCTTCACCAATCCGCCCCGGGCATAAGCATTCGTTTTCTGGATGACAGCCAGATTCTTCATTCCCAGGGCAATTGCCGCCGCCGCAGCTATTCCGCCAAGAACCGGTCCGACGATTGGAATCCCCGCCATCGCTTTATAAGCCTTCGTCGCCATTTCATAGGTCGCCATCGTCGTCTGGGCGATAGCCGTCGCCTTTTCAATTTCTGAGCGCTTCTTGGCTTGGGACTCATACGTGATGGTTAAATTTTCTTCATCGGCTTCGCGCTGTGCTATATTGGCGTCGTATTGTTCCTGGCTGATCTTTCCTCTTTCGAGGTCACTTTGCCACTGAATTATCTTATTTTCTGTTTCACTTTGCATCCTCGCCAGATTCTGATCGTATTGCGCCTGTCGCTGAGCCGCTTCCGCATTGGCAAAGCCCTGCATGATGCCAAGAGTCGCATTAGCGGCATTTTGATAGCTCCGGATCTTATCTCTTTGCAGGTCAATTTCTTTCTGATTGGCGGCCGCCTCGAAGTCCAATACCTTTTGTCTCAGGTCAATTGCCTGATCCGATTCGGTGCCATAGAGTGTGACTGCTTCGTCGTAGGCCATTTGCATGATCGTATAGCGGTTCTGTTGATACTGCTCTTCAGTAATCATCTTTCGCTGGTAGAATGAGGTGTTGACGGTCTGCATTTGGTCGTATTGTGCCATTTGCGCTGTGCCGGACTTGGTCTGCAGATCGGCAATCTGCTGATCAATTTGCAGGCGTTTGAGTTGACTCTGGTAATCGTCGCCGGTTATCCTGGCTTTCTCATTCTGCCAATAAATAATCTCCTGCTCCAGTCCGGCTCGCTGGGCAAGCAATTGATTGAGTTGATCCTGGGCTTTTGTTTCGTCAGCAGTCAGATTGGTTCCGCCACCACCGGAAGGCGTGGGAGTAGCCGCGCTAGGTGCAATTGCCGCAGTATATTTCTGAGCTTCTTCTCTGGCGGATTTAAGATTGTTCCTGACCTGATCCAATTCGGCGGCATAGCCCTCATTCATGCGCCTGGCAGCTTCAATCACCAGGTTATTATTTCTGACCTGGTTTTCATTAATTTGATGCTGGGTAGTATCGGTAGTAATCGAATTAGCGAGCCTTGAATTGGCAATTTCCAATTCGGCTATCGTCGTGCGATTCTGAATTATTTTCGCGGATAATCCAACAATCTGATCGGTGTATTTCTGAATTACTGCCGTTTCAATCATCTGGTTAGTGTAATCAACCAGTTTTTCACGGGCGCCATTGATAGCATCCTTGAGCGTATCATTATTTTTAGCGGCGGTTTCGAGATTGCTGAAATAATTCGGAAATTTGTCGTTTAGTTTGACAATCGTATCAGCCTTGATCTTCATTTCCTCGTCATTGAGTTTACCCTTCTCGGTCAGGTAAGTCAATGTTCCGGTCAGATCATCGAACTCAATCTTTAAATCAGCGGCCTTAGAACGCTGGACTTCAAACTGGTCTATCTGCTTTTGGGCTGGTGTAATGGCTTCTAAGAGTCCACGTTTGAACGGGACTAACCCTGAATTAATCATTGCCCCCAGTTTTTCTTTGACATCGCCGACGGCATTCGCATAGCGGATATTCAAGCCTTCAGCGACTTCCGCCGCGGCATTAGCCAGTTTAAACCCGTCCACCATGCCTTTTTGCAGGACAGCCATTCTCTCGGTCTGATCTTTGGCGTTCCGCAATTCCGGGATGTAACGGGTTAACTGCATCCAGTTGCCCTCGTAAGCCAGCGCAATACCCTTCAAAGCCAATTCCTGGCTGAGTCCGGCTTCGGCGAATTGAGTAGATAAGCCAATCGCGCCGCGGGTTACCTCGACGATCTTATCCTGACTCACGCCCATATTGATCGCCAGTGTCATCAGCATTTCATTCTGATCGTCACCGGATTTTGTGACCGCCTGAAGTGCCGAGGCTTCATTCAAAAGTGAATGATAAAATGCCTCGCTGTAAGCGTTATTATTCTTGAGCGATTCGAGTAGTTTGCGGTCAGCCGCCTCCTGAGTATTAGCATTATTTACCCAGTCTTTCCCAATTGTTATTATTTTTTTAAATCCTATAAACACGGCGCCCAGCGCTACCCCAATGCTGGCGATTGAATCTGTGACCTTGCGGATCGGCGAAAGGAAGTCCGCTACCTTCGCGCTGAAGGTGGTATCCTTCTTGACCGGCACTTTTTTAATGGCTTGTTCAGCCTGCTTAGCGGCCGCGACCGCCTGCTTGGCTTCACCATTGATCTTGATGTCTTTTTTGGCGGCTTCGCTTCGGAATCCGGCATAGATTTTATCGAGGTTCGCAATCTCTTTTTTGAAGGCGCTCTCGTCAATTTTGACCTGCACGCCGCTGGCAAGTTTCTTGAACTGATCCTGGAATGACTGACCCATTTTCAGGGCGGAAGTCAGCCCCGCGCTAAACGGCTTAAGATCGAGCATCATCTGGATTTTGAGATCAGCCATTCAAGTGCCTGTTGATTTTATCTTTAAGCGTGCCATAGCAGTTCAGATATAAAAACGTGACTGCGTCGAGTATATCAGCATCGGCGCAGTCATTGAAATTTCCAAATCCGAGTTTTACCATAGTCGAGATCATTCTGTCATATTCATATCCGTCATTAATGCCTTTATCGTTTATGACCTCAAAGTCTTTTTCAATGCGACGGATCTCTATAAACCGTCGCTCAATTGCGCTAAAAAATCCCAGATCCCCCGACTAACCATTCCCAGGTCAACATCCTCGATTTGATCGGGCTCGAACTTCTTCTCAAATGTAACAGCGATAATCTTCTCGAGAGTCTCAGTATTGCAATAGACATCCATCATCTTTTCGCCATATATCAGATCCTGGGAATTAAAGTTTAAAAGTCCCGCCTCGCGATAGACTTTCAGCGCGCGCGGCGTGACTGTCTTAATTACAAATTTTGGTTTTTGTGAGTCAGGCATAAGTTCCTCATGTAAATAGGGCGCGGAGAGGTTGTCCCCGCGCCCGGTTTATGGTTTTTATTATGCTTCGCTGATCTGCAGTTCGGAGGCGTCGCTACTGGTAAGCGTGATCGGCAGATACCAGATTTCTCCGCCTTTGAAAGCCGCGTCCAGATCGCCTTTGATAAACATCCAGGACGCCGTCCAGGTGCCGACAGTCGCGCCGTCGTCATGCCGAACCTTAAACTGGCAATGCCATTGCGGGAGCGTAAAGCACCGCGTGGATTGCACCACCACGTCCGCAACTCCCGAATCGTAATTCAAAGCTTGTTTGAGATCCGTCAGGGAAGAACCCATCAGTACCGCTTTGACTTCAATCCCGGCGCCGATGTCAATTTTGGCATTCGGCTCTTCGGAAGCGGAAGTGATCTTGTCAAGGATATGCGGAGCGATCTTACAGGTGCAACCTTCTTTCTGCACGGTAATAGCATTTTCACTGCCAAGTGCAGTAAGGACTGCCGCCATGTCGGCTTCGCTACTCTCAGCGACATACTTAAAATCATAGCCATTAATTCTGTCAGACATATCTTATTTCTCCTTTATTATTCGTGAATAAATCCTGTTATTGTTTCTCCATCCTCAGTCAATAATTCAAATTCATCCGGCACAAGTCCAGGGTCTTCTCCAAGGATTTCATCTTCGATCAATATATCCATAATCGAAGCTTCTGTCGTGTTCATTACAATCGGCACATAATGCGCTTCGCCGCCCGGGAAAGCTAGATCCCATTGCTTGCTGATCGTCACCGCCGTAATGAAAAAATGGCGGTAAGCGCCGTCGTCTTTGCGAACCTTGAAAGCCACATCCTGATTGCGGATGATTTCGATACCAACTTCACGGTCCGCCGGGAAGATCGTCACATCGGATAGCACCGCACGCAATTCAACAGCGTCACCGACGCTGATCCGGACATGCGGCTCCTCAGACGATGAGGTGATCTTGTCAATGATGTGCGGCGTGGTTTTAAGGGTAATGCCCTCTTTCGCCAGGCTATAATCAGTCCCGGCAAAGCCGACGCCCGGCTCGGCAATCGTAAGTTGTGCGGCATTCAGCCAATCACTCACTCAGCACCTCATCGGCGATTGCAATAGCCGCTTCAGCGAATGAGTTATAGGCAATCCATTCCGAGGTCGTTTTCGTCAACCTGTTCATATGTAACTCGTCATTCACGCTGTATTTCGTGCGAATAATTGCCACGACTATTTCTTCTTTCGTCTTAGCCGGGATCCAGACCTGGTCATATTCGTACCATGTTTCCGGGCCGTCTTCGCCCTGTACTTCCACAGTGCGTTTGTTGTAAGATAACCACCAGCCGCCGCGGGCGGGTTTAAATTGCTGTCTTTGTGCTTTAGTTCTTATAGTCATGTTTCACCTATGTAAATGAGTAATAGCGGTTTATTTTTCTGATAGTGGCTATGAACGGCAGCTGATCACCGTATTGTTCCATTTGATCAATCAACACGTCACTACCGGTAAATATGACACATCTTTTCCCTTCATGCTCAATTTGGAGAGTCAGATAGTTACCACTTTCATTTTTACTGTATCGGCTTTCTTTAATGGTATATTTAAGGATTGTTATTTCCATATTAATAATATCATCTATACGTACCTTATCACCGTCTAATACCTGTTCCTTTGCTATATCAGAGAAATTTTTCATACCACTCCCTGAAGCGGATTCGAGCGTTGCCGGGATGTAGATATATTTCTAAATATCCAGAATAGTTCATTGTCGATATATTTGTTGATTAAATTACGTGTATTTGCATATTTCATCCACCCGCGATAACTCATTATACTGCTGATGATATAATCGGACTTTAGCCAGGGCCAGTTACGGCGGATATAAGTGACCCGCTTGATAAATCGTTTGACAATGCTTTTTCTGAGTAATGTATATCCATGAAAGAATCGATACCCAAGAAAATCAATGCCGCGATCATCAATCGGAAATACCTGCCAGTTATCTTTTAAGTTAATTCTCAATTCCCGATTCAGATAAATGTCAATATCTTTTTGAAGTTGGTGAAGTGACTGCTTCGAACTGTCCATAATTACAATATCATCACAGTATCGATAATAATAACGGACGCGCTTTTGTTCTTTTATCCAGTGATCTAACTCAGATAAATATAAATTTCCGAAATATTGGCTGAGATAATTACCAATGGGCAATCCGTTGATACTATCAATAATCGAATCTAAAAGCCAAAGCAATTTTGTATCCTTGATCTTCTTTCGGATTACACGCTTCATCACGGCATGATCAACCGACGGATAAAACTTTTTGACATCCATTTTAAGGCAGTACTTTGTCCCGGTTTGATCACGCAAGGCTTTTTTAATACGCTTTACACCGTCATGGATGCCGCGATTTTTGACGGCACTATAAGTATCCCTGATCAGTGTCGGAAACCAGATAGGCTCCATTACCTGCATTATACAATGATGGATAATGCGATCGGGAAAGTAGGGCAGTTTATATATTTCACGAACTTTTCCATTATCAGTATTCTTAGTGAATACCTGGTATGGGGCATTCTGGAAAGTCATATTTTTAAGCATATCATGAATTTGCTGAAAGTAGTATTCCGGATCCGCATCAATCATTTTGACTTCACGATAATGGGACTTACCTTTACGGGCGTTCAGGTGCGCTGTCCGGATATTATCCAGATCATAAACCTTTTCATATATATTCCCAAATCGTTTCATCATTTCCTTTTTGCTTATGTCACCCCTGGTTCTTCGATCCCGGCAACCGCCGGGGCTACCAACCCAAATGGGGCTCTGCTTTGTGTTTTGCCAAGAGGCAGGGTTTCCACACATATCGTAATAATAAGCATAGGCGCGTGCCGATATTCGAATTGGCATTCGACGAATCGTTATTCGAATTCACGTAGAATACGCCAGCTTTGCCACTGTTATTCGCATTACCACTGACATGAACGACACGCCAAGTGTGGAAACCTTCATAATGTCAAAAATCACGCGAACCGTTCTCCGCTATCGGCAAAGGCGCGCGCCGAGATCCGAACGGGCAAACGACGAAGCGAAATACGAATCCACGCAGAATACGCCAGCCGTGCCACCGTGATTCGCAAGACCACCGACACGAACGACACGCCAACCACCAGCCGGCTCAGTTTCAAATACTGTGTAATAATAATCACAAATATCATCATTTTCACCATTGCCTGCATCTATTGACTTCGGCAAGAATCCCAACTTCGTTGCTATCAGGGCGGATATATATCCATCCGCCTTAGCCAGCGTCTCATCCGGCACCACATCGTAATCTGTATCGGTATCATCTGCAAAAGCGTCCGGATCGGCACACAGATAAGCGTAAGATGCGTAAGCGGATCCACCAAGCGGGTCATAGTTACGAATATTAATGCCATCCAGAAATTGCCACAGATTCCCGAATATATCCTCAATACCGCGGTACGTTACATAGTCGCCAATATTGCCGCCGGTGGTTGATTGTCCGCCACTGGCATTGCCATCACCGTTACTCTTACCGGTTGCGCCAATACAAGTTGCGAACACAAATGAACTAAACTTAGAATTCCCGGCACTGATCATTAACTGCGAATTGAAATCGCCGTATTCGATCAGGTAGAGCAATTGCACCGCGCTAACGAGCGCGAAGTCTAACTGATGCCAGCCGGTTCCACGTGCCGCCGCCGCGGTTCTGTACGTCGCCCTTGTTTCGTTTGTATAAGGCTTAATACCACTTATTGAACTAAGTTTATCGCCGGCTGCATATAATGTACCGCTGCCGTCTCCGTCAACATATGCACTCGCACTGACATCATACAATGTCCCGGGATATGCGCCATAATAGCGATAATCATATTCGACTGCGCCCTTAATGAAGGCCGGGTGTACATCATAACCAGAACGCTCAACAGGGCTGATCCACCAGCGATGTTTGTAACCGCTCTTTTCATAGCGATACCAGAATTTCGGGATCTCAACCATGACCTGGCCATCGGTTCCGTCTAAGTTCGCGGCGGTGCCGTCGGCCTTCTTGGTCGAGTCCAGCGGATCGAGATAGTATTGCACCACTCCAGCATCGCTGACAACACATCGCCGCATTTGTGCCTGGATCGGCAGTAATGCGTCGCTGAGTGATTGGCTACAGGCGATTCCGGCCAATCCACCGAGGCGGGTGTATTCATCCAGATCGGAATCCCATTCCAGGCCATACGCCTGCGGAATGTAGTTATTCGCCAGGATGTTGCCAATCGAAGCTTTCTTTGTCACAGGGCTCCCGGCTGAATCAACTATCGTGATTATATCAGCCGCGGTTGGTAGTGTTTTCTCTGTCAGATCGGTTATTTTTGTTCCCATTTAGGATACCTATATTTGATTTGTTTTCATAGCTAACGCCAGTTCATAGGCGCGTTTTGGCACCTGTTTTGCCCAGCGCGAAGCCAACATTTCATCACCGGCTTTGTCGTAAGCGCCGGTCCGGATATATTCTATCGTATTCTTGAAGTTTCGGAATCCGGTTTCGCCGAGATTGAAAATCATATTGACAATCACTTCCTGGCGGACGTCGCTTAATTTCAACCATCCCTCACCGAATATGCTTTGACCGACGGCAATACAGCGCAGAATGTCATTCGCCAGAAGCGTCGTAGCCTCATCTTTCGTGATACCAACATCATCAAGATTGCGACCGACGCCAATAGTCAGCTTACCGGCAGTGCATAGATATGGCTTCAGGCGCAGACCTTCATGCTCGATCAGTTTATTTTGTAGGCGCTCGAACTTCATTTTCCTCTCAGGTGATCAATAATAATTTTGGCATTTGGAAAAACGACTTCAACCAGGTCGAGAAACTCTTTTACAGCAGTTTCAATTTCGGCTCGGTCTGTTTGACCATCAAGTTTGATAGCCTTGATTGCCGCAATCGCTTCTTTGGTTTCCTTGCCGATCTTCCACCATTGAATCCCGGCAATAAGTTTGACAAAAAATAAAATTTTGGTCCACATAGAATTCACCCCCTTATAAATACCTTACTAAAAAGTGTCGCGACCCCGCCGATGACCGCCGAACCGATGCCTTTAATCCAGCCAATATCGCGCGTGTTTTTATCAGTCTGTTTCTTCACAGTTCTTAGTTCCCGATACATTCCTTGTTGAAGGCGAAAAGTCAATCCCGGCAGTTCGGTTCTCTTAATTTCATCCGGATTCAAGCTCAGGATCTCGTCTTCGGTCATTTCTTTACCTTTTTACCCTTGACCTTATCCTTGACCTTAACCTCAACCTTAACCTTTTTCTCAACCTCTCCGAGCGCTTCACACCAGACCAGACCTTTTTCAATCAGTTCCTGGGCTTTTAATTTTGGCACGCGGGCTTTGCCGTTGTAAAACATCACGCCTTCGACTAAGCCTGTTTTATTTTCTTTTAACTCTACAAATAATGACATATTGCACCTGTAAGGAGGTGGGCGCCGGGAGGGAGGTGCCGGCGCCCTTGCTGGTTGCTACCTGTCTCGCTGATCCAGATTCCAGTATAAGTAGAAACGGAAATCAAGAATCGTATCACTCCGGTTTAGGGCGACGCCATAGACGACCGCCCGGTAATAGGGTACATGATAATTAAACAAGCTAACCACACCTGTTTTGAGAGTCTCGCCGGTATCGGCTACATATAGTGAATCCACCTTAAACCAATTCGTTTCGTCATAACTTCCCATTAGGTATGTGGTTAGTTTTGGCGCGCCGGCGGCGGATGATGCAATATAAGCATATGGCACATCCTGAAAATGAGCTGCCCCTGCAGTATCTACCGTGTAGAAATTGCCGTCATATTTCGCCAGACTGAAGGTTTTGGAAGTTAGCGTATCAACACTGTCAACCGTGCAGGTAAAGGTGATCATGCGCCCCTGATTTTCACCGGCAAAGCCGGTCACAGTCACGGCGTCATTGCTCCAACTGCCCTGTGAAAATGCCGGAATGACAAAGACAAGCATTGCCAAAACCAGCGCAAATACCGAAAGAAAAGAAATTTTTTTCATTTTATTCTCCTATTCATTATTTTAAAGAGCGCCGGGCGGTGATGAGGCAAGCCGCCCGGCTATCAGGTTGGGATTATTCAACAGGATCGTCCTTATCGATCAACGCCTGCAGGCCGATCTCGGACAGCCGCCGTACGCAATTCACGTCATTCAGGCGCGTATTGGTGAAGACCTGTATCCGGCTGATCCCGAGCGGGGTGTCATCATCGTCAAATCCGCTGTAAGCAAAGCCGGAGTTGCTCGGATAATCCAAACCGCTCAATTCGGCATTGCGCACGATATAGAGCGAGGTTGCTAACGAATGACCGGACCAAACATCGGTATTTGGTATCATGTCGGTTGTGCCGACGATCATCGGGATGCCGAAAACCGTGTTGAGCGGGATGTTAAAACTATCCTGGGCACTGCCCAAAACATGCAGTAATCTGGCGCCTGTCAGAATACGTCCGGCTAAGAAGGTGTTCATTAATAGACCATTAGCGCCTGGCACCAGTGCGATTTCGCGTTGTAGCAGTTCCATGAGCTGCAGAATTTTAATTTTGGTTGTCAGATCGATCTGAACGCGGGTCAACATCGAATGAATATCGGAGACGCTGTATCCACCAAATGCTGTCTGTCCGGCGGAGGTTTCGGCGTCTTTTATAAGCGTCGCCAAGCCGTACATCTCGGTATTTGGGCTGGCATTGCCAACACCCTGGATTCTGTGTTTTGCAAAATCCTCGCGCAGTTTCTTGATTTGTTTCAGCGCATTACGCAATGCGCGGTTGCGGATAAATTCCGGGGAAGCGCCGATGTTGCCGTCAAATTTCTTCACGTCGTCAATCGAATACTCTTTGCCGTATAATGCCAGTTTGCCCAGCGTTGGCGACCCGGTAATGTTGACGCGCTGTAAAGCCGCGCCCTCGGCGCGGGTGATTGCGGCAACGTCTGCGGAAGCCGCAAGAGCTTCCTGTAGATAGTCGGAAGTGTCGGGACTGAACTCCATATTACGAATCAGAGGTTCGTCCAAAAAGGCTGTCAATAGAGCGCGACCGTCGGCTACGCCCTGATTATCGCCTGAAAAACGGGTCATTTGTGCTAAGTTCATTCTTATTACTCCTTTTCAGAAATTTGTGTTTGTTCGCCTATAGCTTTTGCCAGGGCGGGATTACCACCCATTGAAGAGGTGAAAGGATTGGCGGGCTTGCCACCGCCACCGCCTTTATCATCGTCCCCGCCTTTGCCGCCTTTTTCGAGATTCGGATCGCCGGGATATTCATCCAGGAATGTCTTAGCGGCGTCATAATCCTTGTCGGCAAAATTTTGAAACCAATCTTTTTTGGCGACGGGTAATTTACCGGGCTTTTTATCTTTTTCGTTGCCAAAAGCCACAGTGATCAGGTCAGCCACTTTAGCCTTTCTTTGGGATTCAGCCGCGGCCGTCTGGGCCTTAATTGCCTCGTCACGGCTTCTCTTCTCATTGGCAAGGGTTGTCAATAAATCTTTGTTCTGGACCGTCAGGTTATTGACCATCGAAACCAGCGTATCAACGGTCTGCTTTAACTCCGGCGGAAGTTTGGCGGTATCCACCATGATTGGGCCGGGCGGAACGCCAGGCTGTTCAATCTTGAAATCCTTGAGAGCATCGTTGACCGCGTCCTTTTTATCGGCTGGTAAGATGCCTTTTTCAATTAGTAGCGAGATCAGTTTTTCCCACATAATTACCTTTCATTAATCGTTTTTCAACTTCACAGGGAAAATTTGAGGGATGCAATTACTAAAATCTCTTTGTATAGCCATACAAAGAACTTTTTTTGATTTTGCCGTTTATTTTTTCTATGGATTTTTAAAAATGGAGATAAATAATGAGTTGGTGTGACGCCGCAACCCTGAAGGGTTTTGTTAATGATAATAGCATTCTGACCCGCGAAACCGCGCCGGACGGTCTGGCGGAAGCTATTTTGCAATCTGACGGAATTATCAATATATATACCGGTGAAACCATCCCGGATACTCCGGCGGAAGGTCATGCAATCTTGCGTAACATCGCCTGCTCCCTGGTGATATGGTTCACCGCCGGAATGCTCTCCGATCAGTCCGAGCAGGAGATCAGCCGTCTGAAAAAACTATATGACAGCGCGATGGAAATGCTCCAAAAGATCAAAGACGGCGAACTGAGTCTCGACCCTCCGGTAGATGATGACGATTATGTCCCGCCCGCGATCTATTCCACCCGCCGGATCGATGAGATGTTCTGATGCTTAATCCATCTTTGGTAATCACAAAACTTATTACCGACATTAAAGCCCTGGCAGGTTACGCGGCGCTTGGCCTGGATAATGTCATAGAGGTTAACGAATCTCCATCCAAAGCGGTCAAGCCGCCCTATGTCGGTCTGTATTTCGATTTCGACCTGCCCGCGCCTAAACGCGATTCGGATATGAATCTCGACAGCGTGCCTTATAGCATTTATGCCCTGATCTTTTCCCGCGGACATGCAAAAGCGCCCGAGTCGTTCTCCGAAGTTTTTACTATCATGAATACGATTCAAAACGCCTTGACCGGCATCAAAGCCATCAGCACCAAGAGAGTGTTCATTCGTTTTCAGGATCAACCCTATTCGATCATGGCTTACCGCGCCGATGAAACCGTCGTGCGAATCAATCTGCACGTCGAGGAGTACCTATGAAGTCAATGAGTGTGAAAGCCCGCCTACTACCGGACGCCCGCAAACTCTTTATTGAGGGCTGTTTTAATTGCGAGGAAATCGGTCGCAAACTAAACACCTCGGCGCAGAACATTCACAACTGGAAACGCGGCGAAAGGATTGGCGGTTACGACTGGGACGAAGAGCGCGCCCTGTTTCTGAAACGCAAAAGCGGATTGCTCGATGAAACTAAGGCTTTTCTGCACGAATTCATCGTCAAAACCCGCAAAGACATCGAGGATGGCAAAGAAATTAGTCAGAGCCGAATCTATATCCTGAAAGACTTTATTCCGTTCCTGAGCAAACTGCAGGACGGAGATCGGTTTAGTATGCCGGACGAGTTTGAGTTCTCCGGTTCGCTTGCCGACATGATCAAATCCCAGGCGTCGCTCTGCGTCCAGCAATTATACCAGGAAGACCTGAAAGGCTCCGACAGATTGAAACTCCTCAAGCAATTAGCCGCAATTCAAAAAGATATTCAGCAGACCGAACTCGAAAGACACATGTATCATCTCGACGCCAAAACGGTCAGACTGATCATTCGCCGATTCCAGCCGGACGCCACTGATGATGAAATTATTAAAATTTTCGCCGAGGAGAGCGCAAATGCCAAAAAGACGAATACTGATACCAAAAAATGACGAAACGCGCTCAGAATTGAAATGCGGCCTATTCGTTGGGATTTTTGATTATGAATGAATCCGGCTTTTCCAGCGCCAATTCAATTCTGCGTGATCTTGAAATCATCAAGGCTGAGAATGAAATCCTGGCGCGCGAACTTGAACTACAATTAATTCTCCAACCTATAGACCCCTTCCCATCCACGCAATGCACACCGGAAGCGACCAGGCGCCGGGTCCGCAAATCGTCAATCGATTTCTGGTATTTCGACCGGACATACTTCCCGGCGGATATGTACCAGGACTATGCCAAACCCGGTAAGATTCACCGCGAAATGGTGAAGATCGCCGAGTTGAATGACGGCAAGGCGCACATCATTGCGGGCAGTCGCAAAATCGCCAAAACCGGAACCTTTAAAAAGTTTCTGGTCTGGATGTTTCTTTTCGGCAAGCGGCGCTATATTGGCTTCGGTTCCAGTACGCTGTCACCAGCCACTGACGGCGTGCGCGATATTCGCAACTTCCTGATGTCCAATCCGCGCATCCTGCACGATTATAATTTGCTTTGGGCGGAAACCAGTGAAGAGCGCCTTTTCGCCAAGTCGGAAGTCAATCCGAAAGGCACTTTCATGGATGCGCTTTCCGAGGAACGTAGCACCCGCGGACGCCAGCGTAATTTCTTCCTGCGGTATGAAATCATTTTCGTTACCGACTTCGAGAACGAGACCTCCAGCATGACGCCGGACGCGGTCCACAACCGGATTGACCGCCTGAATGAAATGCGAACATCACTATCCGATAGAGGTGTATTGATTTGGGAGGGCAATAACTTCGATACTCATTGCGCCATGAATCAATTAATAACCGAGAATGAAAAGGGCGTTCTATCTGACAATTTTGCGATTCATCTTATCCCGGCCTGGGACGAAAACCGCAATCCAAAATCAGCCTGGCCGGAGAAGTATCCGGCGAAGTCCGAGGCGGAAATGAAAGCCCTGATGAAACCAAAGGACGCCCACGACTGGGACGGCAACTTTCAGCAACGGCCGTCGCTCGAATCCGGGGACATTTTTCCGCGCAAACATTATCACGAATACGACCAACTTCCCGCCGATGTCCGGGCCGTGATCTACTGCGATCCGAACCTGGCATTAAAAAGTCAGGGTGATAATACCGCAATCACCGGTTACGGCTGGTCATATTCAACTCAAAAATATTACATAATTTTGCCATTCATTAAATCGTTTGCCGATTCTAACGAACTGCTCGACGAACTCCTGAAATTGCGTCAAAAAGCAATGAAAATTGTCAGCGTAATTTGTCTTGGATTCGATGGTAATGTCACCCAGGAATCGACCTGGACTAACAACGTTAATAATTATTCACGGTTAAAGCATGTGCCAATGCCGCGTATCGAATACCGGCGCTATAAAGTTGACGACCTGACCAAGAACATCCAGGCGGAGTGGGCGGCTGATAATATCCTTTTCCCAAAAGGATTTGCCGAGACCCAGACCGGCAAAATCTATCTCCAACAGGTCTTCGGATTTCGCGGCAAGAAAGCCAATCGACCTGACGACGCACCGGATACAATGATCTGCGCACATGAACTCCTGATCGAGGAAGGCATCGGCGGCGCGCTCTCCGGTAAAGTCGAATTCTATTCAGTCTCAAATCGTCATATCAAAGGAAGATTTTAAGATGTATAATAATCCTGAACTCGTAAGTAAGATATTGCCAGACACAATCGGCAAGGTCAAAGACTGGAATAAACTCGCCAACTATACCGAACTGCAGTACCGCGACGTGCGTAAACTCATGTCATTGATGAAGCGGATCATCGAATGCGACCGCTATCTTTTCGGGCTGTTCCAGACCCGCAAACTGGCAATCCTGGGATTCGATTATAAAATTGATTTCCCGACGGAGTTTCAAAAGTCCGCCAGCGAGGAAAAGCAACTCGAAGAGATCCGCCTGCGCTATCAGACCGCCAAAATGCGGAAACTTGGCGATACAATCATCAACGGCCGGCTCTTCGGCATGGCCGCCGTCCGGCTTTTCTGGACGAATAAAACCGCTTACGGCACCATCGTCACCAAGAAACAAGACTACGATCTGACCGAACTCGATATTGATTTCGATTCGGACGGTCTGGTTTTTATTGACACCAATAAAAACAGCGAAACCTTCACGCGCAAAAAGTTCGAGAATCCCGAAGGTCACATCTTCATCCGTTATAATCCCATGAGTGGAATTGATCAGTATTACGTCGGCAGTATCGCCCGCGTCAATATGATCTACTGCCTGCTCAAATACTGGGAGTTCTGGAACTGGTCCAAGAATAATGAGAAGTTCGCGGATCCTCTGATCTACGCGCTCTACAAAACCGGCTCGGATAAGACGCAAGTCCAGCCGATTCTCGAAGGGCTGGCTAAACTCGGAACCGATTCCTATGCCGCTTTCAGCGACAACGTCAAAATCAATCTGCTGGAAGCTATGCGTAACTCTTCCGCCGAGGCGCACAAAGCCCTGATCGATCAGATCAATACTGAAATGGCGATCAGCGTGCTCGGTCAGCAACTCACGACCGAGATCGGCAAAGTCGGCAGTTTTGCCGCCGCGAAGGTTGCTAATTTCGTGCGCCAGGATTATCTCTACGCCGATCTGCTGGATTCCCAGGACGCCAACGATCAATATCTGATCGCCGACTATCATCTGAATTACGGCGAGCCGCGCAACGCCTATCCGGTATTCACCTACAATCTGGACGAAAAAGAAGATTACGAGTCCAACGCCCGGATCATTGCCGAATTGAAAATGGCGGGCGTCCCGGTGAAACGCGCCGAAGTCTATACCAAAACCGGCTTCACCGAACCATCTTTAGAAGATGCTGTTATTTAGACAGGATTAACAAGATTAATAGGATATATATTATAAATACTCCGCGCTCTCTGCGTCCTCTGCGGTAATAAAATGGAACTTGAACAAGTCATAAACTCTCTGCCCGATAAAATCGCCGAGTCGGTTTCGATTATCCGAATCGCCGCGAAGGGTATCGCTATAATCCGCGAAAGGACGCTGGGCGGGAAGTTCCTGACCGGCACCGGCGCCGGGCAGAAAATCCGCGCCGGAGTCGAGCAATACAGCACGAAGGCGATGCCGATCCCATACGGTCTGTATATGGCGCTGATGGGTGAGAAACCGCCGGAAGGCGCGAAGATCTTCCGCAATAAATCCGGCGCGGTCATGGTGATATTCACCGGCGGCTATAAGCGCCTGCGCGAACTTTCCAAAAAACCTAACGAACATGTTTATATGTCCTGGACCGGAAGGATGCTCCGCAATCTGAATATCATCCGTTCTGAAAAAACTATCGCCGAGATTGGCTTCAATGACGCCGAGACCGAGCGCATCGCGGGCTATCATAACAAATCCGGCGCGGGCAAGAATAAGGTCCTGCATCCCTTCCTGGGCTTCACCGCCGAAGACGAGACTCAACTCGTCGGCATGGCTGAGCAGGAAATCAACAATCTGCTGAAATCAATCTAACCGGATTTCCAATTATCTCAAATTATCTGTAAAAAAAGTCCCGACGAGGATCGGGACTTTTGGTTTAGATGTTTAGAGTTTAATCAGGCCGGTGGCATAGTGTCAATCAGTTTCTTTATGTCGTCGCGGATGTTCACAAACGAACAGCGCCGACCATTGACGGTCAGGCGCTCCATGCGGGTGTTGAATCTATAATATTGAATATTTGTCCGTCTGCCTCAATGGTTATTGATCCACCCATAAATATCCAATTAGGGCCGAGATAGGTCAATTCTATTGCATAATTATCAAAAGTTTTATTGGAATGTGAATATTTTATAATTGAAATATAAAATCCCCATCCCTGGTAAAATAATACTTTATCAGTAAAAAAAGAATTACCTATTTGATCATGATCCTCATGAATAACATGATAAACTGATAAACTTGATAAAAATGATGCTATTGATTCTTTTGAACCTAATTGATTATAAGGGCCAGCACAATTCATTAAGAAAACGACCAACATCCCAATAAGCATCTTTTTCATTTTAAACCTCCTTTATTTTTATAAATATACATAATTCATTCTTTGCCCGCAACCTGATAGATGAATTGCGGTTTATTGTCTTTCATAAAATTCGATATGAATCTCCGATAGTTTTTCTTAATCCGGTCGGGGTTGTCTTTCAGCCAGAGGTAGGCGATATTGATTCGCGGACGGATGAAACTAAGCGGATAAATGCTATTCAACACGATCAGCCAGTCGAGTGTGATTGGTGGTTTGGATTGCCCAAAATAGAAGTTTTCGCGCAGGCGACGCAGAAGCATTAGCATCTCGCCTTTGTGCGCGTCGCTCATGCCGCGCCAGATAGTGGCTTCCGGTTCGACCAGCGCCGCGATCTCAGCCTGCAATTCTTGCTCTTCCATTTCTCCGCCTCCTGATGCTGTAATCTTTATAATATTTGATGGTTTCTCTTGATTCAAAAAAACGCCCACAATGACCGCAGACATAGGCGCGCCGAATGGTCGTCATTGCCAGACCGTCGCCATTCAGGAGGTGCTCCTGCCGTGAGTCTATGCACCGCAATTTTCGTTTCTGACATTCCGGGCATTGTTTCATAGCGCACCTACTCTGAGAAATGATTTACGGATAGCCTCCAGGATTCTTGACCAGCCAATTCGGATTCGCCATGTCTTACCATCACAGACCGCCCGGTAGCAGTCGCGGCGGCTCGTCCGGTAGAGATCGATCCGGTGCTGAACTGCGCCAAAATCATAATCCGTGATGATGATTGACCGTCGCAGATCCGGCAGAATTGCCGGATAATCCGGCGCCGGGTCGTGTGTCCGCTCGAACTCACGCCGGGCGCGCGCTAACTTGCCACTGTATTTCGTTCGTTTCCGATACATTTTAACCTTGCACGGTTGGGCTAATCATAGTTATGGCTCAGACCGGCTTACTCTTTATCCATTTTCTCTTTACAATCACAACAAACAATAATCTCTCCTGTGTAAACAGGAATATCAATCCCTAAATCACGATGACAAATAGCACATTCGCT
>Ga0172381_10003107_pt1 | contig 17786 bp, 12 predicted proteins | sample Leawel6488metaG_FD_119754 | JGI IMG/M metagenome (GOLD analysis project Ga0172381, IMG submission 119754) | Leachate microbial communities from a municipal landfill in Southern Ontario, Canada - Leachate well 64-88 metaG | ecosystem: Engineered > Solid waste > Landfill > Unclassified | place... | reverse complement strand
TTACCGATATTTCTGGAGATGGTCTTAAATTCTACAAGCCGGTTTGGAGTGCTACTGAGAATATTGCGAGCGCAATTAATCCTGTTCCTGTTTCTGAATCGGTTGGTAATTGGGTAGAATTTACTGTCACTATTAGTCGTGATAATGTCACTGGCATGAAAGTTTATCTTGGTGCAGGAACATCTATCACGCCTAAAACTGCTCTTGATGAGCAAGATCTTAAGGCAGTTGCCGCCTCCCGTTTAGCTGTAATTAACGTTGATACACCAGCCTCTCCAGTTGTCGAATGCATTTATACACCAAGTGACGCTAGCCATAGTTATTTAACTACTGCTGCTGCTGGCACAGCCGTTTATGGTATTGATGGTTATACTAAGGTTACTTATGCTGGTGACTTAGTGACCGGGACTTTAGCAACACAAACCACCATTGGTGCCGCAGATGCTGCTAAAACACTTGTTGCTGATTTATCTACAGAGACTTCAGCCGATGTTACTTTCCGGGCATGGCTTGAAGGCGAAGACACCGATGCGATTAACGAGGCGATTAGTGGCGTCTTTGATATTAATATCTCCTTGTTCGGTCTTGACGTTGTTGCCTAAAAATTTAAAAAAGATAGTCTAAATCATATATTTATTTGGGTGTTAATCAAGTTTTGATTGACACCCTTTCTTTTTTTTACTACGATAAACTTGTATACCAAGATTAGAGGGTTATAAATTAATGGAAACAATTGAAAAAAAGGCGAAAATACCTGGGTGGCTGTCTTTAACGTTACTAATTGGTGAAGTCGCTTTAATGCTATTCCTTGTCACTATTTCAATCATTACAATGGCAACAGTTGGAAGCGCTCAAGGTATTATTAAGTGGTTTCAACTAAATCCGATCTGGATGTTTGTGATTGTGGTCTTTCCTCTTATTGTGCTCTTCTTGTTTAATGTCTATCTATTAATCAAAACACTTAATTCACAAAAAGAAAAATCTTTTGATCCAAGTGGTATGACACAGGAAGAATTACTCGAAGAGGCGCGTAAACAAGCTCGTGAAGAATTAATGAAAGAAATGGAAAAAAACAAGGATTCCAAACAATAATTCTTGCAATAATTTAGTAAAATAGGGTGGAGCAATCTACCCTTTTTGTTTATTTAGAAAAATTCTAAGTATGGGTATTTACAATTATTTTTATATCGTTTATAATTTAGTCGTTAAAAGCAAAGCTAGAGAAACTTAGCGACGCAAAACTATAGGGCCTTCTAACGATGGTAGCCAGTTGCCAAAATGAATAGAAAGATCTAATCATTTATCGGGCAATTCATGGTTATCATCGTTTTTATTCAAATAGAGGGACTCTCCACTCAGTATGAGTAAAGAGCAGAGTGAGCAAGCCGCGTGACCATATGTAATGGATATGCGTTAAAGCTGGTCTTGTTTGCGAAAAGCATCGTAGATGTGTTCTTTCACGTTGTTTATTGAGAAAGGAGGTAGATCAATGGCAAAGATTAATTTAGAACAAGAATTTATCGATAACCGCAAGCGCAAAAAACGCGCGAAGGTGCTCGGTATCATTTCAACTTCTTTAATCACCGGCTTTGTGATTATCTCTTATCTCGGGTACGCGGTTGGCGAGCATCTGGCAAACGCAACAACTGTATCATTAATTGATCAGTCAGATGATATCGGTGTAACCGAAATTGGATTCCGCGTGCCGTCAATGATTCCTTATGCCGACCAAGAAAAATATGATCTTCATCCAGATGAATACCAGGTGCATGGTGATGGTTATGTCTATTGGACATCAACCAAAGTCAGTGGACAAGCAATTCGCTACATTGTCAATCATTGTGGCTATTCAGCGAATAATACAATTGAACCCGTGACATCTGGCCCATTTCAAAAAGGTCAACAGTTAAACCTGCTTTCACAAACAGAGCTGGCAGGTGTTAGCCCATATGTCGAACAAACCGAAGATGCACAAAAAGCGCACTATATTGCCTTTGAACTGCTTTTCCGCGTTGCTCATGAACAAGCAAATGATTTCTATGTCGGTGTTGAAGATTATTATATTTATCTTAGCCGCGATATTCAATTTTATGGCGAAGACCGGATGGTCGATGCGTTACGCTTTGGTTTTGCTAGCAGCTTAACAACGGATATTATTAATCCAAGCCGCTCCCAAGGTGGAACAACCGAAGTCGGTGGTCGTCTCGATTTGGACCGCGATGGTTATTTTGACTATACATTAGAAGGGTCACGGTTAAATCCCGATGATCCAGTTGGTTATCAATATGAAATTGGTTATGGCTCATTCCTTGAACCGTTAGAAGCGGATAGTTGGGGTGAAGTTTTAACTGCTGACGTCCCAATTGAAGACCAAAACGCATTATCTTTTTATCATGCTAATTCAAAAAACGGTGTAAAACCCCTTTTATCGTATACGCCGGCTGTGGCGGAGTATTCAGCTTTTGCCGATTATACTGTTGAAAATCCCGATGGTGAAGCAATTGCCATCACTGATGCTAAAGGCATCGCGGAAGTTTCCATCAAAATTTGGCTTGAAGGTTGGGATGCTTCTTCAATTGACGAACTTCGCGATAAAACATTTGGGGCTAACTTACGTTTCACCGCAAGTGCTGGTAGCGAAATATAATTATTTATTTTCACTGATTATTGCTATAATTAACCAAGGATATGTTTAAAAATGACAGCATTTTTTAGTTACATTCGTGAACTATTTGAAGCGATTTTTCGTAATATCTGGCAATTCATTGTGACACTTTTTGCCCGTCCATGGATCGGTGCAGCAAGTGATTTTCAAGAGTACTCATTGATTTTCGAAACATATAATCCCCAGTTCCGTGTCGGCGGATGGATTTTCTTTGTCATTTTTATTTTAATCGTTATCGCTTTTTTAGCTGGTGTTGGTTATGGCGTCTACTACTTAGTACGTAAATTTGTCGTCTATCATCATCACACGGTGACGAAAGAACGCTTGATTGAAGAAAATCAACGACTAAACAAAGAATTACTCTTTGCAATCCAGGAAAAAAACGAGATTTTAAAATTGAAAGCAGAAACATTTGGGGTTGATTTAGCCGAAGGCGATCAAGACACCGCAAATCGTAAAGCGCAGGAAGCTTTCCCGCGTTTAACCGAAATTGATACGCTTTATCAAGAAACGCCACATGAAATTAATATTCCGGCATCTGATGTTGGCCTCTCACTTGATCAATTAGTTAAACGTTATCAAAGATTTGCCGCTTCACAACTTGGCTTATATTATGATATCCAAACAATCCGGACGATGTTTGCCGCACTTGGAACAAGTAAATTCATTATTCTTGAAGGTGTATCTGGTACTGGTAAAACCTCATTTCCTTATTCGTTAGGCAAGTTCTTTAAACGCGATGTTACTGTTTGTTCGGTCCAACCATCATGGCGCGAACGCACAGAAATGATGGGATATTTTAACGAATTCACGAAAAAGTTTAATGAAACAGAATTTTTATGTGCGATTTATGAATCCACCTACCGCAAAGATGTCAATATTGTCATTCTTGATGAGATGAATCTGGCACGAATTGAATATTATTTTGCTGATTTCCTCTCAATTATGGAAATGCCGGTAGTTGAAGAGTGGCGCGTAGAAGTCACACGGACGCCCGACAACATGAATCCAAAACGAATTGAAGAGGGCAAACTCTTAATCAATCAAAATTTATGGTTTATTGGCACGGCTAATAACGATGATTCAACTTTTAAAATTACAGACAAAGTATATGACCGGGCAATAACGTTAACACTCAATGACAAGGGTGAACAATTTGATGCCGAATATACTGAAGGTGTTTTTATACCGTATGACAATCTCGCACTTTTATATCAACAAGCGCAAACTAATTATCCAATTAGTAAAACAACATTAGCAAAATTTGAAAAACTTGATGAATATGTTGCTACGCAATTCCGCATCGGTTTTGGTAACCGAATTATGAAACAATTAAAAATCTTTGTGGCCAATTATGTGGCCTGTGGCGGAAAAGAATTAGAAGCCGTTGACTTTATTTTTGCTTCAAAGATTCTTAAAAAGTTCACGGCTTTAAATCTCCCGTTTATGCGCGATGAACTTAATGCCCTTCATAGTGAATTAGATAAACTATTTGGTAAAGGAGTGTTCGCCCAGTCACAAAGATTAATCAAAGATTATCTGAAAGTTAGTGGCTAAAGGATGGAACTCAAGTAATGCCGAATAATCAAAAAAAAACACCAATAAAAAATAACAAGACGATTGATAGTTATAAAGAAGCATACTTTTCTCATCTCGAAAAACTTGTTCGTGATGATAAAAGTATTGCTTTGTTATTTCAAGCATTTAAAAATGGTAAAAATACCTATGCTGGTATCCATCGGCGGGAGAATAAGACTTACTCACCAGATTTTATTGTCGAAATTGAAAGTGCAATTGGCTCATTAGAAGCAATTGTTAATGATCCCCATCGTTTTATTAAAGAAAATCCTCTTGTTGTCGAAGTTGAAAAAGCAAAACGTGTTACCCATCACTCGATTAAACATATGGCCCAGCATACGGAGAATATTGCCTCGGTTGGTAACGATGGTTCAGTTGATCCAAAGCGCGTTTTAAATATGTTTATTGAAGACGAACTTAAAATCTATGAAAACCGTTTTATTATGACGCTTGTTCGGCGTTTACAAACTTTTATTGAACTGCGGTATAAATACATAATCGAACATAGCGATACACGTGATAGCGATGCCGTAGCGATGACCAGCCAAGTTAAGATTGGCGATGTCACCTATGAGATGGAAACAAAACTCAAGGTCGTTATACCTAGTGATGATGAGGGACACCGCGCAGCGAATCAAGATTTATTAAATCGCTTAATCATGCTGCGTAAACGCACACTATTTTTGGCAACCTCGCGCTTCATGCTCGAAATGCAAAAGGCGGCTCCGGTCAGTGATCCAGTTTTACAAACAAATATTATGCGCCTGAATTACGATTATCAAAATGCTTATCGTTTATGGTTATTCATTAGCCGTTACGATCAATTAGGGATTGAATACAAATTTCAAGAAACTAAATTTGATTTTAATGAAGACTATCTAAATCGACTGGCTTTCCTCAACCTAAGCTCTTATCTTTCGGTTGATAGTCCTAACCAGATTTTGCCGGATGATAGTAGCAAATTGTATTTTTATAAGCCGAAATTCCAAAAGCTTAATCTCGATGTCGACCTCACTGATGAACGCATCTTCGCCAAGGGCAATCCATTTAAGATTAATAATAACCGGGAAACTGAAGCGCAGATTGCCGCAAAGTTAAAACGACAAAAAGCTGCGGAAGAACGCCGGCTTAAAAAAGCAGAAGAAAAACAAAAACAAAAAGAATTAGCAGCGCAAAAACGGCTTGAAGCGAAAAAGAAAGCGGAAGAAAAACGACTTGAGGCAAAAAAGAAAGCCGAAGAAAAGAAAGCCCGGGAAGCGGAACGCAAACGTCAGTTAGCGTTAGTGGCTGCTGAACGTAAGCGAATTGAAAAAATTAAACTTGAAGAAGCGAAAAAACTAGAAAAAGCCCGGCAAGATGTCGCAAAGATTGCGATTAAACGGAAAAAAGTTACAAGTAATGAGCGCACAAGTAGTAAATCCAAAAAATAAAAAGAAAAGCCTCTGGAGTAAAATTTTCACTTATGGATTTGGTGTTTTAATTGCACTCCTGCTTGGCTTTCAAATTATTGGCACCATTTCGGCACAAAACAATTTTGGTGTTGCCAGTTTTTTTGGCTACCAAACATTGATTGTTGAAACAAATTCCATGGAACCAGCAATTATGACCAATGAAGCGATTGTGATTAAGAAAGTTGATCTTGCGACAATTAAAGCCTCTTCTTCTTATGAAGAGCTTGATGGCGACGTTATTACTTTTTACCGCCGTGATGATGGACGAATAGTAACGCACCGTGTGGTCGAGATTCTTCCACAAGTTGATGGTAGTTATAATTTCCGTACACTTGGCGATAATCTATATGCCGATTCGTGTCCTGGTGGATATTGTGACCCGATGATGAGTCGGGACTATGTCTATGGGGAAGACGTGCTTGGCGTTGTAGTTGGCAAAAGTGCCTTCTTTGGCGCGGTGGTTAATTTCATAACAAAACCATTTGTGATTGCTATTGTCGCAGTTGTTCCACTATTCTACGTATTTATTAGTTCTATCATTGATATAGTAAAAAATAGTAAAATGAAAGAGGAAGATTTTGCTAGCGACGAGCTAGATGATTTTGAAGCACTCAAACAACGAGAAAAGTTCAAACTCTTGATTGAAATGGAAAAAGAAAAACTTCGCACGGAATTACAGTCTGATAAAAATAGTGATAAAGTAGGTGAGCATGATGAGTAACAAAAAAACAAAATTATTAAGTGGTAATAAGCGCATTGATTATAAGCGCTTGTTCTTCATTTTCTTCGTATGCTTTTTTGTTTTATTCGCCTTTGTCATTGTGCTAGCAACTGGCTTGCTTGATAATGCTTTGGGCGCAACTTTAAAATGGGTATTGATTATTCTAACCAGTGTAATTGCCCTTACTTTTTTAATTCTCGCCTTTTTATTTTTCTCACAGTCGAAAAAACTTGCCGTGCAAAAACAACTTGATAGTGATGTATTTCCCTTACTTGATAACGTTTTTGATGAACGGGCATTAATTGAAAGAACGAATAAATTATTAAAAAGACGACCTGATCAAGTTTTTTATAGTGTTGCTTTTTCAACCTTCAAATTTAAAAAAGAAGTTTTTATGCGTTATGGTTATGAAAAAGAATCGCAAATTATCTCAATTATCTTCTTAGCGATTGATGAACTTAAAGCACAAGTGCCGAATACTATTTATGGTTATGACTATAGTGAGCACTTCTTAATACTCTTACAAGATGTGTCGGCGAACGATGTGCAAAATATTTTAGAAAAGCTTACAGAGCGCATTAATCGTCTGCTTGAAGAATATAAGATTGACATAGAAATATTACCGCATTATGGGGTTGGGGTCCGCTCAGATCAAGAAAGCTTAACGGCGCAGGCTCTTTACCAAAATGCATTAACCGCCAGTGACCATGGGCGCCTTTCAAGTGAACGGGGCGGCATCTTCTTCTTTGATGAAACGATGTTTAGCCGCAACGAACGCAATGTCGGGCTTGCCCGTGATATTGAAAAGGGACTGGAAAAAAATGAATTTGAAGTTTATTTCCAACCAAAATATGATTTAAATCTCAAACGTTTCTCCGGCGCTGAAGCTTTATTAAGATGGCATCACCCTGAACGCGGGACAATTCTCCCGGGTGCTTTTATTGCCTTAGCAGAACAATCAGACTTAGCCATTCGGATTGACTATTACGTTATTGATTTAGTTTGTAAATACTTGGCTGATTGGCGAGACAAGGGATTACGGCTATTGCCCGTCTCAGTTAATATTTCTAAACGGACGATTTTTACCGTCGATATTGCCGCATATATTGAAAAAACAATTAAAAAACATAGTATCAATCCGTTGTTACTAGAAATTGAAATTGTGGAAGCCCCATCGCCTTATGATGTTTTGTATTTATTAACAACAGTCAAGAAAATTAAGGCCTTGAATATCAAAGTTTCAATTGATGATTTTGGTACTGGTTTCTCTTCGTTAAGTTACATTAAAAAAATCCCGTTTGATATTATTAAAATCGATAAAGCCTTCTTAAGCGATATTGAAATTGATCATAAGTCACGGGGCCTCGTCGAAGAAATTATTAAATTAGCCCATATTCTTGAAACTTATGTAATTATTGAAGGTGTCCAAGAAGCTGAACAAATCAAACTGCTCAAAGCGATGAAAGCGGACTGCATTCAAGGTTATTATTATAGTGAACCTTTAAAGCCACAAGACTACATTGCCTTTATCACCAATAATAAATTCGAAAAAAGGAAGTAAGCGATATGATTTTAATAATTGGTACGACACCTGATGATATCATCTACTATAAAAACCGCATGCGGATTAAAGAACAAGGCTTAATTTCTGCTAACTATCCTTATTATGTCGGGCGTTTAGCAAATAAAGATGTTTGTTTAACCTATACAGGCTATTCGAATATTGCTTCTGGCGTGATTGCTGGTTATATGATTGAGAAATTTTCGCCATATATTGTGATTATCACTGGGGCCGCATCGACGATCAATTTAAAAGCCAAGCAGTCCGATTTATTTATTGCTGAGAAAATTTATCTTGGTGATGTCGATCTAACTTCGCTCGCTGATGTGCGTTATGGCCAAATTGAAAATCTCCCGCCATTTTATTCTTCCGATGAAGACTATATTCGCATGATTGAAACAATAAATAGCAAAACCGAAAATCGTCATCTATTGCGTGGTCCATTAATTTCGACAAACGTGTTCTTCAACGAGGAGAAAAAAGCCGAAAAGGTGCTTAAAGATCAATTTGGCAATATTGAATCGATGACGGCGTTTGATACAGAAGCCGGTGGCATTGTGACCGCTTGTGGCATTTATAGTGTTCCCTGGCTCCTACTTAAAGTAATTAATTACCACGTCGGTGATGAAATGGAATTTATATCAAGCCCGCGCATTAGCGTTGAAGCACAGCCACAAATTGGTTACATCATCGAAACCTTGCTCTTAGAATTAGTTCATTCATTTAACAATATCTAGATTTCACACTTCGATCGCGCTTAAGCAAGTAATAATACATCACAAAATTGGAGGTCGCTTATGTTTGAAAAGATTCTCATCTTTGCACAAGTTAAAGCAACACGGGAAGCTATTGCCATTGCACTTGCTGATACGTATTCCACGATTTGTGTGCAAGATGAACACACTGCTATTCAAGAAATTAAAAATAACAGCGACATCCGCATTTTATTAATTGATCTTGAAAATAATGATTTTGTCGCTGAAAATTTTATTGAAATTTTTAATATTCACTCGACCTTTCGTAAAATTAAAATTATCGTCTTTGGTGGCGCTAATGATCAAGAATTAATCGCGCGTTGTTTAGAAAAAGGCGCAAGTGATTTTGTTATAAAACCGCTTGATGCCGGTGCATTAAAAATATTATTATCAATGCATATCAATCAGATGTCCGATACCGTGCTTGAAGATGCGCTTGAAGATACAAATGTTATGTTTAATCGTTTATTTAACGATTCACCGATTGGCGTCGCAATTACGCGCATTAGCAAAATCAGTGAAGACAAATTACGAACCGTAATTATGAACCCGGCCTATGCAAAAATAATTGGTCGGAAAAACGAAAGATTCAGTGGACTTGATTGGCAAGAAATCACTCATCCTGATGATGTCGAAATAAGCCGCAAACTTTACGAAAAACTCGAACGCGGTGAAATCAATAGCTATACACGAGAAAAACGTTATATCCGTCCCGATGGTTCAATTGTCTGGGTCAATATGATTGTTTCCGCATTTGCCAGTACAAATCCACATGAATTATCTTTTATTTCGTTTATTCAAGATATTACAGAAAACCGCAAAATTAACACCGACTTAGCCGAGAGTGAACGCAGTAAATCAGTTTTATTATCACACCTACCCGGACTTGCTTATCATTGCGATTACGACCGTGATTGGACAATGCGCTTTGTTTCCCAAGGCTGTAAAAAATTAACTGGTTATGATCCGGAAGATTTAATTGATAATAAAGTTATTTCATATAATGACCTCATGGCACCCGAATCGCATTATCCAATTTGGCAAGAATGGAAACGCGTATTAGCAAAAAGATTACCATTTACTTATGAATATCAAATCATCACGAAAGAAGGCGTCCGCAAATGGGTGTTAGAACTCGGCGAAGGGGTTTTTGATGATGATGGTCAGGTCATTGCTTTAGAAGGCATTATTGTTGATATTGATTATTTAAAACAAATGGAAGAAAAGATTCGCTACAACGCTGACTTTGATGAGGCGACCAAACTTCATAACCGCAATTATCTCGAACGTTTACTTGATACCCATATTAAACAAGGACGAACAACAAATAAAGCGTTATTTGGAATTAACCTTAATACAATCCAGGCGTTAATCCTTGCCCGTGGTTATCACTATGGAATGGATTTAATTCATAAGATTGCTGATGAACTAAAAGCTTTTACCAGTGAAAACTTTCAACTATTCCTGACACATGAAAACCGTTTTTGCTTCTATATTCAAAAATATGAAAACAAAGAAGAATTAATTCGTTTTAATCAAAAGATTACCAAGGTACTTGAACCGATATTACTTATGGAACGTATTTCATGTGGTATTGGTATTTTAGAAATTACAAATGCGCATTATGAGTCTGCTGACCAGATCCTTAAAGATACATTAGTAGCGACCGAACGCGCATTGCTTAGGGGTGATGAAGATAGTCTTATTTCTTATACCTTCTTTGATCAAAAAATGCTCGATGCCATTGAACGCGAAAAAACATTAAAAAGTGAATTATTAGCGTTATCAACCTCAGCCGATGACTCTAACTTAATTCTACACTTTCAACCAGTGATGGATCTAAAAACGGATAAGGTTGTTTCGTTTGAAGCTTTGGTTCGCTTCCAAAGCCCGACACTTGGATTAATTCCGCCGCTTGAATTTATTCCATTACTCGAAAAAACCAAACTCATTATTCCGATTGGTGAAATGATTTTAGGACGCGCCTTGCGTTTTTTGAAAAAACTCGAGAAAAATGGATTTACGGGGACGATATCAATCAATGTTTCCGCTGTACAGTTACTATCACAAGACTTCGCTTTCCGCGCAATTCAAAAAATTCGTGATATTAATGTCGATCCAAACAAGATATGGCTCGAAATTACCGAATCCGTCTTTGCCAATAATTATCAAGTGATTAATGAAGTTCTTGGTCATGTAATTGACCTCGGCGTCCATATCACAATTGATGACTTTGGAACTGGTTATTCTTCTTTATACCGGCTATTGAGACTCAATACAAACGGTTTAAAAATTGATCGCGCATTTATTGATGGCATCGAACTTGTCGATGAGCATATGGCAATTACCCAAGATATTATCTCGCTTGGCAAAAAACTAAACTATCTAATCGTCGCCGAAGGTATTGAAAACGAGAAACAACTGCATTACCTCAAGGGCTATAATTGTGATTACGGTCAAGGTTACTTATTCTCGCGTCCGCTTGATGAAGAGCACGCGCTAGAGTACTTTATTAAACATAGCTGACCACCGCCTAATGGTCGAAAAAAATGTGTTCAACTTTCGCTGAACACATTTTTATTTATTTTGAGAAGTGATTAATCCCGGTACTTAGATTGATAAAAACGTTTCTTTTTTGTATAAGTTCGTGGAGCTGAAGAAAATTCTCCACCAGTTGCTTGATCGGCACGCTTTTTCTTTGAATAAGCACGCGGGGCATAGTTTGCTTCCTCTGTGCTCGATTGATAAGCACGCTTTGTTCGATTATAACTACGGGGTTCGGAGTTAAAACCTTCACTACTTGTTTGATAGGAACGTTTCTTTTTTGCAAAGTTGCGTGGTGCTGAAGAGATTTCTTCGCTCGGTGATTTATCAAACTTTGGCGTGCGTTTACTCTTATATTTTCTTAATTCATGATCTGGGGATTCTTTAAAATGCGTAGACCTTTGAAAATTAGTTTTCCGTTCGTCATTATTAGAACGATTACTTGAATAATTTCTTTTTGAATTACGCGTCGGCTCACGCTTTTCTTCTTTTTCTTGGCTGATAACAACTTTTTTGAATTTACTATCAGCATTAACTGGACCAAGGGTTAATACTATCATTTTTAATCCGGTATGCTTTTCAACCGCGCGTAGAAGCGACTTTTCCGCCCCGCTACAGAACGTATAGGCTTCGCCGGATAAACCACGTCGACCAGTTCGACCAATGCGGTGGACATAGGTTTCTGCGCTTTCTGGTAAGTCAAAGTTTATTACGTGCGATAGGTTATCAATATCAATCCCGCGCGCCGCAATATCAGTGGCAACTAAGACACGGTTTTTGCCGCTTTTAAAATCATTAAGGGCGATTTGCCTAGCTTTTTGTGATTTGTTACCATGAATAGCATCGGTTTTCACACCATAGGATAATAAATCTTTAACAAGATTATTTGCCCCATGTTTAGTTCGGGTAAACACTAAAATCGAGGTGAGTTTATTATCAGTAAGTAGATCGAGCAATAAATTAACCTTTTCTTTTTTCTCAACAAAAAAGACCGAATGATGAATTTTATCAATCATCTTGTCAGGCGCGGACATCATCAATGTTTTTGGATCAATTAATAAATCCCGCGCAAGCGTTGAAACTGCTGGGGAGATGGTCGCCGAGAACATGAGTGTTTGCCGTTCTTTCGGAATAAAACCTTTAATGTGTTTAACGTCATTAATAAAGCCCATATCTAACATCGTGTCGGCTTCATCAAGGACAAAGTAATGGACATCACGTAAAGAAACAACATGTTGTTTTAATAAATCTTTTAACCGTCCAGGTGTCGCGACAAGAATATCGATGCCTTTTTTAAGCATCTTCTCTTGACCACGTTGGGAAGCCCCGCCATAGATGGCACCGGTGTGAATATTCGCGTAACTGCTATAGGAGTTAAAAGCATCTTTAATTTGCTCAGCTAACTCACGCGTTGGCGCTAAGATTAACGCCCGAATTTTTTGTTCTTTATCCTGAATTTTACTAATGGCAATCATTTGAATTAAAGGAATGGCAAAGGCAGCGGTTTTACCCGTCCCCGTTTGCGCACTGGCGAGTAAGTCATGACCGGCAAAAATAACTGGTAAAGCACTGGTTTGAATTGGAGAAGGCGTTTCGTAGCCTTGATCATCAATTGCTTTAAGAATTGATGAACTAATTTCGAGTTGTTGGAATGTCATATTTTCTCTTTTCTATGAACTTTTTGTTCATCGGGATGAAACCAATAAAAAAGCGCTGGTATCAAAGCTAAACAGCGCTATTTTGAATTCATCAATCAAGAGATATTAATTCTTATGAACGGTCAAACTGTTTGTAATTAAACAGGCGTTATGTAACTTTTGGTCTTCATATTTTTAATCATCATTTTAAGACCTCGGTGAGTATACCATAAAAACAATAAAGTACATAGGGAAATGAAAAATTATCCTAATTCAAGTTGTCGAAGGCGATTTTTAATTGATGTTGATTTGAATTTTCTCATGTAACAAAAATGACGCAAATAATCCTTTTATAACTTCTAAGCTTGTCGTTAGACAAACAACAAAAAATACTAATTATTTTTTTCAATATCAGCATATAATTGAAATAGGAGGGATAAATATGAAACGGGAACTTAAACTCCTAATTGGAGTGCTCCCAATATTAACTAGTCTTATTCTACTTGATAAACAAGCATCGACTACTCAAGTACAAGCTTCTGATCCGATTTGGGTTGAACAAGCTATTGCACCATCTGGTGAAGACTACAATTATACGATTTCATATAATCCGACAACTATCTTAGCAGTTAATCCCACCTTCCCAACCGAAGCGGATGGTGAAGACGTTACGCCATTAAATTATATGGAGATATTTTCCACCAATACTTATATTGATTTAACTGGTGGAATCCGAAATGATTTTATGACAATGGGCACTTGGGCGATGATTCAAGGAAGTCACAACCTCGGCCGCATTTATACGATTACAATTGATATTGATGAAAGTAAATATACCGATATTGCCACCGAACTTGGTGGGGCTTTTGGCCTTCAGTTACGCGAGGGGCGTGTCAATGAGTTTCAAAATGCCGAAGATGAAAATTCTGGTCCAACATCCGTTGATCTTCTCACCGGCGTGATTACTTGGGACTTAACGATTCGCGATCGTGAACACCCTTTCTTCTATGATGAATCACGCCTTGATGATATCTCCAATTTTAACTTTATATCCACACGCACAATTTATCTTGACGGGATTACAATTACTGGCACGCACTTTATGGAAGTAACAAATGGAACAAGTTTACGACCGGTTTATGTCCAGTATTATGGCTTTGGTGATATTAATTTTAATGTTAATGAAGATAACCGCGTTGACTATGCGAGCGATGATTGGATGATTGAAGATTTAGATGATTCCACTTTAGCCCCGTTAGCGTCGATGGAAATCTTCACAATTATCAGTGTTTATACTTATGATGACGAACATGCGCTTGCTGTAACCAGCATGAAAACAATTGTGACCGATGACCCCGAAACCGTTCTTATTGCCACACCAATTGAAACGGTTTTAACCATGCCCTGTGATAGCAAAAATTGGATGATTGGTTTATCATCGCTGACGTATGGTGGGCAAGACGCAATGGGTATTCCTGAATCGATGTTCAATTTAGAATATGAGTTTCTTGGTTATGATTATGTTGGAATTCATTTATGGAATGGATCCTGTTATCTTGATGGTTATGTGACAAATGAAAGTGTGATTCCAGCAACTCCGCAAATTGGGGTTAACGGTAGCGCAATTCTTGGTAACATCATGTCGGCAATGGTCGATGGCTGGCTATATACGGCCTCTGATACGATAGATGCTGGTATACCGGAAAATAGTTATGCTACTTTTCGCCTCGATACACCAACAAGTTATATCGCTCTTAGCGAAATCTATGCCGGACAAGGTGATGTCGCTTATATTGATATAACACTGACAATTCAGGGTTATGAATCCTATAGCGGTTCTGGTCTAAGCAATCAATTTTGTTTAGTATTACAAGATGAATCGGGTGGGATGATTAATGAAACGGAACGCTATTTTAATCTCACACCCGCCGACAATGAAATCACAGTTAGTTATGAACACATCTCTTTTTATGCCGCTCGCTCATTTTCGCTTTCTGTCGTCGAAATTAAAGACTACCTCTTCTCGTTCTCCCTTAGTGTTGATGGCTTTGAATATGATCAAGGTGTGTTTAGTGTCGAACATCAGGCGCTTTTCTACTCAGCTAGTTTCCTCTACTGGACATCTGATTTAATGGGTGCAACTGAAGATGGCATTTGTGAGTTTATTGATCCTCTCAATGGATGGGATATGCTTGGAGATGAATACAACTTTTTAAGTAATGACGCAAAGAGCTTTTTAGATATTAATTCAACGGCGATAAATACTGAAGAGATCGATTTCATGAATGAACGTTATCTCTATATTCGTAGTACAAATCCATTAATGTACGATGATTTCATGTTAGTCGCCGGTTTTGGTGGAATTGCTCAACAAAGTTTAACAACTGATAATCAAAGTATCATTGTTATTATCTCGGCATTGGTCTTTACACTCAGTTCTTATATGATTATTAGAACAAAACAAAAAAGAAGAATATAAGAATTAGTAAAGCAAAAGACAGTACCGCTACCTCATTTAACAACCGTAAAATAAAACAAAAAGCCTTGAATCATCCACATTCATGGCTTTTTAATTTTTAAGTGCTTATTCACAAAAAAATAAAAATTTATTTGCTTTCTTGTACCGCACTATTAATCGCATGCCGATAAACAAAATACTTTGTATACAAAAATTCGCTCACTAGATTGGTGAGCATCGTCAATCCTAAAACAAGATATTCATTCCAGCCAATACCAGTTAAAGCATCACCCCACCATGTCGATAGCGGAGTAAAAACCGCATAAAATAGCGCAACTTTTAACATTGCAATTGGAATGTTGTTTGCGGCTTTAAATGTGAACTTTCGATTTAAGGTAAAGTTCCATAAAACACTAAGTACTAAAGCAATCAAATACGCTGGCCAATAAATGAGGTGCGCAACTTCAAATAGTAGGGTAAAAGATCCAATTTGAATTGCCCCTGCCGATAAAGAAAAAAGTGTAAATTTAATTATTTGGGTGATATTTTCTTTTTGTTGATTCGGCTCTTTCATAGTGATTTCACTTTCTTAACCAAGGTTATCTATTATGAGTATACTCAAACGTTCCTTGTTTAGCATTTGTTTTCCATTATCGGGAAACAAAATCAAATGTGTTCTATTTTCGCCTTAACGAACATATTTCTAAAGAAAACATTTTTGTGCATTCAAAGAAAATTGTCATAAAACGACTATCTGATTTATATTGTTCAACATACGACATTAATGATTTTATACTTCTTTTGTTAGTGAACTTAATCCTACTAGAAATAATGATTATGATATTTATCGCAACCTAATTAACATAAAAAGACGCAACATAACCTTTAAAGTAGTCATAGGTGAATAAAGAAATATCTTGATACAATCCAGTAACCAGGAATTCAATACGCTGATCCTTTAAAACAAAGGTGTCTGCTAAATTTAACTCGACAATCTCATCATCGCTGGTAATTATTTTGATAGATAATTCTTTGATATAAATGTTGTTAAGCGATTGAAAAAAGTAATGATAACCGTCTTCTTCCGGGTATCCAGTACCAACCAAAAAATATCTATCCAAATCTTTGGACCCAATTTTAAAATAAGGAGATTCATCAGAAATATGATAACGGCATTTGGCAATTCCACGAATAAAATCAATACTTTGAGAAACTATTTCATAGGCAGTGTGTGTCGGATAGCTATCAATAAAAGGTGTAATCTCGTAAATTTCAAGTGTTGAATAAACATAATCAAAGTCTAGTGTCTCATCATAAGTCAAAACTTCCTGAACTTCACCGGTTTCTACTTCGATTTTTTGATATGTCAAATCGATATGAATTTGCAACCCTTCGATTTTATATGCACTGTTTTTTGAAAAGAGTTTTAAAGCCAAAATTAAGTCATAATGAGTTTCATTATATGTATAGCCAAGATTACCGTCTAAATAAGCGTCGAGGTAGTCATCTTCATTTTTATCATTTAAGGCAATAGACATTATATCTTTTGGATTCTCCAGCCGATGGTCATTAATTAAAACTCCGAGAGTAACTGCTGCTGTTGTTACAATCGCTAGAGATAAACTAGATAAAATATGACGACGATTGTTCTTATTATAAATCTGTATTTTTTTGGTATGATTACTAATGATTTTGGTCCTGAATTTTCTCGTTATATAAGAAGAAAAGAAAAGAACAAAAATGACAATTGTAAAGGCTGTAAAACTCATTAATGCGCCGATAAATATACCAATCAAAGCAATAACGTAAAACTGAGAACGACTTGTATAACTGTCCGAACGATTGGTTTCAAAATCACCACCACTTGCCGTGCGTTCATATGTAACATCAACATATTTATCATACGAAAAACCTGCCGTACTAAAAATAGATAGACCGATTAAAAAAGCAATTATAAATTGAATAATAATAAATAGAATATCAAAGGTGGAGAGATGATTATGCAACCAATAATAGGGTATGAAAAGCATGAAATCTTTTCCATGAATACAATAAGCGACAAAAAGAAGGAAACTAGATATGACAAGATAAGGCGCTAGTTTGATCATAATGTTGCCAGCTCCGCTAATTTTATCCATAGTCTTATCACTAATAAAATGAACACAAACGGCAAAGAAGACGATGAGAATCGGGAAAACAAGCATTGGTGTCACATTAATACTACTAATCGTGAAATCCGGAACAAAAATAGCCATAATTGGTAAATAAAATATTACCCCAAGTAGGCCAAAGAAAAAGGATCCAAATAATATAATTGCACTGATCATACGATTTATTTTTAGCACATGTTTGACCGGCAATCAAGCGCTAATTTAGTAAGTAAACAAAAACTTATGCACCCAAATAATTAACGAGT
>Ga0172381_10003106_pt1 | contig 17787 bp, 15 predicted proteins | sample Leawel6488metaG_FD_119754 | JGI IMG/M metagenome (GOLD analysis project Ga0172381, IMG submission 119754) | Leachate microbial communities from a municipal landfill in Southern Ontario, Canada - Leachate well 64-88 metaG | ecosystem: Engineered > Solid waste > Landfill > Unclassified | place... | reverse complement strand
TCGCTAAAGGATTTGTCTTTTCTGCAAGACCTCTGGAATTCTCTTTGTCCTGATTAAAAATAACTCCACAGACCTTTAAGCCTAAGCTACGGGCATGCTCAATTGTTAACAACGTATGATTAATCGTCCCCAAAGATAGCCGCGCAACAATCAAAACTTCTAGATCAAGATCCCGCGCTAAATCTGCCATAAGATATTCACCTTGAACAGGCGCCAACAACCCTCCAGCCCCCTCAACCAAAACAAAATCATGACGATTGATAAGTTTTTCAAAACATTTTTGGATATGGTTAAACGAGATCTCTGTTTTTTGCCTTTTAAAAGCAAGATGAGGAGACAAAGCTTCTTTGGCAAAATAAGGATTAATCAACCCTAAATCATCATCTAGATTTAATTTTTCTTTCAAAAACGCCGCATCATTGCCAGCGCACTGGACAGGTTTCATAACACCCACATCAATATTTTTATTCTGCAAGAGGAGTCCAACAACAAGCGAAGCAACTGTCTTGCCGACATTGGTGTCCGTTCCTGTGATAAAAATGGCTTTTCGTTTGTAGTTCATAAATGAGGTCACAATTTACAGACGAACAAAGTGAGGAATGTAAATTGTTCGATCCGAATTTATCCCAGAGAGTCCGCCAACGCTTAGAGGCGGACGATCGCGGGATTACCTTAAATGTGCTTCTCCAAAAATAATTTCAAAACTTGCTTCAACGCCGTCAGGAACAGAAAAATGCTCCTGATAATAGTCTTTGGCATTGGCCAACAGCCGCGGACCGATAAACACATTGCGCTTCACGCGGTTGGCCCCAATGGCCTTAAGCCAATAAAGAAGCGCTGAAAAATCAGCAAACTTTTCTTTCTTTATTTCTGAAGAAACGGCGATCTTCTTAAAACCTACCCTCTCTAAGGCCTGATGAATATTGTCCTTGCTTAACAAGCGCCAGTGATGCAGAAGACCTTGACCTTTTGGCACACAGTGATGGATAGATTCATGTAATTCTTTTAACGTGGAAGATCCAAAGCACGTGAAGAAAAAATCCCCTTCCTTTTTTAATACACGCGCAGTTTCACCAAAGGCTTTAGGAATATCCTCAACCCACTGATAAACACAATTAGAAATAACAAGATCGAAGGTATCCTCTTTAAAGGGGAGGCTTTGCGCATCTGCCTGAACAATGCGATCAATCTTTCTTTTTTTTGCACATTCAACCATGCCTAACGCATAATCGATACCAGCTGTTTTCGTCTTACTAAAACGCTTGCCACATTGTTCCGTAAGCCATCCTGTTCCCATACCAATATCTAAAAGATGCTGATATTTTTTATCAGGGATCTTGGCAAGAAGCTCAAGGCCCATTTCTTTTTGCAAAGCAGCAAAACGATCATAGCGGCTAGATGCTTTTGAGAAAGCCTTCTGGGGTTCTGAGATCATCACAGGACTCATCTTTTTTGAGATAAAAATTGTTCAACCACTTTATTAAACTCTGCCGATTGAATCAAAAAGGGGAAATGGCCACAGCCTTCCATCAAATTAATCTGGGCCTGCGGAATCATCTCTTGAATAAACTTCAAAGAATTCTCTGAGCAAATATAATCTTGGCATCCGGCCAAAAAAAGAATAGGCGCCTTCACCGCTTTTAAAGAATCTGTCAAATCGGCGTGCATTAACATTTCCAAAAAACTCATCAGGGCTTCCCGACTAGGCGCTTTTTCTTGCTTACGGAACTGATGGATCCATTTAAACTTTTCGCTTTCGCGTTCTTGGCGCGTAAAAAGCGACCGGAAAAAAATGTCCAAGATAGATGGGTATTTCGTTTTCAGCTGCATGCGCAGCTTTTCCATTTCTTGCACGGTGAGCCCAATGGGACACTCTTGCGTTCTTAAAAATTTCGGCAAAGAACCCACCATGACAATTTTTTCCACCCGTGATGGAAAAAGCTTGGATATGTTAAGCCCAATAAACCCACCCATAGAACTACCAACAACACAAAACTTATCCACACCAATGTGATCAGCGATCTCTTTGATCTGTGTGGCCACTTCATCAAACGTCACAGGCCTCCAGTCTGTTTTTCCATGCCCAGGCAAATCAAGCAAGACGACCTTATAGTCCGATGAAAAATGCCTCGCCTGCTGGCTAAAGACACGCATATTGGCGGCCCAACCATGAATAAGAAAAAGACAGGGGCCATGGCCAAGCACATTATAATGCCAACGAATATCTTTGCCTGTCGTTAAGTAAGACATAGCTCTTCCTTGACTTCGCTAAAGAGTTGAAGCGCTTTTTCAATATCTTGTTTTGAATGCGTCGCCATGACAGTCACACGCAATCGAGCCGTGTTTTCAGGAACTGTTGGCGGCCTGATCGCTTGAACCAAGATTCCTCGTTCAAAAAGCTTTTGTGAAAAGGCAACAGCTGTCGATGCCTCTTTAAGCAAAACAGGGATAATGGGTGTCACAGAGTTCAGGGTATCAAATCCTGCCGCTTGCAAGCCATCACGCATCCGTGTTGCATTTTCTAAAAGTTTTTCTCTTCGCTTAGGCTCCCTCTTTATCATTTCAATTGCCTGGATCGACGCTGCAGCAATTGACGGCGGCATCGCCGTTGTGTAAATAAAGCTGCGCGCCTTATTAATCAAAAAATCAATAAGCGCTTTTGATCCACAGCAATAAGCGCCAAAGCTCCCAACGGCTTTAGAAAGCGTGCCCATATGAATATCAATATCTTCCTCTACCCCCAGCTCCTCTGCCAAGCCTCTTCCCTGAGACCCCAAAACGCCAAAACTATGCGCCTCATCGATCATCACCATAGCTTCATATTTCTTGGCTAAGTTCACAATTTCTTTTAAAGGCGCGATGTCGCCATCCATACTAAAGACGCTATCGGTGACAATAAGGCGTTTTCGATAACCAAGACTTTCTTTGAGCATCTCTTCAAGAGCGTTCATGTCCTTGTGAGGATAGCGTTTAAATTTAGCACGGCTTAATAAGATCCCATCGATAATAGACGCATGATTAAGTTTGTCCGAAAAAATAATATCCTCTCGATCGCACAAAGCCGAAAGAATACCGACGTTGGCCATATAGCCGGTGCTAAAGACAAGGCAGCTTTCAACATTTTTAAATGTAGCGATTTTCTTCTCAAGCTGAACATGAGAATTCATGTTTCCACAGATAAGCCTCGCAGCGCCAGAACCAAGGCCTTCCCCCTTAAGAGATTTTTTCGCGACCTTCACAAGGCGTACATCGTTAGCCAGCCCTAAATAATTATTAGAACAAAAATTGACAACCTTGCGGCCTTCAAAAACAATGTGCGCGCCCTGGGCTCCCGACACGCCCTTGAGCGTCCGATGAAGCTTTTGATCTTGTAGTTTTGATAAAAATGTTTTTAAAAAAATAGCTTCGTTCATATTTGTGCCTCGCCCCGTTAGAGAACTTCACCCTAACGGTAATACTATAGATGGTTTAACACACCGACTGTGCTATTTGTTTCCTCATCGGTTTTGTCGGCGATCTTCTCTAACGGGGTAAAGATGGATAATATCTCCTGATATTTTACGAACAATGACACCGCTTTTTTCTTTGATAAGAAGAGCGCCCTGATTGTCAATGTCCACGGCCATCCCTTCTGTGGTTTTATTTAATTCCACAACCTTGACGTGTGCCTTCAATGTCGCAGACAACGACCGCCAAGTATCTGCGATGGGAACAAAACCTTGCGCATGAAAAAGCTGATAATATTTTTCCATCTGTCGTAAGATCTCTTGCAGCAGAGAAACACGGGAAACCTTTCGCGAGGCCTCCCTGTCAAGAGATGTCGCCTCGGCAAGCAAAGAGGACATCTGCCCGCCGATATTAATCCCAACACCCAAAATAATAAAATGGATACGATCAAGCTCGGCGTTTAATTCTGTCAAAATACCCGCGATCTTCTTTTGCCCAACAAGAATATCGTTGGGCCATTTGATCTTAGCGTCCACTCCGGTAGCCAGGCGGATCGCCTGGCACACCGCCACAGCAAAAACAAGCGTCAGGCAAGAGGCGTCGCTCAAGGAAACCCGCGGGCGCAAAATAACAGAAAAATAAATCCCCTTACCTTTTAAAGAAACCCAAGATCGCCCCAGCCGGCCTCGGCCTTTGGTCTGCGTTTCCGCGCAGACAACAACGCCTTCCTGCGCACCCTGAGCGGCAAGCTTAGCAGCTTCATTCATCGTCGAATCAACAGACTTAAAATAGAAGATCTCGCGGCCAAAAATCTTTGTTTTTAACCCTCCCTGGATCAAGTCCGGCAAGATCTTATCTGGTTCTCTCAGAAGCCTATATCCTCGACGAGAAATAGCCTGGATAAGATACCCTTCTTCCTGAAGTTGCTTGATATATTTCCAAACAGCTGTCCGGCTCATCTTTAAGGCCTTGCTCATGCCTTGGCCGGAAACAAAATCGTCTTTTTCTTTTAAATAATTTAAAATCTTATTTTTCATGGCTAATCACCCGTTTTAAAAAAGTCTACAGAATAAAAACATCATACTGATCTCGATTTTAATTGTCAACCTAAATAGTATAAGATGGTTGACAATCTAGAAAAGGTACTTATTGACAAGGCATAGCGCAAATGATATTTATAAAAAGTCTTTAACCAGGCACAACGCATCATGCGAATCGAAAAAACAAACCTCTTTATTCTTCTTTTTTCTTTGATCTTAACCATTCTTGTTGTTGCCCTCTTGTGGGATATAAATTTCTTCCCGTCAGATGCTGACGCCTATTACCTGCCTGCAGCAGCAAGGATCCCTTTTATCCAATATTTATCACAAATTCACGATGGGTTTGACTACCGATACAACAACTGGTTACACGGAAAAGAAGCTATGGTCGCGCTCGTCTATCTTTCACAAAAAGCTCTTCATGACTATCAGACGTTACGTCCCATCATCATTCTTTTTGCCTCCGCGTTCTTTTTCTCAGCAGCTCTTCTTTTTTTTATTGCAAAAACGTACTGGGGCAAACGGATTGGCTTGATCTGCTACCTTCTGTGTATTTCATGCCTATGGCCTTATATTTATATTCTCTTCCCGAAACATCAACCCCTTGGCCTGTTCTTTTTTCTTTTTGCAACATGGCTTCTTGTTACTTTTCATAAAAATTTTTCTCTTGTCGCGCACTTCTTTTCTGGTGCTTCTATAGGCTTTATGCTGTATTCCTCACCCGTCTCCTTTGCCTACATTCCTTTTTATATAACTGTTTTAGGAGTAGAATTCTTTTGGCTGACAAAGAAAACCTCTCCTCTTTCTATCCTGTCACGATGGTTTCTGCTCACGGGTGGCTTTCTTATTGCGTTTCTTTATTTTAATGCACCCTATATCGCCTACAATATCAGACAATATATCGTTTATATTAACGCAAGTGCTAACGAAAATCATCTCTATAGCTATCAGCATATCCTGCAACAATGGGTTCCCGGAGCCCTTGTCCCTCTACGAGGGAACATTCTATGGGTTGTCAAATATTTTTTCTTAGTCATGCCTGTTCTTTTCCCTGTTGCTTTTTTTTGTTTAGCGTACTTATTTTTTAGAGCGTGCCAAGAAAAATCTCTTCGGTCAAAAATGCGCTTTCTGGGAATAATAGTTCTAAGCCTGTCTCCGATCATCATGGCAGAAGCCAAAGGCGTTTCACAATATGGAGCAAATTACTTCCCAGCCTTTCTTGGAATTCTCTTTCTGCTAGGAACAAGTCTTTACGATCTTTTTAAAAATATTTATCCCAAGCTTTGTTGTATCCAGAAAAAGGCTTTACTTTGCGCTGGCGGGATTGCTTTTTTTCTGCATGTGGGTATCAACGGATATCTCCTTGTCACAGATCTTTTTCCTTCTCGCCTAGCGACAACCTACGTCTCTCAAACACTTAAGGCAATGAATATTCAAACCCTCTACGTACATGCGCTTTACCCTCTACGTTCTTATATTCTGCAGCATCTAAACCCTCAGACATTAAAAACGCTTACCCTCAAATCTATCAAAGATCTTCACCAGGTAAAACAAGGCTATGTCCTTTTGCTACCGATCACAACAAAAAGTATTTTAAGCGCCTACGGCACATATCAAGATTTTGATAAAGATATTTATTTAAATGAAATAGTGCGCAAAGGAACACTCGATCAATACACAACTCGCACATTCAAGACAGTAACGTCAAGTAAGCTTTGGTCACAAGAAGAAGAAATCTTATCATGGATGAGCCTAACAAAAAACTTGATCTCTGACAAAGACCTCAAAAAAGGTTATATTCGGCTATTATCCGCAGAAAAAATACAGCAGGATCGACTAAAAAATATACCATGCACGGAATACCTTGAATCCGCCTTTCATCCTATTCGTTTTTTGGGTACCCAAAGCAGTCTCTATGCCTATCAAGGAGAATACCTGGAAGTCAGGACGCTAAAAGAGTTAAACAAGATTGAAAGACGTATCATAAAGATCGGTAACCCGACAGATAGCCTCATGGCCTATGTCTATAGAAAAATTCCCACCCCGGCAGCAAAAACATTTGCCTCTTTTGCTCCGTACGGCCAAACTTTTTCTTCCCTTGTTAAAGCAGAGAAATTATCAAGCGATCCTCAAGGGAGCGTGGTATCTTTTCACTTTAACCCACCGCTTACTCTTGAACCATCTTCTTATTTCATCGGCATATGCCGCACGGGGCCTTTAAGCGACAGCCATTTCTATCGTATTCTCTTAAGCGATGATACTTCCCGCGACGAAGAGGCGCAATACCTCCCCTCAGAGACAGAAGCCTTAAATCTCGATATCGTGCACCCATGGCGCCGTGTTGACAAAAATACCGCTAAATGATATATTGACCCATATGAAAATTTTTACCTCCCGACGTCAATTTGTTCTTTTCTTTCTCTTAACAATTATTTTCTCTCTTCTTTTTCTAGGGCCCATGCACGACTGGCAGCCTCACATTACTCAAGGAGACCATGGGCGAGATTTGTATGCCTTTAAAAAGACCCTCGAGGGACAAGTGCCCTATCGCGATTATTGGTGGCCTTACGGGCCCTTGACGCCCTATTACTATGCCTTCATCTACAAAATTTTAGGGATTAGCATTCAAAGCGCCATCCAAGGAAATTTATTCTTACAGTTTTCATGCTGTATCGTATTCTTCCTTATCCTTTCAAGGTTGCTTTCTCCGGCTCTTTCTTTTACTGGCGCCATGTTTTTCAATGTCTTTGCGCCACGCTTTGACCACACTTATTGCCATACCGGAGGCATTCTTTTTCTCTTACTCTTATTTTATCTCTTAGTCCTTTACCTTAATGAAAAAAAGAAAAAATATGCCCTAGGGTGTTTTTTATGCCTGTTCATCCTTGCCCTTATAAAAATAAATTTTGGGATCATCAATCTCATGGCTGTTTCTATCCTGCTATTTCTCTGGGCAAAATATGTCGATCAAGCCATCTCGCATCATAAAAAATTTCTTTTCGCTGGGATCGTCACCACTGCTCTCGCTATAGGCCTTGCCTATTTTGCCCTTGTCTATCCTTTGTCACGTGAGCAGCTATTGCAGTGTTTTCCTTTTTTACCTCAATACCGAATTTCCGACCCTATCAAAAATACACTATGGAAAAGCATCTTTGGCTATCTTTCCTCGTTATGGCAGATGATCATACATTCTTGGCCGTCTATGCTATTGTTCCTCACGTTCTCCCTCGCTTCGCTCATGTTCCTCCTTCCTAGAGCTCATGCAGAAAAAACAACGATCTCCAAAAAACGCATGGGGATCATTCTTTTAGCTTGTCTTTTTTTTCTTTTCCTCAGCTTGCACGAATATTTTGGAGGGAGTCCGAATTATTCTAAAACATGGGCAGCCCCTTTCGAATTTTTGTTTTTCTGGCTTATCATCGGATACGGGGTCTCTCGCTTGCCGAAGATCTTCCAACTCTCCTTAATCATTATTGTCAATCTCTTCGTCGCGACAACGGCTTATCACATTCTCTCTTTTTTACGTATACAACGTACCCAGCCAGGGTTTCTCCTAAAAACAGAATACAGCCAAGTCTACACCTTCAATCCTTTTGACTGGTTCATAACAGTTCAGAAAACCACGGCGTTTCTCAACGATCATCTCAAAGAAAAAGAAGAATTCTTAGCGATTCCCTATGAACCTTTTTTCTATTTCTTAACAAATCGTAACAGCCCTATCTGGCAGATGAATTTTCAAGATTATCAAAATATCGGCCAAGAGCAAGCCATGATTATTCAAGAACTTGAGAAAAAACACATTAACTGGATACTAGTATCAAACGACGTCGCAGCCGATCCTCTTTTCTTGTCAGCCCCTAAAAAAAGAGACGGCCCCTTCTGCCCCTCTTTAATCCAATATGTCATAGAAAATTACACGCCAGTCATTAGCTTTGGCCGTTGGGTGAACGAAACTCGATCATCTGTGGACAATTACGCAGTCATCATCTTTAAGCGCAATTCCTTTTAAAACATAAATGTTAAGAAACTACGGAATGTCTACTAAAGGATTTCTCTTGCAAGACTTCAGAAAATCGACGACCTCTGAAGCGAGATTGCCCCCTATCCCTGATTGACAAAAAAGAGACGAGATGATATATTGACACACCATAAGGATAATTTAAAATTCAAAAGTCAAAGCTCAAAAATGCAAATTTTGAATTTTGACCTTTTAATTTTGACTTAATAAAGATTATTGGGGCTGTAGCTCAGTTGGGAGAGCGCTTGCATGGCATGCAAGAGGCCGAGGGTTCAACTCCCTCCAGCTCCACCAAATATGCCGAAGTGGCGGAACTGGTATACGCGCCGGTCTCAAAAACCGGTGTCTTCACGGGCATGTGGGTTCGACTCCCACCTTCGGCACTAATTTCTCCCACATTCTCGCCTAGAAACCCTCCTCCCGTAACCCAAGAAGCAACAAAATTGGCACCAGATGGCGAGGCTAACCTTTTATTTCTGCGGTTAATTTATTTAACAAAATTAAAGTTATTTGATATACTTGGCTTAACAAGGAGAAGAGATGAAAATAACCATTTTAATTGTCGCTCTATTGGCTTCATTTATAGGTGTGTGCTGCGCAGAGGAAAATAGCAGCTGTTTCGAAAGATGTATTTCCCAAAACAACAACGCCAGCCCTAGTGACATATCCTACTGTAAAGAAAGCTGCAGCCGTACCCAGGAAGAATATCCATCGCAGTCTTTAGAATTAACGAAACAACAGCTGGAAATACAAAAACAATCTTTGGAAATACAGAAGCAGCAGCTGGAACTACAAAAACAACTGTTAGAACAAGCAAAACAAAACACCTCAAAGCCGGCTGAATAAATACCTCTAGAAAAGATCATTTAATGACCTTTTTTTGGAAAACTTTAAAAGATATTAAGAAGTTGCTTAAGAAAGGTAGCAGCGGGGATCAGGGTATTCTTGGACTTAGACCCTAGCCCTTGCCCTGCAGTTGTTGAATGATCTGCTTTTCGCAAGAAAGCTGATGTTTGCTTGCGGCATCAAAAATATAATCCGAAGTTAAGATAGCATCCTGGGGCGCCATATCAAGAAGCATCAGCCCGCAGGCATAATACACTTTCTTTTTGTTTGGCTGATGCATGCACTCTTTTTGCCAAATGACTTTAGCCGTCGCAGATATCGGAGTTTTTCGACTTTCAAAGAAAATCTTAAGTAAAAGCTCTGTGCCAGCCTCAAGGCGTTCTGCGCCGATCATGTGAATACCAATGGAACTAACGTCAACGGTTACCGCCCTGCCTTTGACAAAAGGTGGCTTAATAGTTTCGTAAGAAATTTTTGTGAAAACTTCTGCGCGAAAAAGCCTTCGATGTTCAATGGTGCCCATGGTGAGATTTCCCTGCCTTCTTTTTGTATGCCGCCTCTTAAGAATTTATTATACTCTTAAAGAAACTTTTGAGAATTAAAATTCAGCATTTTTCAAAGAAAACAATAGCCCAATATGATTATTGCAAAAACAAAAAAAGTATTCTACACTTAGCTTATGATAAAAAGATCGTACACGCTCATCTTTTCTTTCATAATCCTTTGTCTTGCAGCTTCCCATGCGCTGGCCCAAGAAAAAAGGATCGTAGCCCTGAAAGATGGAACAAAAATCGTTGGAGAAATTCTTTCTTTTGAAAATAATGTCTATACCGTTCGCTCCTCTCTGGGAACATTACAGATCAAGGATGAGGATATTGTTAATATTTCAGCGTTGGCCTTAGATGTGCCCGCAAGCGGGCTTCCTCAGCAAGACCTCTCCTCTGGCAACCCTCTTGACAGCCAGATCCATAACATGCAACAGCAACTGATGACAGACCAAAATTTTCTATCTGGAGCTAAAGAAATAGCTGCAGACCCAGAAATCATGCAAACCCTTAATCAGCCTGAAATCATGCAAGCCATTGTCAATCGCGACGTCAACGCTTTGCAGTCAAATCCCCAATTTAAAAATCTTCTCAACAATCCCAAGATCCTTGAGCTGATCCAATCTGCTAGCGATAAGCTTGAACAGCCTGCCGTAAAACCATAAATACTTTTCTTTTTAAAAACTATTACTTTGTTTGAATACGCAACTGCCCACACGCAGCATCGATGTCGTTTCCGCGAGCAGTACGAAGAGTGACAGGAATGCCTTTTTGCTCAAGAGCCTGCTTAAAGGCGAGGATCTCTTCTTTGTCCGGAGGGTAAAAACCTAAAGAATCATTTTTATTATAAATGATCAAATTAACTTTAGACAAGAAACCTTTTAAAAGCCTCGCGAGATTTTGAGCATCCTTAAGACTTGCGTTAACATTTTTCATCAAAACATATTCAAAGGTCACTTGACGATTCGTCGCCTTGGCATACCAGCGACAACAGGCGATAAGATCTTCAAGGGAATGTGTCTGATTAACCGGCATCAGCTTACTACGCAGGGCGCTATTAGACGCATGTAAAGAAATGGCAAGTTCAACCTGCAGGAGTTCTTTCGCAAAAAGTTTTATTTGAGGGATCAATCCGCACGTAGAAACCGTTATGCGTCGTGCAGCAACCTCAAGGGCTTCTTTAGCATTAATCCGATAAATAGCTTTTAAGACATTATCATAATTGTCAAACGGTTCTCCGACCCCCATAAAAACAATATGCGTTAGCGTATGAGGAAAGACGTCCTTTTTGACAAAAAGAATTTGCTCAAGGATTTCCGCACACGACAGCTGACGAACCCAGCCATTTAAACCGCTTGCGCAAAAAGCACATCCAAATTTGCAACCCACTTGCGTAGAAAGGCATATCGTCCCTCTCTTTTGAGTGGGTATAAAAACTGTTTCGATATATTCGTCCTCGCCAACTTTAAATAAAAATTTAGCCGTTCCATCCTTAGAAATCTTCTTTTTCTCTAGCACAGCCCATGAAAAAGAAAAATCAGTTCTTAGCTGTTCTTTAAGCTTGGCAGGAAGATTCGTCATGCCCTCGAAATTTTGAGCACCTTTTTTGTAGATCCAATCAAAAATCTGCTGAGCATGAAAAAGAGGGAAATGTTTTTCTTGAAGATAGCTCTGGAGATCAGGAAAAGAAAATTCTTTGATATCGGGTTTACGAGAGGCTTGCGACATTATATGTACGCCTTGTTTAAAAGAGGCCAAGAGGAATATTAACCTTCTTGAAATTTACCGATCTTACGAAAACGTTCATAACGAGCGGCTAAAAGGTCTTCCTTGGAAAGTGTGACAAGTTTTTTGATATGCTTGATCGCTGCTTTTTTAACAGCCGCGGCCATTACTTCTGGGTTACGATGCGCGCCGCCTAAAGGTTCTTCGACAATTTCATCAACAATTCCAAACTCCAAAAGATTTTCTCCCATAATTCTCAAAGCCTTTGCTGCGTCAGGAGCACGCACGCTGCTGCGCCATAAAATAGACGCACAGCCTTCGGGCGAAATAACCGAATAATACGCATGTTGCAAGATCAGTACACGATCCGCGACGCCAATACCTAAAGCGCCTCCACTTCCACCCTCTCCAATAACAAAAGCCACGATAGGTGTTGCCACCTCAGCCATTTCCATTAAATTCGTTGCGATCGCTTGCGCCTGTCCGCGCTCTTCAGCACCGACACCAGGATAAGCCCCAGGCGTATCAATAAAAATAACAATGGGAAGATTAAACTTTTCCGCCAGCTTCATCAAGCGCATGGCCTTGCGATAGCCTTCAGGATGCGCACAACCAAAATTACGCATAACATTTTCTTTGATATCGCGTCCTTTCTGATGCCCGATCACGAACACTTTTTGTTTATCGATCGTCGCAAATCCAGCGATCATGGCATAATCATCAGCAAAAAGCCGATCTCCATGGACCTCAACGAAATCCTCAGCGATCAAACGAATATAATCAAAGGTATACGGGCGATCAGGGTGGCGTGCAATTTGAATGCGTTGCCAAGCCGTAAGATTTTCATAGATCTGCGTACGCATCTTGGCAAGCTTATCTTCAAGCTTCTTGATCTCTGGAGCGATATTCACTTGCTTTTTAGAATCGATCTTCTTGAGGTCAGAAATTTTATGCTCAAGCTCGAGGATCGGTTTCTCAAAATCTAATCGGCTCATAGTAAATCCTTGTTTTAAAATAGTGTCCGCAATAACAATTAATCGACAACCGTCACTTCTGTTCCTTCGGGGAGAAAATCATAAAGTTCTTCAACGTCTGCATTGCGCATACGAACACAGCCGGCCGTCACCTGCTTGCCAATGTTTTGAGGTTCTGTCGTCCCATGAATACCATAGTCAGGAGGATTATCAAATCCCATCCAACGCGTTCCTAAAACATTCTCTGGGCTCTCAGGAGGGATCACTTGGCCGCTTTTAAACCACACAGGGTTGACCTGCTTAACAACAATTTTAAATGTTCCTACAGGGGTGGAATTATTTGCACCTGTTGAAACCGCGTAAACTTTCACAATTTCGCCATTAGACTTTAATATCAAAATATTCTGAGACTTATCAACAAAAACGCTAAAAGTATCCTTCCAGATCCGTATCTTTTGGCCTACGCGGATCACATCACTTTTAAGCTGATTGCTTTTCTTGATCAACGCAACGGTCGTCTTATGTTTTTTAGCAATCTTCGCAAGCGAATCCCCAGGCTCGACAATATAAATAACGGTGCTTGGCGTTTCCATGCTTGATAAAATGATCTTCGTATTGATCGCCTCAAGCTTCTTCTGGACATCTTCAATTTTGTCAAAATCTGAGAAATCAGCAACGATCTTTTTATAAAGCTCTCTGGCTTCCAAGGGCTCGCTGGCTGCCTCGAGGGCAACAGCCTGTTCGTAAAGACTGGCCGCATTATCTTTTCCCAGGTTATCATTTTGCGAAGATCCTGCACTCTTAAAAAAAGACAACCCCTTAACAATCAAAAAGACAGCAATAACAATACCGATGCCTATTCCTATTTTTTTATTCACGCTCTTCTCCTTCTCAAAAAATGTTAGCTAATCTCTATAAATAATAGTACAAAAAAATAGCAATAATAAACCCCAGCAAAGATCCAGCAAAAACTTGCGTTGGCGTATGCCCAATAAGCTCTTTAAGCTGCTCGGACTCAACCTTTCCTCGCCAATAAATATCCTCTAAAATTTTGTTTAAAATTTGCGCTTGTTGACCTGTCGACCGTCGAACGCCTTGGGCATCAAACATCGTAACAAGAGCAAAGACAGCCGCCAGGGCGAAAGCAACAGAATCAAAACCTAAATGAAGGCCCGAAGTCACGGCAAGAGCGGTGGCTCCAGCTGCATGGCTTGAAGGCATGCCCCCTGTTCCGATAAACCATTTAAAATTAAATCTTTTCTCCTGAATAACGCCCAAAAAGACTTTGATGCTCTGCGCCACAATCCATACAATAAGAGTAATGATCAAAACCTTATTGGCCAAAAGTTCCGCAAAAAGTATGTTCAAAAAACAACTCCTTTAATTAAGTTCACCGCGGCTTTGTTGACGGGAATTCATTCTTGACGTTTAAGCAGCCTTGTGTTAATTTATCATTATAAATATCGTCGGAAGGAAATGCAAGCGGTTTTCTCTTTCTCCCGCAGCTTCCTTTGAAGAAACTACTTTAATATTATTATTCATCTTAGTTCATGCTAACAAAAGTCCAAAGTTTCTGCCTTCTTGACCTTGACGCCGTTGCCATTACTGTTGAGGTAGATATTGCGCGAGGCCTACCCTCCATCACGATCGTCGGCCTTCCCGACAATGCCATTAAAGAAAGCAAAGAACGCGTTCGCGCAGCTATCCGCAACAGCGGCTACCAGTTCCCTTCCCAGCGTATTACCGTCAACCTTTCCCCTGCTAACATTAAAAAAGAAGGGGCCCTTTTTGATCTTCCTATTGCCCTAGGCATTTTGGCCTCTTCAGGAAAAATATCCTCTTGTGCCCTAAACTCCTATGCCTTTGTCGGCGAACTTTCCTTAGATGGTAAAATTCAACCTGTCAGAGGCGCTTTTTCCATGGCGTGCGCTTTTGTTAAAGAAAATCCTTTAGGCCTTCTCGTCCCCAAAGAAAATGCCAAAGAAGCTGCCTTGGCTCAAAAAGGCCAGGTCTTCCCGTGCCAAACATTAACAGAAGTTATTCAATTTCTTTGTGATCCTTTACTCATAAAACCGCAAACCATGAGCCCTAAACAGGTTGATCATGAAAAATCATGTTATGACATTGATTTTAGTGAGATCAAAGGACAGGCCCGTGTCAAGAGAGGCCTCGAAGTTGCTGCCGCCGGAGGGCACAACATCCTGATGGTTGGGCCGCCGGGAAGCGGCAAAACCATGCTTTCCAAGCGGCTCATAACGATCCTCCCTGATTTAACCCAAGAAGAAGCCTTAGAAACGTTAAAAATTCATTCCGCCGCCGGGCTCACAGACCCTGATCTAACAACCTTCGGACTGCGTCCGTTCCGTGCTCCACATCACACGGCTTCTGATATTTCTCTCGTTGGTGGCGGAACCATCCCGAAACCAGGCGAAGTAAGCCTTGCGCATAACGGGATCCTTTTCTTGGATGAACTTCCTGAATTTAACCGTAACGTCCTTGAAGCGTTGCGTCAACCCCTTGAAGATCACTATGTCCATGTTGCGCGAGCGTATAAAAGCATCAAATTCCCAGCCAAATTTATGCTTGTCTGCGCGATGAACCCTTGTCCGTGCGGATGGTATACCGATCCCAAAAAAGAATGTCATTGCAGTCCTCAAAAAATTCAAAAATATCTTTCAAAAATTTCTGGGCCGCTTTTAGATCGTATCGACATCCACCTCGAAGTTCCATCGCTTAAGGCAAGTGAGATCTTATCTTCTACCCTTGCGGAAAGCTCTGCGTCAATCAAAAAGAGAACCTCGCAGGCTCGCGAGGTTCAGCTTAAAAGATTTCACAAAACAAAAGTCTTTTCTAACGCCCAGATGGGTCACCGCCAGATAAAACAATGGTGCGCCTCTTGCGGCGAAACGAACACTCTTTTAAAAATGGCGATCGATGAGCTTGGGCTTTCCGCGCGCGCTCATGATAAGATCCTCAAGGTCGCCCGTACGATTGCCGATCTTGAAGGTGAAGAGACGATCCTCCCCGAGCATATCGCTGAGGCGATCCAATACCGAAACCTTGATCGAAATCTTTATTTCTAGCTCCTAAAGAAAATAAATGGAGGATCAAAAGGCAAGGGTCAGATGTGGGGCGAATAGCTAAGATCACTTCGCTTGGTATAAATAAATCGAAATACCTTTCCGCTTAAATTGAAAAACTTGTGGAAATCGAAGGCCGAGCGACCACGTCGCAATTCTTTCAAAATCCGACGAAGGATCGCCTAGGACAAGCCACAAGCGTCGGCCCTCAACGGGATAAGAAAAAGGCACGCCTTCAGCCAAAATGTAAAGGTCAGCATTGCTCATTTCAGCGCGCGCAAGAGTTTTACGATACTGTCCATCGTTGTCGTAGAGGATATACTCATAGCGAAAAAGAAGACATTTCTTTCCTTTCACCGTTTTCATCCCCTCCCAAAATCTTGCGACCTTAACGCCTTTCTTTAAAATACCCCGCTCCATGCCGGCCCAAGTTTCTTCGAACAATTTTGGGATCCCAAAGCGGCTACCGTAATACCATAAAGAAAATTGAGCCGCAGAATTTAATAAAAGAAAATCTCCTTTTCGATAATTTTCTTTTAGAAAAGACATCGCTTCTCGATTTTCTTGACGGCAATAATCTTTCGTAAAGCCCTGCACAGTTCTTAAAAAAGGATTGAACAACAACAAAACGCTTAGCGCGACTAATAGGGCAGCAAAAAAACGTTTAGGGGCTTTTCGACTCACCCACAGCATTCCTTCGATGATAAAAATAAGCACAGCGGGAAATAAAAACAATAAAAGCCGTCCGCGAAAAGGATATTTATGAAAGATCGCGGCAAGCAATGTCACAAAAATAGAAAAGAAAAATAACAGCGCGTACTCTCTTTTGTCGCGTAACAATATGATCAACCCGAACATAAATAAAACAAAAGCAACCCCGGCAAAAGAAATCCCCAAAGGATCAGTAAACATAGCTAAAAATATTTCACCTACCCACACCCACGCTTCTTTGGAAAATATTGGACTTTCCAAAAACGCCCCAGGCCATGTCTGCAGCAGATTCTCGTTGGTCATCATGCCTGACAAGGATCGCTGATATAAAAACCAAAAGCTTGCGCCCCAGGAAACATAAATAACAAGCGAATAGCACAAAGTTTTCAGTTGGTTACGCTCTAGCGCAACGATCGTGATCATGGCGCCAAATCCGGCAAGAATAAACAAAGCTGCGTTCGAGACCCACATAGCCAAGCATCCTAAAAGACCGATCAAGGCTGCTTTCTTAAGATGAAGCTCTGTCTGCGCTAATGGAATCAGGATAAGATATAAAATAAGTCCTATAAAAAGATCTAGCGAATACTGCTTCAATTCCGCAGAAAAATAAATAAGGGTTGGCGACAGGCAAAAGAAACCCAGCGTCAAGATCGTGAGCATATTATCTTTAAGTCTTTTTACAAGGTGATGGAATAAAAATAAAGACGAGACACCGCAAGCAAGAGAAAAAGATCTTAAGGCATATTCATTGTTGCCAAAAATGAAAGTTGAAAGTTTGGCTAAAACAAGAAAGCCTAATGGCGGCTTAGAGGCGTTAGGAAAAATATCAATATCTTGGAGAATATCCATGAACGATCGGCTCGTAATGCTTACCGCCACCCAGGCCTCATCTGTCCACAGCGAGCAGTTCATGAAATAATGCTTGAGCCTTAAGATAATACCGATAACGATCAACAAAAAGCAAATGAGTTCAAACCGATTTAATTTTGCAAAAATATTTTTCTGAAAAGAATAAAGAAAACGTTTCATAGGACAAGGAGGGTCATTGTTTTATGATATATCATTTTACACACCAGAGATGCATACTCTTTTTTTCTTCCAAAGGAAAACCTTATCGCGGGGCCTGACCACAAAGGGAAGCTTCACGCCGACAGCCGTTCCTTTAAGCGCTCGTTCGACAAAAACGTGATTGGCCTGCATCTCGCTTACCTTTGCTTCTAGGGCGGGAGTTGAATTTCCAATAAAAAGCAAGGTGTCCCCTTTTTTCAGAACACCGCTTTGCACACGAATATCCGCCACGCCTATCTTGGCGTAAAATTTCTTTACTTCACCCACGTAAGTCTTTTCATGTGTGTGCCCAAGGCCCTGGCTCATATCCTTCGGCCCTGGTGCGCCGAAGTA
>Ga0172381_10003104_pt1 | contig 17789 bp, 18 predicted proteins | sample Leawel6488metaG_FD_119754 | JGI IMG/M metagenome (GOLD analysis project Ga0172381, IMG submission 119754) | Leachate microbial communities from a municipal landfill in Southern Ontario, Canada - Leachate well 64-88 metaG | ecosystem: Engineered > Solid waste > Landfill > Unclassified | place... | reverse complement strand
TTGTAAATCATATCAGAATAGGACAAACGTACACAGGTGTCCCAACTTCAGATTCAATTTTATATGCTGACGATCTAATCATAAATAATGCAACAAGCGGATGGCCAGGAGCTTATAGTGATAGCAGCGGTAGTTTTCTTAACAGAAATTACTGGTGGTTTAATTTAGGTTAAACAGGAGAATATAATGAATTACATAATTCCTTTAGCAAGTGAATCATATATCATAGAATTTCCGGTATATGATTCATCAAGCTCAACAGGTGCTTTACTGGCGGGGCTTACTTTTGAAACAGCAAGCCTTGTTGCATATTATGACCGATGGGGTGCGGCCGGAGCAGCAACTGAAATAACACTCGCTACAATGACAAAAGGAACATATACGTCCGGCGGTTTTGTTGCGGTTGATGGAACTAATCAAGCCGGAAGATACCAATTATGTATTCCCGATGCGGCACTTGCGTCAGGAGCAAACGGTGTTACAATTACGCTTCAGGGAGCTGCAAACATGGTTCCGGTTACGCTTAACTGCACTCTGCTTGATTTAGCTTCACCTTCGGATATAGTTGACGAGTGGGAAACTCAATCACAGGCAGATCCTACAGGATTTCATGTAAATGTAATTGAAGTCGGCGGAACAGCTCAGACAGCAAATGACAACGGTGCAGATATAAATGCCATACTTGTAGATACGAACGAACTTCAAACAGATTGGACAGACGGTGGCAGACTTGATCTTTTACTTGATGGAGCTTCTGCTCCTACAGCTGCACAAGTTAGAGCAGAGATAGATTCCAACAGCACTCAATTGGCGGCGATTGTAGAAGATACCGGAACAACAATCCCGGCAGTACTTGGAACTCCGGCAGATACCGACCTTGCTACTGATATATCAAATATAGCACTTGGAAGCGGTGTTACGGAAGCCGCACTGATTCAATATTTAATTGCTTTAGGAGATGACTAATGAATAAATCAAAATGGGGCAGGGTTGTTATTATTATAGACGGAACAACAACCTATATTTACAAGCATAAGGAATTTAATGCCGCTGATACTGATACGGACTGGGTCGCAATACGTAAAACCGTAGACAGCGGAAGGACTGATTTTACATTCAGAAACGGATGTCTTGATAATTACGATTCAGAGTGGAGCTAAATGTATTTTTTTGAACAAAAAAACTGTTATTACCGTTATCCTTACTGGGAAATAGCTGACGAGCTTAACGAGCTGTTATCTACAGGAAGAAGCGGTGATGATGACGAAGCCAAACAGATTATCTGGACACTTGGCAAGGATGACCTGTTTTTTCTGGCTTATTTTGTTCTAAATCTTACACCTTTAAATCATCCGTGGTTAATTCCTAAAATTTACGAAGCTCAGGAATTGCACGACCGGACTTTGAATATATGGTCACGTGAATGCTTTAAAAGTTCAATACTTACTTTTGCTCTTCCAATCTGGAAACTTATCAACAACTGGGATGAATCGATATGTATATTTTCGTTTAACCATAAAATAGCAAGAGGTAATTTCCTCCGCAGGATTAAACGGGAACTCGAAACTAACGAAGTTCTTAAACGTGTATGGCCCGCAAATGAAGAAAATCCCGGAGGATTCTGGCTTAATCCTGAAAAAGAGTCATCCAAATGGGCTGAAACGGAAGGATTAATGGTTCAGAGGTCAAGAGGATTCAACCATCCTAACCAGAGTTTAGAGGCTTACGGAGTAACCGAAGGTATGCCGACATCGGCACACTATTCAATTAAAGTATATGACGACCTTGTTACATGGGACTCAACACGTACTTCTGAACAGATCAATAAAACTAAAGAAGGGTTCGACCTTACTATACCGCTTGGACAGACGGAAGGCGGATTACAATGGGCGGTTGGAACTCCTTATGACTTTAGTGACCTATATGCCGACATGGAAGAATCCGGTAACTGGATTATAAGAAAATACCCCGCTGACGTACAGCCGTCAATATGGACACCGGAACAGGTAGAACAGAAACGTAAGGAATACCGTAATCCTTATAACTTCAGCTGCCAGATTTCACTGAATCCGGTACCGAGTGATAAACAGAAATTTGACTATGAATGGTTAAAATGGCACGAATGGGATTTTCCTGAGACTAATGACTTTATACTGGTTGACCCCGCTAAAGAGAAGAAAAAGACAAGTGACTATACGGTAATGTGGCATTTGGGAGTAGATGCGTATAAGAGAATTTATATTAAAAATATTGTCCGTGACAGGATCAACAATAAGGAAAAATGGGCTAAACTTGTCGAAATGATCAATTCCGCACCTGATCCGGCTATGGTAAAAGTTGGTTATGAAACTTACGGCATGCAGAGCGATATTGAATTTCTGGAAGATAAGCAGGAAGAAAATCATTTTTATTTTGAAATTATTTCTTTAAGCGGAAATACCTCTAAGAAAGACCGTATCAGAGGGCTTATTGATTATTTTGTAGATGGAAAGATAGTGTTCCCTAAAGAGTTCTGGTACACAGATATTGAAAGAAAAGAGTCTGATTTAATTGATATATTCATTAAAAGTGAATATCTAAGATTCCCGAATACATCACATGACGATATGTTTGATGCACTTGCACGTATTCAGGATATGGATATTGTATATCCTAATCTTAAACGGGAAGTTTACAAAAAACAGGTAAATCAGTTTCCTTGGTTTTTGCGTTCTTATGGAAATACAACATGGATGAGTAAATAATGGCTACTGACAAAAATTTAATAAAAGATATAGACATGTGTTATCAGGAAGCCTATTCTGCTCAGGCTTTAATGCACCAGGAATTTGAAGAGGATGACGGATTCTATCTTGGCGGATTAAAACAATGGAACGCTAATGATATAGCCAAAATGTCAGATGAAAACCGTACCATTATTTCTAAAAATAAAGTAGCAAAACCAGTTAATCTTGTTACAGGGCATTTTCGGCAGAATAAGATTGATCTTAAATATCATCCGGTAGAATCGAACGATCAGGAAACAGCAGATATTTATACAGAATTAAGCAAATGGGCTATTGATTATACCGGAGGGCGTGAAAATACAGCATTCCAGTTCGGGGATTGCGTGCGTGTAGGGCTTGGATGGTGTGAAGTAAAAATGGAATATTACCGTGACCCTCTTTATGGAGACATTGCGATTAATCTGCTTAATAAATATAATATAATGTTTGATCCGTACGCAACCGACCCGACACAGAAAGACTGGAATTATATTATCCGTTACGGTTATCCATCAAAAGAGAATGCAATTAACGCATATCCTGAAATGGAAGATGAAATCCGCAAACTAAAATCCAGCAGCAGACAGAAATTTTTAATACAGGAATATTCTAATATAAATGATGCCGGATTCAGAGTTAATATAGTTGAAAAATGGTACAGGGTTTATGAGAAAAAACTTATTATAATCGATCCAATGACACTGGAATTTTACGAATGGAAAGGCGGAAAACGTAAATTTAACCAGTTAATGGAAGCACAGCCTGAACTTAAACAGCGTATTGCTCTGATTGAAGCACGTTTACCACGTATAAAACTGGTAGCTCAGGCAGATGAGAAAGTTTTGCTTTATGATGATTATGCGCCTGATGCTTTTAGTAAAACTATGTACCCGTTTATACCAATGTTTTGTTATTATCTTCCGAATTTTAACGACTGGCAGTATAAAGTTAAAGGAATTGTACGTGATCTTAAAGACCCGCAGAGAGAGCTTAATAAACTTAACGCTATTTACATGGAAACAGCAATGAGTATGCCACAAAGCGGGTGGGTTTATGAAACAAACGCAGTCAAAGACCCTGAAGAACTTGATAAATCCGGCGGTGCGCAGAAAATAGAAGTTCGTAACGGTAAAGGATTGGGGAATGGGTTATGGCCTATTCAACCGCCTCAGATGAATCAGGTATTAAGTCAGTTATATGAAAACTATGGCAGGGATTTTGCCGATATAGGCCCGAATGCAGATATTCTAGGTATGATAGGAAGCGATTCAATGGCTTCAAGTTCGGATGCAAGCGGGGCAAGTCTTCAACACAGGACAAAACAGGGAATGATGTCTCTGCAAAATCCTTTTGACGGTGCAGCCCTGGCTTACAGAATGATAGGGAAATGCTTTCTTGAGCTTATGAATAAATGGCCTAAGACTAAAATTGAAAGAATACTTGGCAGACCCATATCGCCTCAGTTTGAAAAATCAAGAAGACAGAATAAATTTGATGTTATTCCCGATACTCAGACAGGTTCTGCAACATACAGGCTGGCAACTTACGCTCAGCTTCAATCTTATGTTCAGCACGGCATTCAGATACCTCAAAGCATACTCAGGGAAGCAAGTGATATACCTGCTAAATTAAAGGCAAAATGGGCGCAAGCTGAACAGGCACAGATGCAGCAGGCTATGCAGCAGCGTAAAGAAGAACAGCAGTTAAGAATGGCAGAAATCAATATGTCTCAGCAGGGACTTATACAGGCACAAAAAGTTGAGACTCAGGGCAAACTTATGATCGAGCAAATGGATCAGAAAGGTGATGAGAAAATAGAAGAAATGAAAGGCATGAACAGGCTGGCAGTTGAGAAGTTAAAACAACAGTCAGCTTAAAAATAAAAGGAGATTTTTTTATGTCAGAAGATATTACGGGCGAAATTCAGGAAGAACAGGACGTACAGGACTCGTCCCCCGTTTCTGAAGAAATGGTCGATGCCGGATCAGAGGAAGGACAACCTCAAAAACCAGAGTTAACTGATAAGGAAAGAGCATTAATTAAAGCACGTGACGATAAGGCACGTAAAGCACGGGAAGCTGAAGATCGTGCAATCAGGGCTGAAGAACGGGCAAGAATGCTTGAAGAACAGCTTAAGCCTAAGCATGAAGAACCTGAAGAAGAATTTGACGAGTTCACACCTCTTACTTATGGCGATCTTAAAAAGATGCGTGAGAAGGAAGAACGTCAAAGACAAGCTGAACAGCGTAAAAGACAGGAACAGGATTTTCAGGCTAAACTTGTAAGCAGTGCCAACAAAGCAAAAAAGGCTTACAAAGATTCTGATTTTACCTACGAAGATGCTTTACAGTATGCGGTTGATAATTTCAGTGAAAACAAGATACGTGCTATTAGTATGATGGACGATCCCGGTCAGGAACTCTATGATGCAGTACTTTATGCCACAGGTAGGCATAAAGAAAAAGCGGTTCAGGAAGCCGCTAAAACGATTCAGAATAATCTGAATCAGGCTGGAACTCTTTCATCTAAAGGTGGCGCCAATAAAATACTGGATACCATTAAAAAGATGGATGAAATGTCCGGCCCTGATTTCATTGCTCAAATGGATGAAATCATTAAATCTAAGCAATAGGAGACTATTATGCCTAACAATGTAAATACTACAGCAACTATATCTCCGGCATTGTCGTCACAATATGATCGTAATTTACTTGAAAGGACTGTCCCTGATTTAATTCATGATTTGTTTGCAGAGCGCAGACCTATAAAGCAGATGAACTCGAAAACAATTTCCATAAGGAAATATCTTTCAAGAGAACCTGCTATGGTTCCGCTGTCAGAAGCAGTTACACCGGAAGGTGGGACTATCGATTATGATGATGTTTCTTTTTCTCTTACTCAGTATGGTGATTTTGTGTATGTAAGTGATCAGTTGGAACTTACAAACCTTGACCCTACACTGGTAGAGTTTGGACAGATTCTAAGTGAATCAGCTTCTATAACAATCGATCAGGTAAGACGGGATTCTTTCAATGCCGGAACTTATGTAAGACGTGCTGGCGGCGTAGCCGCAAGAGCTTCAATTGTTACAACTATTTCAAACAATGACCTTTCCGTAGTTAAACGGGCATTGCAGAGCGGCTATAATAAATTTTATACAAAATCCGTAGACGCACAGAACAAGTACGCTACTTCTCCGACTAAACCTGCATGGTTTGTTATTACTCATACGGACTGTACTCAGGACTGGGAAGCACTTGATGGATGGACACCAGTTGAGAAATACATGGGAGCAACATCTACTTATCCCACAGAAATCGGGCAGGTATCTAATTTTAGGGTACTTGTATCTCCGATAGCTAAATTATGGGCTGATGCAGGTGGAACGGCTGTTACTAACTCTCTTAAATATACTACAGCTAACACAGCTTGTGATGTATATTCAAGTCTTGTTGTAACACCTAAAGCTCTTTGTGTTTCCGATCTTGAAGGATATGGATTAAAGAATATCATACATCCGAGAGGTTCAGGCGGTGCGGCTATTCCTCTTAATCAGTATGGTACAACAGGCTGGATTGCTTTTCTGGCTCAGGGAATATTAGACCAAACACGGCTTTATCGTATAGAGCATGGTGTTTCGGCGCTATCATAGGAGGATAACATGAAATCAGGATATACAACTGGAACTGGTGCTTTGTTACAAGTTGAAGTTGGTTTTAAGCCTTCTATGGTTGAACTACAGGTGGGTGAAAGCTCTGCATGGGGCGCATGGACTGAAGATATGAGAGACGGTACTTTCATGGCTTATATGGTCAATGAATTAAGGGCAGACGATATTCTTATCGGACGTCATTTACCGTCAATCGGATCAACAGATACTCAGCTTGCAAACGGACGTGTTGTTATGCAGTTTAACGGAGCTGGTGATGTAAGGGTTGAAAAAGCGGCAACTGCCGCAGGAACAGCTTTTACAGCTACTGACCATGATATTACTGCCGGAAAATGGGGCTGTTTTCAGCTTTGTTGCGTAACCGCAGGTACGGTAACCATAGTTCCGGATTCAAGCCTTGCTAACGACACGGAAGCAGACGCCATATCTAATATGGGAACTAAAACAGCTGACTCGGCGAGTTTGGGTTATATTACTATTCAGGCAACTTCGAGTGCTATATGGAATGCCACAACTGACGCACTTTACGGTGGATCAAGTGGTACTCCTGCCAATGCAACTAATTTTTATGAAGGTTATGCAGTTATGTCTAATGGTATTACTCCTTATGGTGCGGAAGATTACGATGCAGCAATAGCCGCAGGGTTAACTTCTCCGCTCAGAGGATTTACTATTGGTACAGACGCACTTCTTAATGTTGCCGGAAGTATTATAACCTATAAGGCTTTCAGAGACTAACAGGACGGCGGGGAAACCCGCCGCCTTTTAAAAGGAGATTTAAATGAAAATCAAACAGGAATTTATGGATCAGCAGGATTATCAAAGAAAACTCTTTGATTCTCTACTTACTGATATTACAGCATTAAAAACTTCTCTTGATACTACAAATACTCTTGCAACTGAATTAAAGGATATTGTAGATTCAATTTATACCAATAATTCAGGGACTGCTGTTAAAACAAGTCCTACTCTTGCAGGAGGAACTACTGTAACATTGGGAAGTGCGGCGTTTCAGTATGCAATTAACGGAGTAAGCTATTATAAAGCAGCGGCTAATACGGCTTTTACAGCTACTGATCATGATGTTGCAACAGGTTCAAAATGGGCCTCTTATAGAATATCTGTGGGTACAAGCGGAACTATTACTATTACAATATCAGCAGCTAACGATTATGATACTGAAGCTCTTGCTATTGCAGCAGTTCCGGCAGTACCGTCAGGTGAATGTGATATGGGTTATATTACTATTCAATCAACCTCTGGTGCGATATGGGACGCTACTACTGATGCTCTTACAGGCGGAACAGGCGGAACTCCTGCCGAAGCAACAAATTATTATTCAGCAACACCTACTGCTGGTTTTGCAGCAGTTACAGCAAGTGATCCTACAGCAGTTGGAACACTTAATACAGAATCATAAGGAGATTTTATGAGTAAGGAAAAACAAAGATATATCAGGGTTAAGGTCACTAACCGGATGAGACTTAAAGATGAAAAAGACCGCACGATATATACTTGTGAAGCAGATGGAACACAGATAGCAATTAAAGACGGTGCTGATGTGGTAATTTCAGAGTATGTCTATAATAACCTTAAAGACGCAGTTGAAATTCTTTACAGGCATGAAAAACCAGATCCGAATAAACCTGCAATTTTAGTGCCTGAGGAATATGCCACTGTAGACGTTTTTGAAATAGGCGACTGGATGGATTCAAGAGATCCGAAAGACGCACCTTTATCTGGAAACAAGGTAAAGAAAATGATTAAAGACAAGAATAAACAGCAGGAAAAAGTTGAGAAGGCATAGAAATGACATACGGTGAAATTGTAACTGCAATTACAAACACTATTTACGGTGACACAACAGCACCTGTATCAGTTGGAACACGTTTGCGTGGTTCTAATGGAATAATTGCCCGCAAACGTAAACAACTGACTGAGCAGGAAAATCTATGGTTTATGGAAAACCTGAGACAAATATATGTAGCTCAGGGAGTTACAGAATATACTCTCAACTTTGACTTCAAACAGGAAATAGGACTGCGGTTAAGTGATCCTTATACAGGAGATTACTGGCAGCCTTTAAAACGTATTTCCAGAGATCAGATTGATTCTGTATTCATAGATTATGACCAGACTGCTAGCGTACCTTGGAAATATTATATAGATTTCGGTACAAGTTATCGAATACTTAATTTGTTTCCTAAACCGTCAAGATTTAACGATACCGTGGAATTATCGGTTAATGCGGAACAATTCACAACGTCAGACTTTAAATATGTTATTGATGGAACTCAATATGAAAGTACTTCTTCTGATAATAGTTTTACTTTTGCTGATACTATTAATACTGGTGCGGATGCGGGAACGTTCTGGGGGGTCTGGTTAGTCCAGATAAATTCAAGTGGTACAATAAGCACTAAATCCGGTGGCGGGCTTGATGATCAGGTTTATACAAGTGAATCATTAGCAATAAACGCATTGCCGCAGGTAGATTCCGGTAACTGGCCCGTAGGTTATATAACAGTTGAAAGCAACACGGGAGCATCATGGACTGCGAATACTGACGATTTAGTAGAAGGTTCTGATTGCACAAGTGCTAATTTTTACAATATAACAAGCCTTCTTTATGTAAGGTACTGGGAATTTCTTGATGATCTTTCTGATACGGCGGAAACGTTTAATGCAACAGAAGATCAGGTAAGCATTGAATGTTCTGATTTTTTAATATGGTCGTGTATAAGCGAACTATGTATAACTTTAAGAGACTGGGAATTAAAACAGGTCGCAGATAATGAAGTTGGAAAAGAATACGCAAAGATAATTGAAAAAGATTTTCAATACAAGAAAGTAAATAAGAAAATACCGTATGGTGGCGTATGAAAAAAGATATAATATTTCCTGCGTTACCATCAAATATTGACTCAGATCATCAAATATTCTATACCGAATTACTTGAAGAATTGCAAAATTTAAGAAAAGAAGTATCTGCTGACAGAACAGCATTGCGATACACGAAAAACGATGCTCAAACAATATCTACGACTACAGCTACAAAAGTAGAATATGACGATATTGATTACGATTTACTTGGAGAATATGATACATCCAGTCATAGATTTACAGCTGCGTATACAGGGAAATACTATATCTACGCACAACTACTTACAGCAGATGTAGCATGGACAGCAGGACAAACTATTTATCTGGCAATATATAAAAATAATTCGATTATTAGCCGTAAATTTCATGAAATAGAAGCATCTGTAACAGCTTATATGCAAATAGATTGTGAAGACACACTAAGTCTTAATAAAAATGATTATATTGAAATTTATTTTACTCATAACAGGGGAAGTAACACTGATATATATTCAGGTGCATCAGCACATCAATACAATATTTTAAACATTCATAGAATAGATATATGAGAATACCTAAATTTACAACCATAAATAAAAAAGATCATCCACGGAGTACTCCTGATGATCAGTTTATTGATGGTCAAAATATAATATTTAAAGACGATAAAGTAAAAAGTCGTTGGGGATATACTACACTTGGTTCTAATCTTCCATTAGACGGGTCAATACTTTCTCTTGGAGAGTATACTAAATTACGTACGCCGGATTCCGACTTAATTGCAAATACTGAAAACACAAATTTTCAATACAACGAAGATACCGGAGTTTGGGATGAATTTAATCCCTCATATAATACGGGAACAGTTGCAAACACTGCACTTGGTTCTGAAACATCATTGACTTATGGTACTCGATTTGCTGATTATATAGATATTAATACAGTTGTAAGAGTTTATTATAATTCTGGTTTTTATTATGAAATTGGGACAATATCAAATACAACTATTGAATGGGAAAGTCCGGTTTCTTCATCTCTTAACGTAAGTGATATTTTAGTATTAAGTGAAACTGTTATTATAGAAGCATCATATGTAGGCGCAACTTCTACAAGTATTCGATGGGGAACAATAAGTACTGGTGTAATCACATGGAACAATATAGTACAAATAGCAAGTGATAATCATATAGTTAAATTAACAAAGCTAACAGATACTACCTTTATTGCATCTTTTGTAAATGATACATATCATGGATATTTATGCTATGGATATATAGAAAGCGATACTTTAAATATTAGTACTCCAATACAAATTGACACAGATGTTATTGAAGATATTTACGCACTTGCAACCTGTAGGATTTCTGATACTTCATTTTTGATTAAATATTATAATATTTTGCCAACATGGAGAAGAAACGCAGTATGTAATATAGTTGATAATGATATAGTAATTTCTTCATATACTGCTGGTAGTTATACAGGTAGTATTTCAGAAATGATTCAATATGATTCTACACATATAATTTTTATTGGAACTCTTTATGACGGTTCATACTATAGATTAGGCGTTTTTGTAATTACTATTTCTGGAAATACTGCTACTGATGGCAGTATAACATATTTAGACAATGACGTAAATTCGGGAAGTGCAGACAAATTTTTTAGCGGGTTAATAGATAGCGATAGATTCGCAATATGCTACAAAGATGATGATGATTATATTAAATATATGATTGTAAATATTGTTGATTATGATATTGATTCTGCTGAAAGTGCTGTAACATTAAGCAGTACTACTTTTGATGGTGATAACATAGGAGTCGTTTATGTAAATAAAATATTATCTTTTTATCAAAATGCTGCAAGAACTACAAATTATTATAGAATTGACAACAAGGGGTCTATAACATTAACCAGTGGTACATGGAATACTACGTGGCCCGATAATGTATATCAAATTAAATTTAATACCGATACTCTTACTGGAACTGGCGATCCCGATAGATGGATAATAATAAATAAAATAAATACATCTACTACTTTAGAAATGGTTGAATGGTTAGAAATAGATTCAGATATAGATTATATAATTCGTTTAACCTTCCAATCCGTCAGTGATGATTACTTTGATTTTTGTAATGTTATAGAAGGGTTAGGAAATGAAGATGAAAAACAATTTATTATAACAAATGGGGTTGACCCAATATATCTTTACGATGGTACTACTCTTGGGACTCTTGATTTCACCGGAGACGGAGGAGCAGCTCCTATTGTAACCGCTAAATATTGTGCTTATTATTACGGTCATCTTATGTTTGCATGGTGCAATGATGGAACTTATGATTTACCTCAAAGTGTATATTGGTCAACCCGTGGTTATCCTACATACTGGAACTCGGCACTTGGTCAGGGTGCGGGCTATGCGGATTTAATTAAAAATGATGATAAAATTACAGGCATGGAATTTCTTAAACAAAGGCTTTTTATACTTAAAGAAAATTCTATTGTTGAATGTTATTATACCGGATATACCGATCCTGCTTTTACTTTCACGGAAGATAAGATAAGGGAAAAAGGTTGTCCCTACTCAAGAACTGTTATCAATGTCGGAGAACGTATTTTATATAAAGGTAAAGATAATATCCATTCGTTTGATGGAGTATCTTCTCCGCAAGATGTTGGCGACAATATAATTGAATACATAAAAGTGATAGAAGATGAAGACTACAGATATAAAAGTTTCGCAGCACACATTAGCAAAGAATTTCTTTATGTTCTTTTTGTTCCAACTTCATCCACTGCATGGACTCCGCTGGCTTTTAATTATAAAACCGGATCGTGGTCTATATGGAGTTTCGATAATGAATTTAATACTTTTGGTGTTTATGGGGACGATATAGTATTCGGGGATGAAGACGGTTATGTGTATTTAATGGATTTAACTGAATTAGATGATAACGGTGCGGATATTACTTGTTATGCAGTAACAAAAGATTATTCATTAAATGAATATAAACAGGCTTTTATTTTACTTGAAACAATACTTACAACCGAAACAAATGCTGGAAGTTTACAAATTAGCTGTTCGCTTGATTTTGGCGATAATTATTCTACTCCTGTAGTTATAGATCAAAATACGGCTGGTTCAATTTATGAACATGTTATTAACTGGTTACAGCACGGAGAACAGGTAAGATTTAAGATTGAAAATGTTGAAGGAAGTAAATTTGCATTTGAAAGTTTGGAGATAGATTTTAAAAATGCAGGAAAAAGTGTAAGAAGATAGTTGACGTTTCGTTTTTATTTTCTTTCTTTAAAAGAAAAGGGGGAAAATAAAATGACAGCTATCTTAACGTGTTTAATTCTTTATGGAGTTGGATTTTTCTGTTTTACATTCTGTGATGATCAATATAAAATGGATCATAATGTAAGACAGGAAATTCAAAAACAAAAATGGGTTATAGAAAAGTTAAAAGAAGAACAAAAGAATAAAGATATTTATTATAATAATTAGTTAGAAGTTCATGTTAACTTCTAACTATGGAGGTTAACATGAGTTGGGGCGACATAGGGGACACGGTAAAAAATTTATTTAGTGGTGCGACATATGGGTCTTGGACGGACGCTTATGAAGCAACCCAATCACAGGCTTCATTATTAACACCAGAACAACAAACGGCACTTGCTGATATTTTACCATATCTATATGGTCAGGCAACTACATCACCTCAGTTGGGTGGAACTAACGAATATTTAGAAGATTATTTTTCTTCTAATGTTGAACAGCCACTTACTCAACAATATCAGAATGAAGTAATTCCTGGTATACGAGAAAGTGCCGGAACTTTACATTCAAGCACTACCGGTAATCAAATTCAAAAAGCAAATACAGATTTAGCTAATCAGTTATCGTCTCAAAAATCAAATTTATACTGGCAAAATTATCAATCCCAATTAGCGCAGCAGCAGGGATCTTTAGCTTCATTATTGGCTGCACTTGGAGTAACTGGTGTTGAAAATATAGTTAATCAACCGAGTGCTATTCAGGGATTTTTAAAAAGTGCTTTTAAATAGGAGAAAATTATGTGGGGAACTATATTGGGTATGTTATTAGGAGAGCAAGGTGATAATAAGAGAACTCAACGGACAAGCAACTTAAGCCCACAGGCACAGGCACAATTACAACAGGCTAAGCAATTGGCTCCTTCTGGTGTAGAAATAAGCGCACCGGAGGCAACTCAGGGAAATACGGCAGCAGCAGAAACATCTTCCGGTGGCGGTATGGGAAGTATGCTTGGAATTTTAAATATGCTTGGAGGGCAATCCGGACAGTCTTCAAGCAGTAATATAGCGCAAATGAAGCGGCAGCAATATCAGCAATATTTAAATAACCTATATCCCACGATACAAAGTTATGGAATAAATCAAAGTGATACTGATAATATTTTTAGATTATTAGGTTATTAAGGAGGTTACGATGGCAACTGTAATATATGGCCCAAGTATGACCCAAGAATTGGGATTATTATTAAATATGTTTGGAATGATTCAAGATAGCAGAATGAGAAACGCTTATAAGGATGAAGTGACTAATCTTTTAAGCGGACGTAAAAAAGGACGCAGTGAAAAGACAGAGGAATTTCCAATTAAAAAAGCTACAGGATTTGAAGGAAGCATTGATCCTGCTAAAATGGAACAGATGCAACAGGCAGCTCAATTAGGAAATGTCCCCATAGATTCATCACAGGCATTCGAGTTGAAGCCTACAGGATTTCAAACAGAGCTTACTACGGTTCCTGTAGGGCAAAGATCACCACAGGAACTTAAGGGCTATGATATTGAAACACGCAGAATGTTAGATGCTCTTGGTGCGGGTGTGTCTCCTCAATACAGAGTTGACTCGAGAGCTATTACAATGTGGCCTGAAGAAGAAATGTCTTTAGAAGACAAACTTAAATCAAAAGAAAAATATGCTGTAACAGGATTGCAAACATGGCGTGGTTTTGATAAAGAAACCGGAGAGCCGATAAAAGGGGCTGTTCAAAGAGCAAGATACAAGCCTACAGACACCAAAAATATTATTTGGGACACAGATACAAGTACTGAAAAATATTATGGAGCAAAGGCAGGACGTGAAGCAAAAGAAATTGGTGGTGAAATAAATCTTCAAAAATTGCTTGGAAATTATATTGATGATCCTACAAAAGAAAATGAAATTGCCCTTAAAAATGCTTATAAGTCAAAAGGATATACATTGGTTAAACCGGAAACTAGTTTATTTCAAAGAGTGCAAAGAACTTTCGGAATAGGCGACGTCCCTCCTGTATTAATGGCTGTAGATAAAAAAGGTAATTACATAAGTATTGATGAAGTTGGTAACGAAACAGTAATTGATAGAAAAAAACCTAAAAAATCATCTTTAAGTGATAAATATGGCTACTAATTTTTCAGATATTTATTCAGGTGAACAATTTAATAAAGCTCCTTATGATGAAAGAATTGCCGTAAGAAAAGATTTTTTTAACAAAGTAATTCTTCCTCAGGTAAGAGCGAATAAAGATAATGAAGAAGCTGTCTGGAAAGATTTTTCTTCTAAATATCCTATTAAGCAACAAACATCTAATAAAATGTATGCTGTAGAAAATTTTACAGACAAGGCTTTAAAAACAGCATACGAAGAAATACCTGGGGTATTTGGACGTGCAAGAGAACAATATCAGGCTGTAGGACAAAAATATCCTGTGGCTAAATTTGCTACTGATATATTAGGAGGATTAGCCGGAGGTGCAGAAGAAGTAAGTAAATTAGCTATTCCTGAAAATCTTAATAATTTAAGAGAAATGGTATCTACTGGTTATATGTCCGGTGCTATGGGAGCTTTAAGTAAAGTACCGCAAAAAGCGTCTAAATTATATAAGGAAGCTGGTGAGCAAATACCAAAATATGTAGAATCTGCATATAAATCTATACTTGATATTCCTGAAAAAATAGCTACAATGGGTTCTGATGATTTAGTAAAATATGGAAATAGAGTTAAACCTACTGACGATTTTGATAAAATTGCTCCTGCTGTTAGCAGATTATCTGATAGGTTAGGACAAGATGATACTGCTAAAATAATTCAGGATAACATGGAACGTTTTGAAAAAACCAATGAAGCTGATTTAGTTAAAGAGCTTTCTAATGCTGTATGGAGAAAAGAAAAATTTGGAAATTATGGTTCCATATCGAAGGTAGTAAATAATCAAAAAGTAATTGATGGCACTAAAACAATGCCTGTTTATGAAGCTGAAATGAATCTTCTTAAATCTCAGCCGATAATAAAAGAACAACAAAAACTTCTTGAGCCTTCAAATAGATATTTTGATAAAGTACCTCAACTTAAAGAGCTACTTTATAAACCAGCGCAAAAAGCAGATCATTTAAGCAAAGTTGAATACGCAGAAACGCTTTCTAATTTAAATAAATTTAATCTCTCTAAAAAAGAATCAGAACGTATAATGACGTATGCCGTATCTCAGCAAAAGGGCGGCAATGAAATACTTCAGAACATGAAAAAAACCGTACCAGATCTTACGGAAAAAGAAATTCAAGCATATGATTTTATGCGTAATAAATATGAAGATTTGTATACCAGACTTAATGATGCCCGAAAACTATCAGGTAAAAAACCATTTAATAAAGTTGATAATTATTTTACATTTTTCAAACAACTGGAAAATGCTACAGATAGGGGATTTAATCCTGTTCATGCTAATAACGATATTATAAATGAATTTGTAAATCCTAACATGACACCATTTGCTTTTGCAAAAGAACGTATTAAAAATAAACTTCCAGTTGAGCTCGATGCTAAAAATGTATTCAAAAAATACCTTCATTCGTCATTAGAAAATATAAATTTTTCACCAGTTATTACTAAGGCGAATAAACTTACAAATAATCTTTATGATGATGCCGGGAATATATTTAAACTTTCAGATACAAACCCTCATCTTGCTAACTTTATAAAAAACTGGAGTGCGGATTTAGCAGGTAAAAAAGAGATTACTAAGATAGGTGGGGTACAATTAAAAACACTTGATAAGTTTGCAAAAAGAGCTAATCAAAATTTAGTATATTCTGTTTTATCTTGGAACGCACGAAGTGCTTTAATGCAACCATTGGCCGCAAGAAACACACTGGTTGAAATAGGACTGCCTAATACACTTAAGGGATTTGAAATGAATTTATCTCCTGTATGGAGAAAATTTGCAATGGATAAAAGCAATGTTCTTAAAGGCAGAATATTTGAATCCGGTGTAGAAGAAGCAATGACTAAGGCTAAAGGTATTGCAAGAGCATTAGGAGATATTGGTATTAAACCATTACAGTATCTTGACATGGAAACAGCTAAGGGAACATGGCTTGGAGCTTATAATAAAGCTATAAAAAGTAAGATGGCACAACAGGCTGCAATTGATTATGCTGACGATGTTATAGTTAGAACTCAAGGGTCTGCATCCAGATTAGATAAAACTCCTATAACAAGAACTCCGGTTGGTAAAGCTTTAGCATTATTTCAAACTTTTGCAACGGCAGATTATCAATTACTTAAAAAAGATATTTTAGGAATTGGGAAATCAATGCCTAAAAAAGAAGTATTTAAAAAATTTATGCGGTATATGGCAGCTACGGAAATGTTTAATATCGCATTAGAACAGGCTGGCATAGATACTCCGTTTCCTAATCCATATAAAACAATTCAGGAATCTGCTGAAAATGGAGACAGTACAGGAATAACAGCTTTAAAAGTAATAGAAGATTTTGCTACTGTTCATCCGATGTTAGGTAGTTTAAAATATGGACGTACTTTTGGAGGCTCCGCACTTAACACTCTTCAAAAAGCATATGATGATCTTAAAACAAAAAAGGAAGTTGATTTAAGTAAATTTCTTGTAGATGTGGTTAAAGTGACTGGATTGCCTGTAATAGGTGCGGTACCTGGGCTTGGAATGGCAGAGCGTTTTAAACGTATTAAAGATTTGGGTGGTTCAAACTGGCAAGCATTAACGGGCAAATATCCCGACAGGAAAAAAGGAATAAAATTTAATAAATTAAAGTAATTTTAATTTAATAACTTACGAGAGGAGTAAACATGTGGCTTATGACGTTACAGCACACCTTGAAACTGCGTTTAAAATGTTCGTATATGACTTTTCTGGCAAACCGGAAGTTGCAGCAGATAGAGCAAAAGAGGCACTTGGAAGCGCTATTGAATTCACATTCCCTTACAATGGAGATGGAAAACTGTGGCGCAAGAAATTCTTGAAAGTTTTAACAGGAGGAGGACGTGCCGAATGATGCTGGTGTATCTATCCCGACTGCTGTTTGGCTTGGGATTATTAGTCTTATTGGCATCCTTATTACCGTTATTGGCTTCTTTTTAACTAAGTTCTTTAAGGGTGTTGAAGAAAAGTTTGATATTTTGTTTAAATGTAAAAGACATG
>Ga0172381_10003103_pt1 | contig 17798 bp, 39 predicted proteins | sample Leawel6488metaG_FD_119754 | JGI IMG/M metagenome (GOLD analysis project Ga0172381, IMG submission 119754) | Leachate microbial communities from a municipal landfill in Southern Ontario, Canada - Leachate well 64-88 metaG | ecosystem: Engineered > Solid waste > Landfill > Unclassified | place... | reverse complement strand
GATTGGTTCTCCGTCCATCTGCTGCTGCATGAGAATCTTCAATGCGTCCTCGAATTCTCGGGTCGCCGTCTGTGTGTAGAAGTGACCAGTCGAAGTCCCTGCACGCTGCCAGCTCTGCGGGTGCAGGTCGAAGTCCATGATGATCTTCATGGCTAGTAACTCTTCATCGTGGTACTCATGTCGATGACCTCCAGACGACGACTGCCCTTCGGTATGCCGCCATGCTTTATCGCAGCATTGAACTCTGCGATTGCCTTGGTCTTGCTCGTTGTCTGCGTGTAGAACTGGTGGTCGAAACGAGCGATACGCAGTTCGTCAGAATAGCCTTGATCGCCGGACTTGTACTTGATGCAGAACGTCCTCTTGTGGCTCATTTCTTCTCCTTCTTCTTCACAGGCATGAAGCCCTTGGGGGGCAGACAGAATCGGCGCGAGAGCATGAGCGATACCTGGTCGATGAACCGCTCGCGCAGCTGGTTCACCACGTTCATCGTTGTTGCCGGTGCCTCGTACCCTTCACGGATAGCGTTGATATACGGCGCTTCGACCACGTGCAGCATTTCGTGGACAATCGCCCATCGCTGTTCGTAGGGTGTCTTGGTCCAGAAGGTATCGCCTACGCGAACCTCGGCGGCTACCGTTTGTGAACCCGTCCAGACTTCCGCAATCGAACTTTGTGCGCCGTCATCGTGCAACGTGGGCGCATCGTGTGAGAGGTCAAAGTACCACTCATGCAAGCCCATCGCGTCGGCCATGTAGCGAATGTACTTGCCGAGTTCAAGCCAGCGTGGATCGTGGCTGTCACGCCGGGGAATCGCAGTTAGTTTCTTCTTCATCGCCACAACCCCAGGAAGTCCTTTGCCCAGCGGTCAAAGTTTGCCATCATCTGATTCAATAGCAGGTTGCGCCTGTACTCCACCGTGTTGTGGGCACGCTGGCTCACAACCTGCTGCGCCTTCGTTCGTGCGACCTTCTGCTGGTACAGGACACTCAAGCGGGCAAGTGCTGCTCGTTGCTGAATGTCCGGCCGTGTTCGCATGTCACTCATACATCTGGCTCCACGGCGTCCATATCTTTCAATGCCTTGGCATAGCCGCGCTGGTAGGCGGTCGACCAGAGGTATTGCAGGATGTAGTAGATGCGCTCCGCCCAGAAGTAGTTGTCTTTGTACGACCGGATCTGCATGTTGGCGGACTGCAGGATGGCACTGACGGTCTTCGGCTTGCGCTTCTTGTTGGCAAATAGCATGTCCTCTCCTAGTTGAACACAACTTCATCTGTTCCGCTGTCCGGCTTCCGCACACGGCGTGTTCCTTTCCGTGGCTGTGGAGGCTCGGGCACCGGCTGATCGTCCAGTGGTGATGACCAAATCTGATAGTCCTGATTGAAGTTCAGAGCAAACGACACGCTGTTGATCCCGGACCGCTGTTTTGCAATCTCGACGGAGATGAGGCAGTTCGGGTCGTCGGGCTTCGTCGGGGTGCCGACCTTGTTCAAGAGGATGATGTTGTCCGCGTTCTGCTCGATGGATCCCGAGTCTCTAAGGTCGTGCATGGTCAGCGGCCGGTCGTCCTTTGCCGCGTCGCGGGACACCTGGCTGATCTCGATGATGTGGCAGTTGAGCATACGGGCAGCGTTCTTCAGTTCCGCCGTGAACCACGACAGGAACTGATTGTAGTTCCCCTGACTGTTCCCTTCCGGCTGGACCAGCTGCAAATAGTCAAGCACAAAGAGCTGGCAGCCGTGGATCACCCGCTGTCTTCGGATCTCGGTAAGGATAGCGTTCGCGTGATGCTCCACCTTGTCGAGCAGCCACATGGGGAGAGGTGCCGCGATTTCCATGCCCTTGCGTGCGTACTCCAGGAGTTGCAGCTGGGACATGCGGTGCTGGTTCATGACGTTGTTGGGCGCGACACCTTCGATTGCCATGCACCGGTTGAACAGCTCCTGCTGGTTCATTTCGAGGCTGATGTAACAGTCGGGGATTGAACGCTTGGCGACCATGTACGTGGCATAGCCTGCCATGGACGACTTGCCGATACCTGGGAACGCGGCAATGACCGTTACCGCTCCTGGCTTGAACCCGCCGATATGCGCGTCGAGTGTCGAGATGCCCGTCTTCGGCCAGTGATCCGACGACTTCTCCTCGTTCGACTGGTCGGCGATGGCTTCCGACACGACCTGGACCATGGATATGTCATGCGGCTGTTCGATGTCGTCTAGTGCCTTGGCAATCGTGGATTGCAGGTCGCTGGAAGAAACCGATGGGTTGAAACCCCGCTCATAGGCGTTGCGTGCAATGCGTATGATGCTCCGCTTGATGGCGGTTTCCTTGACGATCTCTGCGTAGTATTCGACGTTCCTTGTCGAGGGGACCAGCTCCACCAGCTGCTTGAGATAGGCCAGGCCACCGATGGCGTCCAGCTTTCCCCGCTTCTTCAGCTCGGCAGCCACGAGTATGGGATCCGTGGCTTTGCCGAGCAACACGTAGTCGTGGATAGCCTCGGCCACCCACACGTGTTCGTCGTAGTAGAACATCTGCGGCTCAATGGGTTGCCGCAGGTAGTTCTCGTGGTCCTTGCCATCTTTCAGCCAGCAGCCGAGTAATGACTGCTCGACCCCCATGTCGTGCGGGACTTCAACGGTCTGTTCGTCCGCTGCCGGTATCCGCTCGTCGTCGGTCATAGTTTCACCTTCTCGATGTACCAGCTGTCCGGCATCCCTTCCACCTTCAAGACTTTCAGCCGAAACACGCCGTTCATGAAGTTGCGCCGGAAGAAGCCATTGACATGCGCTCGCAGAGCTTTCCGTTCCTGGTCGGTCAATATGGTCGTTGGCGTATAGGCTGTCTCTGGCGAATCGTGATAAAAGGCAGTATATGAATAAGGTCTTGGCTCCGTCAGTGCCAGTACAGCGTCAATGTAGGAAGAACTCGACATGAATCTCTGGCTCCTCATGGCTTCACCAGGACGACTATCAGCAGTCCCAGCAACACTGTCATGACAAGAGCAGCAGCTGCTGCGATTTCCATGCGATGAATTCTCATTTCTCTTTCTCCTTCGGCGCGGGCGCGAGGACGGATGCGGGGACGACGTAGATGTCGGCATCGGCAACGGCGTTGTCACTATGAACCCCATACCTTATGCCGATATAGTCCGAATCCTCCACAAAATCGCCCTCTGAAAACTGCTCGCTCCCCGCCCGTATCCTCTCCCTCTCTGCCTCTGCCCCCTCCTGGCGGGCGGCGGTGATGAGAGCATCAACTGCCATTGCGTTAGGGTCACCATACCACGGGGTATCAACACCACACTCCCTCATTACCGTCTCTCGCAGTTCTTCCACTCTAGTTGTCATTGCCTGCCTCCTGTGCAAATAAAGGTCCTACCATGTCTGCAATCCGTCTGTTCGCCATTGCTACGTACTCTGGATTCAGTTCGCAACCGAGATAGTGCCGATGCAGTCTCACCGCTTGGATCGCCGTCGTCCCTGACCCCATGAACGGGTCAAGAATGGTGCAGGGAACGGGGTCACAGCCGCAGTCACACGTCGGCTGCCAGCAAAGAGTTTTCGTTTGCCCTTCTGTTCTCCCGCCACCACTCATTCCAATCGTGCCCGTTTTCTTCTCGCCAGTACCACCCTGTGCATGATAGATAGCGTCTGTTTTTGGACATGGCACTGATATGGCGGGATTCTTTTCCACCAATCGTTCCCATGGCTTGCCACACTTCGGACAGCAACCTTTCTCGCTGGTCCCTGCCAGAATCATCGGCTCTATCAGTTTCGGCGGGAAGGTAGCGAAGTGAGCCTCGGAGCAGGGCTGAGGACTTATGAGCCAAACGTCCCGTCTTGTTGCAGTAACCTGTTTCCTTTTTTGGCATTGCACGTCCGGCACGATGGGACCACATTCGCTGCCGTGTGTGTCCCGCCCCTCGACAATGGAATCACGTGATCCATCTCGAGGCGTTCCATCACCTTCCCGCAGTACGCACACGCATGGCCGTATCGTTCCTTGATTTCTTCCCATTGTTTCCGCGTTAGGGTACAATCCGTCGTTGCAATCTGATGTTTGCGTTTGATTTCCGTCTTGTGCTTGGCAAACCTTCCCTTCTCCGTTTTGGCATAACGCTTGTCCTTGATTGCCTTCATTCTCTTGCCCTTCTCGGTTGCATCGTATCTCTTCCTGCGAACCTTGTACTTCCCTTCCTTCTCGTGTTTCCGGCCCGTCAGCCGATAACGCTCTTTCTGCTCCGGCGTCATCTCGTAACCTTCTCTGTATGCTTTTTTCGTTCGTTGCCCCTTCTCTGACTGGTAATAGCGTTTCGCCGTTGCCTTCGCTTTCTCGCTCGCATTGTACTTGTGGTCGTATGCCTTTCTGACGATCACCATACAGTCCCGACACTTGCCTGCCAGTCCGTCCTTCTGTTGACTGTTCTTGTAAAAACAGGCTATCGGTTTCTCTTGCTTGCACATGCTGCAAATCTTGGTTTCCATGAGCAGCCTCCTGTTCGGTCTCGTTTATATTATACTCATGGGATTCGTCATTGTCAAGTACGTCGGCAACTGCTAAGTCATCGAAGTAGTATCTTGGAGATTTCGTCAACAAGAACACGTATTCATGTGACTTGCAGAATCGGTCTCGTACAGATTCGGGCATCGCCGATCCCTTACGAATCTCACCGCTGACGGCCTTTGCCCATATGATGTCCTGACGCAAGTACCAGCCGTCTGCACGTAAGGCGAACGCGACCAGCCACGGGATACCTACGAGGTCTTTGGGCTTGAGTCCATCCGCCGTTCGATTGACTACTCGCTCTCTGGGATTGCCAAACCCCGCCCTGCCACCGTTTGACGCCTGCGAATTATTCCCCGCATAAGAGTCTCCAAGGTTCAGCCAGAGCGTTCCGTCTGTTCTGAGAACACGCTTGACCTCTCGGAACACTTCTACCAAATCGGCAACGTAGGCTTCGGGTGTTGGTTCAAGGCCGATCTGCGAGTCTGTCCGCCGTGCGCCACACTTCGGGCAGATGCCGACGTAGTTCATGGCTCCCTTGTCGCTGTTGCTGGCCGATGATCCATGGAATCCAGAGACATTCACTCTGCCTCCGTCATTTCGTGCCGTGCCCTGCTTGTGATCACAGTTTGGATCACCACCTTCCCACACGGCTGTTCCATAATCGCGCAATCCCCAGTAGGGAGGCGATGTGATGCAGCACTGGACCGAGTTTGCCTCGATCTGCTGCAGGCAGGCCCGCACGTCGCCTTGCAGAATCCGGTCGATCATCGCCGCCGCATATGGTCCCAGCAGATCCGCTTGCCACAGAAAGGGCAGTACCTGTAGATTTCGTCGGACTCGTTCTCTCCGAGTTCCACTGTGTGCCCGCAGGCGGTGACGAACACGGCATCTTCGTTCTCAAACTCTGGCGGCATATGCCAGACACAGACACTGGCCGCTTCCTTTCGCCGATCGTTGGCTGCAGCGAACGCAGCCGCGCTCCGTAGATGGTTCACTTCCTCTCCTTCCATAGCCCGCAGGCTATCCACTTCTTGCGCCAGTCGGTCGCTTCCGAACCTGAATTGCCGTAAAACTTGCACTTGAAGTACGAGGCGGGCACGTCGCCATAGCGCACGATCAGGTGTTGGCAGTCGCCACAGGTCTTGTCCTCGCGCTTGCCGTAGATCTGCCACATGCGCTCGGACTTGTAGAGTTTCTTTTTTGGTTGAACCGGTGGCAACTCGCCAAACAAACCCTGCTCAGTCATGGCTGCTTATCTTCCACCTTGTGAATACTGACGGCCAGCGTCGTGGTTCCCGGCTCCACCTTTGCGAACTGGGTGATGTCTAAACTCATGGCTTCGACGATTGCCTTGAACACCTTCTCGTTGACGGCCTTGACGATACACCCTGCCCCCCACGGCTGCGCTTCGATCGCTGGCACGTTGTAGACCACGGTTCCCTTGTTGTGCCTGGTTTTCAATTCAGCTTCATACCCGGAACTCTGGATCGTGATTGCTGCGATGCCTGACCCTTTCAGTTCCTCCTTGATCCGCTCTTCGCACGAGTCGATGTTTGCCCGGATGATGGAGAGCTGGGCGTAGCGCGGGTCACTGGCAAGGTCTGCGTCCAGTGCCTCTGCCTGCGCGGTGAGTTGAGCGATACTGTCGAGCAATGGTGCAACTGCTGTCTGCATATCCATTAGGATCCCTCCTGTGTGTGCGTGTCATCGAACGTTTGCATGTATAAGCGGCTCCACTCTTCGGCCGTCATCTTCTCCTCGCGCCACTTGGCGAGGTCCAGGCGACGGTCCGCCTTCGAGAACCCGAGCATCTGGTTGAAGACCTGACGGCCGCCGTCTTGGTACGCCTGTGTCTTGATTGCCTGCTCCCTGCTCTTCGCGGTGCGCCGTTCCTCTGCCCTGCCGATGTAGTACCCGGCAGCGACCAGTGCCGCCGACCACAGCAGGCAGACCAGCGTGTCCTGCCACATGTCACATCACCCAGCGAACGGGGACAACGCGCTGGCCGATAAACACGTCAGCCGAAACCTGTGCTTTCAGCCGGTCATCGTCCGTCTCGCCGAAGAGTCTGAGGATATGCCCGCACTGGTCGACGATAGCCCACGCGGTGTGTTGAACCGGGAGAGGTACGAGACAGGATCCAGCGGTGTTGCCGCTCGTCCCGTCCGCCTTCCAGCACTCAACTTCCTCATTGCCCGAAAAGTGCATCGTCAGGCCGACGACGCAATAGCCCTGCTCGTTCTTCCGGTCCACCGCGAGGATGCGGACCGGTCGGCCCATATCCGTCTGGTACTTGCCGTCCATCGTGATCTTCATGTCACGCTCCTTTAATCATTTTGCTCGTGTCGAGAGGCGGTGTCGGCCGCTTGTTTGCCTGCTGACTGCCGCCATTGTGGTTGATGAGAATCGGCTGACCTTTCATTGCTCCTGCGGTATACCGTGGAATCTCTTTGATTCCTTTCTGGTTGAGGTAGGTATCGAAGTGTATGGCCCGGAACAGGGTGACAGGGTTGAGGAACTTCTCTTGGTCTGTTCCTCTCCACTCCCCGCACTTCTTGTCGATGATGATCTTGCACTCTGCCACAGTATGTCCCTCTGCCAAACGCGCAGGGATCTCGCCAGGATTGCGGAAGTGGTTGTCTGCTGTCTGGTTGAGATAGGCAAGGACTTCTACCACGTCCGGCGACATGGAAGGTTTGGGTTTTGCTATGACCTGTGGAACCTTAGGAGGTTTTCTTGTCTGTGTACCAAAGACCAGTGTACCTTCTGTGTTACTGTTTTTTCCGTCAGTCGTAGACAGCGATAGCATGTCGTCCGTGTGCCCTTCCTGTGCCCTTCCGTGTGCCCTTTCGTCTGCCCTAGTTGTGAATGACTGCTGGTATGAACTCCAATTGATGAAGGTTATAAGGTTTGGTGCGTCTGCCCTTCCGTCTGCCCTTTGGTGTGCCCAAGTTTGATACTTCACGAGTTTGTCAACTGTTCTCCGTACAATCTTCTCGGAGCAGCCATATCCACACTGTTGCGCTAAGTCGGTCAGGGTGATCACGAATTGTCCGGGCAGCAGGTGATAGGACCGCTGGTGATAGAGGAAGTCGTGCTCTGTGCGTGCAGCCAAGAGGAACGTATGGAAAAAGACGCTGCGTTCAACGCACGTGAGTTCGACAAATGCCTTGCTGTCTTTTGTTTTGGCATACAGGGCAACCCACGGCCCCTTGTAGTCGGGAGTCACGATCTAGTAGACAGCCCAAGGGTCGTTCTGACTTGTTGCCAAGTTCAGACTCATATAGGCCATGCCGCTTTCGCAGAACACGCTCATAGGGTGGGAGAAACGACTGACCGCCTGATAAATCTCCTTGCTGTAATCAATGCCAGCAGGGTTGAGATTTGCTTCGTCGGCTCGGGCAATGATCCCAGGGAGGGTAGCGGCATGTGTTGTCACGTCGGGTTGCGTAATGAGAAAGCTCAAGACCTTCATTGCGATCCGCAATTCATCGACTGTGACGGGTGGTTCCGTGTCGCTGGCAAGCTCGTAGAGTAGTGCAGAAACTTCCTTGACGGTCAAGTGTGTTTCCATGCGCCATCTCCTCGTTTATCTCATTGGCGAGGGATAGGCTCGCCCACTATTCCCGTCTACTGAGAAGAAAGGAGGCGGCCCCGCAGTAGGCTTCGGGACATCCGAGGCTCTCGATTCCTCGGTCTTGCTGCCGCCTCTTTTATGCTAGACTAATCTTTGTTCCGTGTCAAGTCCGTGGGGTCCGCGTTCGAGTTGTAGGTGACCTCGATGAACCCCTGCAGTTCGCTGAACGCGTCGTCGAACGCACTTTCTGCCAGTGCCATGGTGTTCATTTCGTCAATCACGTCGTCCAGTGACCCGCCTGTTTCCAGCGCAAGCAGGGCGTGCTCCACCCGATTCATGGCGTGGGCAAATGCCAGCGCCTGGAACTTCATCGTGAGAAGCAGTAGCCCTGTGCGCTCGTTCATCAGTTGAAACCCACGCCCGGCCCAGCCTTGACGATGTTCTGCCGAGCCGCCGCTTCCTTCTTCGCTTCCTCTGCCTCTTGCTTCGAGCGGTCGAAGATGGCACTCATGCACTGATTGATCCCCATGTCGAGCGCAGGTCCGGCGTTGGTGAGGTTCATATAGCCCTTGTCATTGGACGTTGCCGGAGACTGGATCTGCTCCGGGGTGAGCATCATCGACGAGTACATTGAACGTGCCGCTGCCAATGACGCGATCGCTTGGTTCAGTGCTCCCTGGAACCTCTCCACTTCCGCTGCCTGCAATGGTCGCTGCTTCATGTGTTTTCTCCTTTGCGGATACCCGCTGCGCCTGCCTCAGCAAGCGTTTGTTGTACGTCTCGGCGTACTGGTCGTTCGCTCCCTTCTTGTACCCGTTCGAGTACCCATCTTTGTACCCTTTTTCGTGCTGAAAACTGCCCCAAATTACGGTCGAAACTGCCCCCAAAATCAGGGCAAAAACGATGCAAAAAACCCACCAAAATGTGTTCATTCTCCGATGTCCTCCAGGTTGATTCTCACTCCTTTCTCGTCGTTGAAGTAGTCCGTGATAAGATAATGCTCGATGTGTTTCTTCTTCGCATACGCTTCGGCGGCGTCGTTGATCTTGTCGTCAATGTCGTCGTCGTCGATGTCCAACCCCTTTGCGACAAATGTGTACCTCGTTGCCATGGTTACGCTCCTATTCTCAGCCCTGTATGGCACAGGATATTCCACTCGTTCCACGCCTTCTTCGCTTCCAGCAGTCGAACAAACGTAGATGCGCCGTGAATGATTGCCGCCTGATCCAGCGTCACGACACGCAATGGTCCGCCGTTGTATGGCACGTGCACAAGCAGCGCCTGCCGTATGGTGTTCCTTGTCTTGTGCTCCGAAAGGACACAATACGCCGCCGCTTCTAGTGCGTCCGACTCGTGGAGTTCGTTGCCGGTCTTCCACTCGCACAGACAGTGCTTGTGGTCAATGACTGCCAATGCGTCGCACCGTGCGCTGACGCCCATTGCCTCATCCGAGACATCAAACTCCACGTGTTCGACTTCTAGTTGCACGCTCTTGTACCACGTGTTCCACAAATCAAACGAACGGTAGGCACGGGTCGCTATCTGCTCGTCGAGCAACGCCTTGTTCGCGGCGTTTGTCAGGGCAGGTGTCGGCTGGTGCCCGAGCTGCTTCTGCACGAGCAGGTGAAACACCGTGCCGACCCGTTGTGCCTCGGTCCGCACTTCCGAAGGCTCCGTGCCCTTCTCCCAGTCAGCATATTCTCCCTTCATCAACTTGACGATCCACGTCTGCAACCATGGCTTCTCCGGGAAGTTCACGATGGAGCTGACCGAGATCAGTTTGCTCATTTCTCTGCTTTGACGGCGGCGACCAGTCGGTCGATCATCTTCCGTGCTTCGTGGTTCGCGTCCTCAAACTGCCACTTTTGAGTCTCGGTAAGGTAGAGACGGACAGGACTCAGCAGTGCTCTGGCTGCTTTCTCGACTTCACTGAGTGGCTTCGGGTTTGCTGCAACTTGGAAACTCGCACCATACGGGAAGTCCTGCAGACACTTCACGCACCGCTCCGGGTTTCCGTCGTTTCCATAGGTGAGCCAGACTATCCGACTCAACTCTTTGGTATAGTGGCGGCAGATGGCAGCAGGTGCGATCTCATGCGGCACCCCGTCCATCACTGTCTTGAATCCCATGACACGGTTGGTGACAAACACACACTGATGACAGGACGTGCCAGCAGGAATCTCTGGCAGGTAGTCAAACGGCTGATGAAACTCGATGGTTATACCCATGATTACTTCTTGGTCTGCTTCTGCTCGACGGGCACGCCGTCCGCTGTCAGTGCAAGGCCCCATGCCTTCGCCCACATGCGCCACCCTTCCATGAACTTCACGTAGCACTCGTGGGTCATGGTGTCGAGTGAAGAACAGCCAGCCTTTGCCTGCTGCAACTGCGCCTGCAAGTCTTCCTCTCCCCACTTCATGTACGCGGCGATAGCTCCCACGTTGACCTTCTCGTCGTCGGTCGATGGCGGGTCAAAGAGGGTGTCGGGTCCTTCGACCGGCTGATCTTCCACGACTTCTCCCGTGGACTCGATGATCGTCTGTCCGCTGTGGGTCTTGACCGTCTCCTGGACAGTGCCTGCCCCTTCGACGACCTGTGTGTCCTGCTCCACCTGCGCGTCGGCTTCCGTCGCTCCCAGCTGCTGCAACGTGTCATCTTCCGGGAACGCCAGCATGTGCGCCCTCTTAATAAGGGCCTTCTCAAACATCGCGTGAGGCATGACGGCCCATGTACTCATGAGATCGCCTGCCTTGTGGTTGGTGCCGTTGGATCTGAACGTTTTGGCAACCTCGTTGAAGTACAGCACGACCTTCGTCTGGAACCCTTCGTCTCTGTCGTCACGCTTGACGATGCACGTGCCTTTCACCGGCAGATGGGTTTGCGGATCTTCCTCGATGTCCACGCGGTAGCCCTTGTAATGGCCGCTGTGCGCCGCACGCTTGACGAACTCCTGGTAGGCGACGACGGTATACATGGGCTGGTTCTCAAGTTTGACCCCGTAAATCTCATGGAGAAACGGGTTCAAGCCTGACGCCTTCGCCATGGTGATGAAAAACACACACTCCTGCTCTGATGCGTCGCGCAGGCCGAGGTAGTTCTGGACCGTCTTCAACGAAAGCTTCACCTCGTTGCCGTGCGCGTCCTTGTACACGGCAATCGAGGATGCAGCGGATGGTGCTGCCGCCGTCTTCTTCACTTCATCCGGCATATCAGACCTCGATGCGTTCGAGAAGGTAGCCGATCTTGTCGTCCACTTCGAGGATACGTTCGTCGATCTTTCCCAGCACATCAACTATCGTGCTTGACCCTGGCCGGTCGGTCTTGCGCTCCGGCGTGGGGCTAGTCGGTACGTTGGGCATAAGGCCCTGGACCCTGCCGGTCAGGGCATCGACGCGCTTTGCCACGTTCTCGATGTGCGTTTCCAGACGTTGTATCATCTGATCCAGCGGTGGTTGTTCCGGCTGCTTGCCAACCGAAACGCTGCCGTCTCCTGCTCCCTGATAGGGTGCCATTACTTGCTCCTCTCCTGGATCACCTTCTTGAGTGTGTCCAGCCCCTTGTTCCATTTCTCGTCGGTGATGCCCTCGAGTACGCCGAGGCGTTCAACGTTCAACAGCGACTGCTGGATGCGAAGCATCCGTGGGCGCTGGTTGTACCGTACCCGTTCCGTCTTCTTCTCTTGGTCCATGGGACCTCCTACGTGACCTCATACTCGCGGTGGGTGAGCAGATCGCGCACCGTCTCCGCAAGGTTGTCCGTCAAATCGACCGCTTCTTCGAGACGCATGACCAGAACCCGCGAGAGCGGACCGGTGCCCGGCTCGTACAAGACGCCGTATACCCGGATTTCATGACTGACCGGGTGTTCGATCTCTGAAACAACGATCCGTGACACGTCCATGCGTACACCGCCTTTGACGGTGTACTCTCTCGGTTGATGAAAATGCAGACTAGCGGTTCCCATTACCTCTCCTTTCCTTCGGTGACGATCGGCACACCCGCGTTGCGTATGCGGTCGGCTGCGAGTGCAAGATCTGCATACCCTGCACTTCTGTTTGTCGCTTGGATCAGTTCGATAATGCGTTCGAGCAGCTTGACAGCCTTGTCAACGATCTGTACGTCCTTCGCGTGTTCCTCCCACAGTCCGTACCCTTCCACCTGCACGTTGTCGAAAAACGCAAAAACGATACCATCCTTGACCATCCACTGATGCCTCGGAGCCAGCCACGGTTCCGTGTCCCCTTCCTGCAGGATCGACAGCACTCTTGCTGTATCCTTCGGCAACTGCTCGGTCACTTGCATCCATCCATTCATCATCGTGCCACCTATGGTAGCACGGGCGTGAACATTGTCAAGGGTCAGCGTCATGTTCCGTTGTGCCATGTCATTACGCTCCTTTTGTCCGATGGTCGGTGAGCCATGACAGGCTCATCTGCGGGTATGCCCGAGCAACAATATCTTCCGGTTTCCGAACAGTTACATGGACATTTTTTCCCATGTCTGCGGCGATCTTTCCCACGTGATTCGAGAAGATTTCCTGCGCCTGCTGCTCGCGTGCCGTGTGGGGTGTCGTCAGCTCGAGGGTCACCAGGTCGCCCTGGGATCCGTAGTTGCACGTTCCCACGACAGTAAACGGCAACGAGTACGCCACCATCCACGTGTCCACCGGCCGGTCGCCGTGCGGTACTTTCACGATGAGGATTCTCATGCGTTCTCCTTTATCGGCGTCAATTCGTCGGTTCGGTAGATGCTGGTCATGCCATCATCCCATGTCACCTGGACCTGCGTGTGCCCGACATGCGTGACGGTGCCTGTTTTGAGGATGCCGTGCGGGTGCAGCCGCCGTCCAGGTTTCGTCGCGCACATGCGCTGTACGCGGTCATTGACCTTGTATCCGTTTTCCATCAGTAGGTCCTCGGCGCTTTCCGCACGCTGCAGTCTTCCTCGGCGCAGTGCCTGCACATGAGATCGGAGCGCATCCCGCACTTCTGCTGGGCCTGTGCTTCTTTCACGTCTTCGGTGCGGTCGTCGAACGGGTTGGGAGTACAGGCGACGGTTGTTCCGTCGAGCAGGCGAAACAGCTCAGTGACCGTCATTCCTGCGGAACGTGCCGCATCTGCGTTCGCCTTCTCCTCGGTCTGCTGGTCCGCCACGCGGTCGTCGCATGGCGTGATGTCACAGACCCGGCAAGCCGACGCGCACACGATCCTGCATTTACGGCTCATATGGCTTCTCCCCTGGGATCATCTTCACGAGATCGGCCCATGACGTGCGCGTGAGATCGCCCAGCTTCCGCCCGTAGTCATCGGCATACGCACGCGCTGCCTGTAACAGAATGACGGCCGCCTTTCCCTGGAGCTGGCACTTCGTGTAATCCACGACTAATGTCTTCGGCTGGCACAGTTTCCACCGCAAGTCCGGGTCACGCTCGGCACATGCTGCTGCTACCTGGATGCACACGCCGCGCCTGGTGTCTTCGATGAGCATGTTGCGGGTCACGTCGTCGAACGCGCACGGCTCACCGGTTTGCATTGACTGTGCCTCAATTCGCGTTCCGTTCATGCGTGCGTGAATCGTTCCCGGTCCGTAGCGGATCGGGATCCAGCGGGTTATCCCTGTCCTTCCTCTTTCCATGATTTGCTCCTTTCGAGAACTGCTGTCAGCTTTCTGACACCTGCTTCATCGAGTATGACCTCATAGTGCGTGTCCGTCTCGTAGCTCGACCGTCCAGCAAAGATCCCAGCAAGGGAAAGACTAGCCATCAGCGGTTCCATAATGGCATCATGCGCGTCGCGCTCCTTCTGTCGCTCCCGGTCCTTCTCCCATTCCACATCGTCGAGGAGTGCTTGAATGTGGCGACACTCTACGATGTCGCCGCGCAATTCGCGGGGTTCACAGACAGCATATTTCAGCGTTCGCACGTTCTGGATGAGAACCTTGGCGAATCTCGACTCGACTACGGATTCTTGGAGTCCACCCGGCAAGTCGATTGTGCGGCCGTCTGGCAACTTCACGTTATGGGCTGGGTCACTCCATGCGCTGTCCGTCCATTTTCTTCGGCTGTCGATGACTTCAACCTCATGCCCACGATCCCAGCTGGTGCGCTTCTCCCAGTCGGTCGAGCCGCTGTATAACAGGTGCTGGCCGTTCTTGATGTCCGCTGCTTTCATGCAGTTCTCCTTTGCCGTCTGATCATGGCGTCATGCCGGATTGCGCGGTCGATGTCTTCTTGCGCGAACAGTCGATGGACCTGACCGCCCACCGTGTTCGTCTGCATGACACATCCCGCCATGTCACCGGTGCCACCTGCCACAGCGTCCTGGTAGGCTGCTTGGTAGGTCTGCCGGTAGATACCAGACGCGCCATAAGCGGCCTCCGTCTTCTCGCTGTTTACCCACGTTTCAATGATCGCCTCGTACCGGATCTTGTGTTGCCGGTCCTTCTTCATCTTCTTCACCGGCCGGTTGTATGCGCGGTTTTCCGGTCGTCCGCATGTAACGGGGTTGCCCGTTCACCGGACGCGACGGCGTCCGGTCAGCTGGCAATCAATCAGTGCCCGAAGAGTTCCAGATACGTGAATCCTAAAGCCTCGGCCGCCTGGACCATCCCCGCTTTGTAGTTCCAATGCCTTGTCGCGTTCATTGTATGCTGGTCGCTCCTCACCTTGTCACCGTTGATCTGGGCCATGCGGGACAGCTCCATTTCATGCTGTGCCTGCCGTTCCTGGCTCTCGACCGCTGCGGTCAGGATATGCAATGCCTTGTCTCGGGATAGGTTCTCGTTGCTCATGCCGTCACTTCTCCCTGCAGAGCTTTCGCTTCCGCTGCAACGAACACGTCCCAGTCCTCACGGATAAAGGCCATGTGCTGTCTCATGTCACTTTCCCTCGGCGGCTGGTGCCGTGTAAATAACAGTCTCCTTGTTAGTCTCGTCGTCGATCAGTACAATGCTTGAAAAGTCATGCTTCTTGGTGTACTTGTTCGGCAAGTGAATGTGCAACGCGGGCAGGCCGTCCGTCTCCGTGACCCATGCGACGGTGTACCCCACCAGGCTGCCGGTGCTCCCCCCGTCGACTTCCAGACGGACCTGATCGCGGTGGCCGTGCTTCTCATCATCCGTGTTCGATGCGTGCACGTGGACCGTTCCGCCTACATTCCACCCGTGTGCCGTGGATCTCACCATGGAAGCACTCGATCTGCTTGCTTCGCTGCTGTTGTTGCCCTTGTACGCGCTGATCCATCCGATAAATCGTGCCATGTCTTCAACCTCCTGCGGGTTGACTGCTCCGGTTCCCGTTCCGGTCGTTCTTCGGGCTGGGCTTGCGCCTGCTCGCGGTGGCCGCTCTCCCTCGGTGGGCGGCTGCCGTGAATTGGTTAGAACAGTCCGGCGTCTTGCGCCTGTGCTTCGTCTTCCTGCTCCTGCTTCAATAGTTCGGCCTCGCGTCGGTCCTCATCGGCTGGCCGCTTTTCCTCGTCGGGGTCCGTCTGCGAAATATGGAAGACGACCGCTCCTGTTCTGATCGTGCGCTGCTCCGTCGTTCCGTCGTCCTTCTTCTGGTCCTTCGTGAAGTACACCGGCACACAGACGCCATGCTCACCCTTTCGTACGTGGCGGTGGAGGGCTTTCCACCCGTTGAACGTCAGACAGTCCTGGCGCGGGTGTGCGTCAATGCCACGGCTGGCAAACTCGACCATAATGATCATGTCGTTCTCGCATGTGCTCCCTGTGCGTGCACGGTTCAGTGCTTCCCGCTGCCGGGCTTCACGCTCGGCGGCTGTGAGATGTTCGCGCTTCCTGGTCTTCGTGGCGGTCATGTCACTCCTTCACCGCGTCGGCCAGCTGTTCGGCATAGCGGAACGGCTCATAGTTCACGGCCGCAAACGCTGCGTCGAGTTCTGCAGTCCGTGGAACGTGGACCCACACGTCGGACAGGCGATGCCGAATGTGGTAATACTTGGATCCCTTCCTGATCTCTTCGATCCCTTCTCCACCTGCTGCATGTGCGTGAATCGTCTTCATGGGTTGCTCCTTGTGTCCCGGTTGTCATCGGTTCCGGTTCCGGTCGGGCCATTCTGCTGGTACGGCTCGCGGTGGCTGGTCCTCTGGGCCAGCTGCCGTGAATCGTTCAGTGCTTACGGTGGGACAGCAGGCGGCGATATTCGGCGGCCGGGATCGTCACCGCTCCTGCATACTCTGCGGTCGGGTAAGCTCGCTTCAATGGCTCCTCGCCTTCGTACCCTTCGTCGATCGCCTCGATCATCACCATGCCGGGGTGGTCCGTGTTGGTGGTGATGCAGTAGAACAGTCTGCGGGGGTTGCCGTTGCGGTCGTTGTCGGCTTCCAGATGCAAGTAAACGGTTGTTCGCATGGCTATAGGTCCTCGCTGATCTGTGCTGCCACGTCTTCCCAGTCGACGCGTGCGGTGGCTGCAGTGGCGAGTGCCACCAACAACGCAAGCTGTGGATTCCGGGTGTCCTGGTCCTCAAGGATACCGGCTACGTATGCTTGCAGGGCGTCCGCGTCATTCATCGGGTTCGCGTCGTCGTTGCCTTCCTGCTGGGCTTCGTTGATTGTGCGATTGGCTCTGATTGCTCCCCGTGCTGCGTCGTAGAGATATTCGTTGTTGGACAGCTGCAGTGCCAAACTCGTCGTTTCATAGGTGCGCTCGGTTGGCCCGTGATAGTCTGGGTCCTGTTCGGCCATGGCTTTGCGGTCGTCGTTTCTGATCTCTGCCAGGATCGCGGCACATTTGGCGGCTTCGCGTTGGGCTTCTTCGTCCAGTGCTGCCTGGTGCGCGTTCTCGATCTCCTTGTAGAGTTCGACACCGGACAACATCGACTTCCGGGTCACGATCCAGCAGGCGGGATGTTCGGCGGTTTCGGTCACTGCATACTGGGGCATGGTTCCGACCGGGCGGCCGATCGCGTGGGTGTCCACGTAATGTAAAGCGTCAAGCGTCGTGGGGCTGGTGGACTGGGGGACAATGAACTGCTCGACCATTTCCAGTGTTGGATGACCGTTTGGTGTCTGGTGGCTGATCTTCATGGTCTGTTGCATGTGCTGTACTCCTTCCGGGTTGGTGGTGCTTCCGGTTCCCGCGCCGGTGGTGCGTTTCGCTGTGCGATGCTTCGCGTCAGCGTCTGGAAGTATCATACCTATTCATTGCTCGATGTCAATGCCCTGACACATTGCCATTGTGGCGATTGTGTGAAGTTCTCGGTGATATGCGCTGTTCATGGGCCTTTGGAGCTTGCTCAGTTCGGTGACCGAACGTTCTCAGGGGTTCACCGGCTGGTCCTTCGGTTTCCGTACGACTTCGTTCGGGTTCCGTAGTATCCTAGGAGTGCTACAGTCTCGGTGTACTAGGACAGCCATACACCGGAACAGGGGGGGGTAAAGAGGGGGTGGTTTCTGCAGTTCGTCTTTCACGTCGTGGTATGTCGTCATTGCGTGTATGTGCATTCATGGTCACTGCTTTACGGCTTCTGTCTTCTAAAGAAGTTCTCAGGCTTCTTTCGTAGGTGTGGGAGAGCTTTCTGGACTGTCCGCAGTCGCCGTTTCCGTGTTCATGCGGTCCGCGATCCTGCCAGGCTTGACCGCTTGGTGTATCGGTGTACTAGTCACCTCATACAGTATGTTCACTTGTCTGCCTTTGTGAACATTGACGGCCGTTGATATACTCGGCCTGTCAGTATCTGACTGCTATTCGTG
>Ga0172381_10003102_pt1 | contig 17800 bp, 23 predicted proteins | sample Leawel6488metaG_FD_119754 | JGI IMG/M metagenome (GOLD analysis project Ga0172381, IMG submission 119754) | Leachate microbial communities from a municipal landfill in Southern Ontario, Canada - Leachate well 64-88 metaG | ecosystem: Engineered > Solid waste > Landfill > Unclassified | place... | reverse complement strand
GAGCGATGAACCTACTTTCCTAGTGGCAGAAGACCTTTCTCAATATCTTGTTGGTTCAGATGAAGATATGCCTTTAATAACCAAACAACCATCTATTTGGGATGAAATAAACAAGAACTTTGGGATGAAATAAACAAGAACATCGCCACTTATTCCAATTTAACAAAAAACTAAAATGGCTAATAAACTTTGGTCTAGTGTACAAAAAGGAACGTATGACGCAGGAACTGATTATACAATTGGTGATTTTGTTGTTTATAACGGATCTTCTTATACTTGCATAGCTGACACAACTGGAAACTTACCAACCAATATAACATATTGGGCTTTGGTGGTTTCTAAAGGTGCGACTGGTGCGACTGGTGCGACTGGTGCGACTGGTGCGACTGGTGCGACTGGTGCGACTGGTGCGACTGGTGCCAATGGCACAAACGGTACAGACGGAGTTATGGCTTCAGTAGTAGCAGGAACTAATATTGCAGTTGATAGCACAGACCCAGCCAACCCAGTTGTAAGTTTAAGCCAAGGAGCTGATGATAATTTTGTAACCGCTGCTCAGTTAGCTGCTCTTCACGGAGTAAACGACGCTAACAGCTCTTCTCTTGCCCTCGCTGGTGGAACAATGACAGGCGATATACAACTTGGAGAAACAGATATTAAACTAGATGCTGTTTTATCAGGCGATGAAACTTGGTCGGGTGTTGTTATTGCTGGCACTGCTGGAGCGACATTAACAGTCGGTCAAGTTTGTTATCTCGCTACTAGTGGTAAATGGTTACCAGTTGACGGAATATTAGACGGAACAGACACAGGATTTAACAAAGAATTAGGAATGTGCGTTTTAGCAAGTACAGATACCAACCCAACAGAAATGCTAAAATATGGAAAAATAAGAAGTGCCTTATTACCAACTCTAACAGTTGGAGCTTCTGTTTATCTTTCAGACACCGCTGGAACTCTAGTCGTAGCACAGCCCTCAACGACAAATTTCGCTATTAGAATAGTAGGATATGCTATAACTGCTGAAGATTTAATGTTTAATCCAAGTAACGACGTGATTGTTCACGCATAGAATATGTTAGAAGAAATTAAACAAAAAAGAGACCACTATTCAAAACACTTTCGAAAAGAAGATGGTTCTTTTGTTTGTCATCAATCTCTTGGCTTGGCTCATTATTTTAACGGCGAAACTTTTGAAGAAATAGAAAACATTCCATTCCCCGAGGGCAAAGAAATAAAATCTGATAAAGACCTAGAAATGATTGATATTCCGTCTTGGGCTTCGGTTGAATTATCAGAAGATAAAAAAACAGCTTGGTTTAAAGATAAAAAAGGTGTGCGTATTCAGGAGTTTAAAGAAGCAACAGTTTGCGATAAAAAAGAGCCTCATAGTTTTGACGAAAAAGGCAAGGTTGTTATAGATAAAAGTAAGTTGATAAAGGCAAAATTTAAAGTAATAGACAATCATCTTGGATTTGAATTGCCAGATAAAGTAAAAGCCAAAGACTTGAAAGCGTTTGACGATACAGACGTAACTGCAACGAATAACGGTGATACTGAATTGAGAAGCGACCAAGCTGATACTGCGCTTGGAGGGGGAACAGAATACGCTATTTTTTGGAAAGGTTCTACAGGGTTAAAATCTCACGCACTGATTAAATTCACTCTTCCGACATTATCTGGAACTATAAGTGCCGTAAAACTTTATTTATATCAGCAGTGGGGTTGGACGCCGGAAGGGTATTCACAACAAAATGTGCATTCTGTCATACAAACTGGTTGGACGGAAGCAGGAGCTACTTATAATAAATATAACGGAACAAATGCTTGGAATACAGCTGGTTGTTCTGGAGTCGGAACTGATTATAATTCAACTATTATTTGTCATTATACAGATGTTGGTGGATATGGATATAGAACATTTGTTTTAATGGGGACTGGTTCAGACAATCCATTAACTCTTAGCTTCGGAGATACGGTTAATTTGATGATAAAAGATAGCAATGAAACAGGTTCGGCTGATTTGCGAGGAATAAATTATTATCCCAAAGAGAACGCAACCAACAAGCCTTATATTGAAATAACATATACACCACCAACCACCAACATCAAGTCCATAAACGGCTTAGCAGTCGCAAATATAAAAAGTATAAATGGCGTAGCAATAGCTAATGTTAAAAGTTTTAATGGTTTAACTTAATATAAATAATATGAAACAAATTTTTCAATCGGCTACAAAAATCGTTCTGATAATGTTCGCAATAGTTTTGTGTCTAGCAACCCTTTATCAAGTGTATAAAGGACAGATAACTCTTAGCGACACGTTTGACCGTGCCTTATTAATGGTTTTGTCGTTTTACTTTGCGAATAAAGGAGATACAAACAGCAATTCGTCTTATCTGGGAAAATAATTTCGGCTAACAAGGAGTCCCAGTTAGCGGAGATTGGTGATAAATGGCTTAGCGTTGGTTCAATTCCAACATATCACCCACTAATAAATTAACAAGGAGATATGGGAATAACACAAAAACAAAATACAGACGCTAACGAAGTTCAAACTGAAAGCATCGTTAAAAAAGTGATGACTTCGGAGATTAAATATATTATTGGAATATTACTATTCCTTGGAGGAGTTATTGCTCCGTATTATTCTATTAGACAGGATATTGCCTTAATAAAGCAAAATCACTTAATGCATATTGAGAATATGCAAAAAGAAATCGAAGAAACTAAGAATGAAATTAAAGATTTAAAATCTGTTGAAATTCAGCTTATGCAAACTATTTCAGAACGTCTACCTAAAAAATAGGAGGTAATATGAAAGTGCTAGATTATTTTAAGAGAGTTAAGGACGATGAAACGAGAAAGAAAGCAGTTAAAGAGTTTATTGAGGTAAACAAAAAGGAGTTCAAAGATGAACAAACAGAAAGGATATCTTAATGCTCTTAAATGTTGTCGGTCTATAAAGACCGTAAAAACGATTGTTCTTTGTAAAAAGTGCCCTATCAGAAAGGATTGCAAATGATTATTCTATCTGACGGCAAAGACGAGTTCATTTTTTATGGTACAAGAGAAACTTTAACCGAGCGTTTCTCTAGAGGCTTTAAAGTTGCCCTGTACTACCAACATCACGAGATTATAAGGACTTTAAACGGTCTTTATATCACCCGAACAAATTAAGGAGCGTGGTCTAAATTCTAGGCTTCAGGGGGATTGAGCCAATCAGTCCTCCACCAATTTATATGAACGAAGAAACAGCAGGAATACTTTGGGCAATGTTTGGGATATTAGTCTTATCAGCAATAATTTATTTTTATTTAATTAACGATAATATATGGAAGATATAAAAGTAATAAACCCGTCTACAACCGATTGGATAGCAGGAGCAATGACACCTCTGGAAACACCAGACTTAGTCGCTAACAACGATTGGTCATATCACTTACCAGTAGTAGAATATCAGAATAACTGGAATTATGACCGTTCAGCTTGTGGAGATTATGCTGTTTTAAATGCTCTTGAAATTCTTTATCACTTTCACACTAAAAGAGAAATAAATTGGAGTGATAGGGAGTTGGCCAAAATGAGTGGCACTACTTTCAAAGACGGTGGGTGGCTTTCACAAATATTTGATGAAGCAAGAAATGGCGGACTTCTTTTAGAAAGTGAATGGCCAGACACACCTATCAAGGCAGATTATTACAAAGAAATACCGCACGAGATACTATCCAAACGTGTTAAATACGAAATGTATAGGGAATGGATACCCGTTTATAATAAAGACTTAATCTTTAAAAGCCTAAATCAAGCTCCATTAGTCGTTCTGTGCCGTTATGCTAACGGAGATGGTATACTTAACCCCGTAGGAGCTTACTGTCATTTTGTGACCATTTTCAAGGCAGAAAAGGGACAGTATTGGGAGGTGTTTGACCATTATAGCCAAAGCAGGAAGAAATACGCTTGGGATTATGAGTTCGGTTGTGTTCTTAAACCAACTTTAATTATTAACAATAAAAAACCTTATATGAAAAATAATGCTATTTATCAATTAGTACAGGGAACAGAGCAAAAGACGGGTTTATATGTTCAAGGTCAGTCAATCAACGGAAATAACATCACAGGACTTTTGATAGGCGACAGCCTAGATGTCATAGTCAATGGTTCAATGAAGGCTAATAGCAAAGATCTACTAACACCAGTCCCTTTAACATTATCCGACTGGAATAGTGTAGAACATTTTAATATGAAAGGTGAAAAAATATAAATATGTCTCAATTTTATAACTTAGAATTTGGAAATACTCAATTTAGTCAAGGAATTGGCGAGAGTGAGTTTGAGGGTGGTATCGGAAACGATAGTATTTGTAATTTAGATTACAAAAAAGGTGTTTTAGCTCCTCCAATAAGACTAAGTGACTTTCTCCTCGCTAACGCTCCACGAAGTGCTACCTATACTTGGGCGGGAAATGTTGTAACGGTTACCTTATCCTCTCACGGGCTTCTCGCTGGTCAAGTAGTCTATATTGATTTTACTAGCGGTCAAGGAACACCAGACGGTAATTATACTTTGCTAGCAAGCCCAGGAACTAATGACTTTACTTTTACCTTAACTGGTTCTGGGACTGGTGGAAATTGCACCGTTAAAAAAGTTATTCCGTATATGAGAACGATTGCTTTTGCCAACGACTCAAATCGAGCAGTTAATGGAGCTTTGTGCCTTGGGAGTGAATATGGTTCAGAGGATGGGCAGTTATATTCAATGGATAAAGATTTTGGCGGAGCTTCATTAAGCCTTATTGGAGTTAAAGATACTACTAGAAATTATAAACTAGGTTATTCTGATGCTATTTTTTATAACGGTAATTATTATATAACGTCTATTACTAATATAATTAAAGTTAACGCTGCCAAAACCTCTGTTCAATATGACTGGTGGACAGCTACTGTTGGTGGTGGAGGAGTAGAGCAATCAGCTCTTACCGCAACAGTAGCTCATCAAATGGTTATCGCTTATGGGTATCTTTATATTATAGACGGCAATAAAGTTCATAGGATAGACTCCTCTGACAATGTAATCAATGGAATTTTAGAATTAGATACCGATTTTTCTTTAATGGCGATTGAATATCATAATAATAAGATTTATTTATACGCTGATAAGGTAAAGAATAATTTAGTTGACGCTTCAAGCTCTGACGCTGTGTTCGCTTCAAAAGGTGAGATTATAATTTGGGACGGAACAAACATTGACACTTCTACTATTGAAAGATACCCGGTATCTTCTCCAATCTTTACAATGAAAAGTTTTAATGGGAATTTATATATTTGGGACGCTTATTCTTTTGGATATTGGAACGGTATGACTATCCAGTCTTTAAGAAAGACAAACGGTTTTCCAAAGTATAAGTGTATGATAACTTATTATAAAGATAGGCTTTATTGGATAGATGGTTCAGAGGGCGATACTTATTTATCAACAAATAATAGAGTTATTTGTTTTAATGGAAAATTATTCTATCATTGTATAGGAACGGGAGCTTTGAGCGGAGGAAAATTTATTGATGCTATTTTCAGGTGGAAAGGTAGTGCTTTAGCACTATTTGCTAACAACAGTGATGAAAATAGTAGTGATGGTTATACTTTAGGTTTTAATACTTTAATGACGGTTACTTCTTCTACTACGGTAGCTTATTCTCAGTGGTATAACTTAACTACAATTTCCTATATTAGAAAATGTTTATTAGAACTTGCTGATGTCTTGGTTTCTGGTAGTGAAATGACTATCGCTGTTATAAACCAAAAAGGAGAAGAGAAAACCTTAATGACAATATCTTATACAGCTGACGGTGCTGTTAGATATAAAGAAGTTGGAAGTTTGGTTGACTTATTTACCTCTTTTAGATTTAAAATATATTTTACTACGTCGGGTAGACCAATTAAAAGAATTTTATTAACGCTAGAAACTGCTTCTAGCCCAGCCTAAATATGAATGAATTAACACAAGAAGAAATAATCCAACTTAAAAAACTTTTAGGAGACTTAAAGACTTTGAATATCCCTCTAAAAGATTTTTTAAGAACACATAACCACGATAATCAAAACTCTGTTTATGTAAAAACCTTGAATATAGACGGAGGTTCTGAAAAGGTTTTTAAGATAGGTGACAATTATATATTTGCAGGGTTAGGTATTCGTCTTAAAAACAGTGCTGAGGGGCTTCCTAATTTAGGAGATGAAGACTTAGGTGTTGCGTTCTATGACACTACATACCACGAGGTGTGGGTATGGAGGTACAACGGAGCAAATAATGAATGGAAAGCATTAAAATGGGCAGATTAACATTAAATAAATAAATATATGGCTACATTGAATAATCTAAAAACTTCTAGTGGGCAAATAATAAACGCCAACGACCCTAATTACGGAGAATATTTAAAGGGTGGGGCAACTGAAATACAAAACACACCAACAACAGCTAATCCAATAGCCACAGCACCAGTAGCTCCAGCCCCAGCAGTCAATCCAGTTATTAGCACTGCCGACATCAATAAAACAACACCTGTCCAGGTAGTTGATAATGCTCCTATTGTCCAGAATATCCAGTCTACTTTTGACAAGTACACTGGTAACGCAGGAGCTAATGACGCTTTTATAAACGGGGTTCTTAAAGTTGCTGACCAAAACTACTTAAAAGAAAAAGGTATAACAGCAGAAAGTCTTAAAGCAAAAACCTTAAGTCAAGTTTTAGATTTAACGGGAGTAGGAAGTAAGATAAACGGGTTTGGCATAACAGTCCCAGAAGTTAAGGCAGAAGATAAAGGAAAAACAGTCGCAGAACCAATTAAAACAGCCACTCAAAAGCTTCAAGACTTAATTGCAGAGAATACTCTACAAACAGAAACAAACAACGCTAACAACGCTGTGGTGTCTAATAAGGCGGCAGAAGTTACCTTAGCTGAAGCTAACATAAAAGCGTTAGATGAACAGCAATCAGCTCTTGGAGCTAAAAACTCACTAGAAGCTCTTGGGTTGAAATCTGACTTTTTAGACTTTAAAAAGAGTGTTAATGTAGGAGCTTCTGGTCGGGGTATTCTACTTAACGAAAAAGCAGACGCTACAAACTTTGACCTTTCTAAGCTTTCCATAGAAGACGGTAAAAACCTTGCTAACTATACTTTGGCTCGTATTCCTCTTGTTCAAAACTATAATATTGCGTTAGGAAACTATAACGCTGTCGCTGACTACGCTAAAAACGTAGCAGACGCTTATGACAAGTCGGCGAAATTCCAACTTCAAGTTTTAGAGATGGAAAATACTATTAGCCAACAAGAGAAACAAGCCTACCAGAACAACATCAACAACGAAATGGAGTATATGAAGAACGGTATGTCTCCGATTGACGCTACTCAACTTGAAAAGGTTAAAGCAGATGTTCTTTCAGGAAAGACAGACAGTAGAATATTTACTGACCCTATTACTGGAACAAGCTGGCTGCAACCTAGTGTTGAAGATGAAACAAGCAAAGCCCTTGTTCTTGATATGGCTGGAAAATATGTTGATGCTGGAATACTTCCGACTGATACTTTGGCTGTTGCACAAGGAAAGCTTAAAGGTTCTAGAATTTATCAGGATCAGGTGAGGGCGCCGGCGGGGAGCGGTTCTGGAAGCGGAGATAGCAGTACAGTAAAAGCTGATAAAGCTCTTATAGAAAAGAATTTGTTAGCAACAGTTGGCGATGACGGATTTTTAAACCCAGATGATTATGCTGGTGCTAAGGCTGACTGGATACAGGCAGGTGGAACTCAGGCAGAATTTGACTCTAAATTTAAACAAAGAAGAAATCCAACAAACCCTAACTATGATATAACTCAAAAAGAGGGAACTCCAAACGCTACTAGTGAAGAAGACATAACTAACTATAAAGAGCAAGGATACAGCAAAGAGGAAGTTATAGACGCTGGTTATGACAAGAACACTGTTGAAGAAGTTTATAAAAAAGATAAAAAAGGATTTGTTGACACTGCCAAGGGTGTTATAGATTGGCTAACTTTTTGGAAATAATTTTATGTCTTATACAAGCATTTTTAAAAATAAGAAACCTGTAATAAACACTGGTGGTTATAAAAGTATTTACGACAAAGAACCTGTAAAAGAAATCCAACCAGTAGCAGGACAACCGCAAGTTAAAACTCTACCAGACTTTTTGGGAGGAGGTTCTTATAATTCAATTTATGGTCAACCTAATACTCTCGTAAAGACAGATAGAGATTATGCAGGTATTAAATCTTCTTCTGAAACAGAAAGACATCACATAATTCCTGTAGAGTTTGGAGGAGATAGCACAATGGACAAGAACATAGAAGCTCTGGGAATTGAAGCTCACGCTAATATAACTAAACAAGAAAAACTTATTTCCAGTGCTTATAATTCTGGTGTTATAAATTTGCCACAAGCTAGACTGAAAATGATGAAGCTGATACAAGACGAACAGAACAAAGCTCAAGGTATTAAACAAGGAACTGGTGCTAACTTTCTTGACGCACTAAAACAAAAATCTGACGAACTAAAGTCTTCATTTTTAAAAGCTCCTGGTGAATTAGTAGACCAAATGCTTAAAACTGTTAGAGCTAGCACAATAGCACTCTCAACACCTCTTACTGGTGCTTTTGGGCTTGTTAAAGGTGGAGCTACTCCGAAAGAAGGAATGGTTGAAAGTTTAACAATGGCCAAAGAAATGATAGATCCTAATAGCGGTCAATCTCTTGGTTATAATGTAGAAAAGGCGGCTCAACAATATCTTAAAAAATACGGAGAAAAAGATGAGAAATTTGGTGGTTACAAAGCCACTCCTAAAACTGTCGGAGCATTAACCGCTCTTGGAATTTTTAATTTACTTGGCGACCCAGCATTCGAAGCCCCAGCTGTTATAAAAGGAGCAGAAGCTTTAAAAGAAACCGCACTGTTTAAAAAGGTTGGCTCTGTTAAAAAACCTCTAGCACAAGGTGTTAAGACAACAAAACCGATAGAGCAGACTATTAAATTATCTGATGACTTAAAGATTAAAATAAAACCTAAGACTAACTCTGTTGTTTTAGAGGGGTATAAGAGAAGATTCACTAAAGGTCAAGTTTCAGCAGACGCTTTTTATAAAGAAACTGACGAATTAGTGAACGCTACTAAAGAACTAACTGGAAGCGAAATCGCTATTAGTAGAAGCGGAGATGATTTAATATTACAACCTAAAGGAATATTGAAACAAATAGAGCCTGTTAAGCCTATTCCTGTTAAGCCTGTTCTAACTCCCCAAGCGATAACCCCTATTAAAGGAGAATATTACAGATATGAAACAATCGGAACGGAAAACAATAATGTTAAATTTTTTAGTAAACAATCAGATTATGTTGATGAATATAAATATGTCAGAGAACAAAATGGTAAAACTGGAAAAATTATAAAAGAAAACATCGAATTAAAAAATCCTTTAATTGTTAATGCTAAACCAAAAGAATTTTCTGACCCAACTTTTGAGAAATCATTTATTGATAAAGCAATAAAAGAAGGAAACGATGGAGTAGTTTTTAGAAGTCCAGATGGAGATGAGTTTATTGCTAAAATAAAATCTTCTAAGGCGATAGCCCCTAAACAAGAACCTGTTAAAGAAACATTTACTCCTAAAATAAGTAAAAGCATAACAGCTAAAGCTATTGAAGACGGTGTCCCAAAAGAAACATTTAATAAACTCCCAGAAGTTGAGAAGATACATCTTAAAGAACAGATAGCAAAAGCTACTGAATTTATTAACACAGACGTAGAAAAAGCCAGAGCAGTTGTAAGAGGTGAAGAACCTTTGCCTGGAAACGTCAATGCTACTCAATTTATAGCTGGCATAGAAGAATATATTAAGAAGTACCCAGACGCTGATATGGCTTATGAGTTGGCTAATTCAGAGCTTACAAAGGCGGCTTCAATAGCTGGACAAGAAGTTGTTTCGGCTAAATTAAGAACGCCAGACAGCTTTACTTCTAAGATGATAGAGATTAAAAAGGCTAGAGAAAAGTCAAGAGTTCCAGAGATTGAAAAGAAAAAGTCTGGTGCTAAAAAATCACTTAAAGAAGAAATAAATAAAGATAACCTTTCAAAAGAAGATAAACTTTGGGAAAATTTTCTTGATGATATTTCTTGCTAATTTTATGATTATAAAACCTCTACTATCTATTGTTCTCGGAATATCAATAACAGCTTTATTTGTGCTGTTGGTTGTTGTTCTTCCTATTTTAATTAAAGAAAAATTTGAATAAAATGAAAACATTTTGCCTTCCCCCTAAACAGATAGAAAAATTTAAAAAAGCTCTTAAAGAAAAGGATATTAAAATATCAGACTTTATTAAGTTAAGCTCGGCTGAAAGAATAAAAATACTTTCAGAATATGCTGGCGACTCTGCAAAGGATGTCAATCTTTTATTTGAACAAAAACTTGTCTTAAAAAACAAGATGATTGGTATCAAGAATTGGGCAAGCAAGACGGGAGAAGTTGGAAGATATTCTCCAGAAGGAGTGGCTAAGTTTGAAAAAGCCAAAGAAGTTTACAAAGCTAAACAGTTTGAAAGAATGTTTAGTCCAAAAGAAGAAGAGTCTTTTCTTTCTTCGTTAGTAGAGTCTAAATTCGGTACTGAAATAACAAAAGATGAAGCTAAAAATGTATTCAACCTAACACAAAAAGCAGACGAACTTCTTAAAGAATATAATCCAGAAACAAGAGAATGGTCAAGCAAAGAAGCAGAGTTAAGATATGGTTCTACTAAAAGAGTTTTAGAAAATTACATAGAGGCTCTTAAAAATCCAGACTTAAAAGTTGTTGAAATGATTAAGGGGAGAGCTTCTGAATTTAAACAAACAGCAAGAAAAGACAAAACAAAAGCAGTTTCAGACTTACTTATGGACTCTTTAAAATTTGTGAATGATAACAGCATTGCGGTAGTAGCTTCTGTTGATGATAGTTTTATTGGCAGACAAGGACTAAATACATTAGAAAGTCATCCAACCGTATGGGCAAAAGGAGTAGCAACTTCACTAGGTAATTTTGTTAAAACTTTAGGAGGTAAAAATGCTATGGACGCTGTTATGGCAAAAGTTTATTCAAATCCTAATTATATAGACGGAAGTTATGAAAAATCTGGGATACTAAAAAAAGATGAGGAACAATTTCCAACATCTTTACCAGAAAGAATACCAGTAGTAGGCAGAATTTTTAAAGCTTCTGAGTCGGCTTTTAAAGGAAGTGCGGTAGTTATGAGAACTGGTATTTATGACTTGTTAGAAAAAACAGCCAGAAGTAACGGGGTAGACACAGCTGATGATATTTGGAGAAAAGATATTGGAAGTATAATAAACTCCGTTACTGCTCGTGGTAAAGGAAAAATTACAGAGTCAGAACTTACTCGCCTTGTTTTATGGGCTCCTAAAATGTTAAAGGGTAATATAGATGTTTTAACTGCTCACTTCGGAGGAGCTGGACTTAAAACTTCTTTCGCTCGTAAACAAGCGTGGGGAAATTTAACCAAGATTGTAGCTGAAACAGTCGGAGCGGTAATAATAATAAACGCACTAAGACCAGATACGGTTGAAACAGACCCAAGAAGATCTGATTTTCTTAAAGTTAAAATAAACGACACAAGATTTGATATAACAGCTGGAAAGGCTTCTATTATAACGCTGATGGCTCGTTTAATAACTGGCCAAACTAAAACTCAATCAGGTGATATTAAAAAAATAAACTCAGGAGATTATGGCTCTTCAACTCTTTTTGATGTCGGAATAAACTTCATTATAAACAAGACTACCCCTATAGCAAGAACAGCGATTGACTTTCTTAAAGGAACAGACTTTAAATTTGAAAAAACTACTGTTAAAGGAGAGTTGTTTAATAAACTTCCTATTAGTATTCAAAACTTTTATGAGCTTAAAGATAATCCGTCATCAGAAGCATTGCTCGGAGCTTTCGTTGATTTATTCGGAATAAACTCTAATACTTACAAAAAGAAGCTACCTAAATTAAAGAAGATAAGATAAAGAAAAGCCACTATAACAGTGGCTTTTTAGTTTACTTATTTACCATAGTCTGCTCTTATCCGTTCCGCCTCTGTTTCTTCTCTAAGAAACCAATAAGGAAGGTATAACCAGAAGAATAGTATTTTAAGTATTAGTTTAATTGTTTTCATAGAAGTGTTAAGTTATGAATTACCCCAAAAGTATAAACAGCTGTTAATGTTGAGTGTAGATAAAACCAAAAGTTCTTCGCAGGTGATTGTTGTATGGCTATTCTAAGGCAGACAAAGAACATCACAACACACAAGAAAAGTTTAATCTCAACAGGTAGTAAATTGTTTATTTGTGATAAGTTCATTTAAGTCTATCTATTAACATTTCTAATTTTTCTAAGTTTACCATTGACTTGCTATTAACATTTCTAATTTTTCTAAGTTTACCATTGACTTGTGGTGCTTTGTAATGCGATGACGGCAATATTTTAAACAAGATTTTATGGTTTCTTTTTCGTCATTGTTAGCAAACTTTCCTTTTAAGTTTTTACGAAGCCAATCTATCACTGGTCCATTTGAATAACCAGTTCCATTTTTAAAGCATTCAATAAACTTCTCAACTTCATCTTCTTCTACTTCTTCTAAAATTCCACTCATCAATCCTAGATAAAATATTCTTTTAACACTCTCGTTATAACAGTCTTCAACTTCACTTGACATAAATTTTATATTTTACTTAATTAGCGTTACGCCGTCTTTCTCGGCAATAGCCTTAATAAAATCTTCTTCCTCTGGACACTTGCCACCTTCCTTAGATGGACAATACTGGTTTAAGCAAATAGGACAAGGAACTATGTTGTTGCCGTCTTCGTCGTAATCGTTATCTATATTCATAACTTTATAAGTCTTAATTTATTATGTTTCTAAACAGGTTATGAAGCCTGACCTTGCTATTAAGCACGCTCTACTTTGAGCTATTCAGGAGTGAGGTGGTTAATCTCTTTGGAATAAAAAATCTAAAGCATACTTTATTTCCCTTTCTGAAAATCCATCATTAAGCATTCCAACTTTTACTTTTTTAACAATTAAAGCCCTTTTATCTTTTTAATTAAATCTTCTTTGTAGTCCTCACTGCAATTCTTACTGTTTCTAAGATAGTTGTCGTAGTTCTGAAAGCTCTTACCGTATTTGTCGCTTAGCATAGTGCAAAGCTTATGAACGGTTATGTCTCCAAACTTATCCTTGACTAGCTTAGCAATGTCTTCTAAGAACTCCTCTTTTTTAGTCCACTTGATTTGTATCATATCTTTTCTATTAAATTTTTATTTTCAAATACGTTTCCTATTACTTCAATAATTTTTATATTGTTTAAATATCCTGCACCAGCCCAAAAACTTCCATTTTCAAAATTTACTTCAACGGGATTATCATAACCACTTCCATCACTATATTTAACTTCTACAATATCCCCTTCGTAAATTTCTACTCCTGACTTGTCCGACAATCCCGTAAACTGTTGACTTAATTCCTTCAGCTCTCTTAAAGATTTAGGATTTTTAGAATTGCTTGTCAATCCAACGAAAGCTTCGTTTATAAATCCCCAATAAAAAAACATTTTAGCTTGACTATCATAAACTCTAAATTTTATTTCTCTGTTGTTCATATCTTTTTATTATTGCTAATTTACTTGATAAATATTTTAATTTTAAAGCTCCCCCTAATTCTAAAACTTGGTGATAAGTTGAAAAGTCTGGTTTTAATGCTCTGAGTATCTCTCGTATCCTTTCATTTGCCTGTTTTAAGGCGTTTAAAGGGGTCTGTGGTGCGTTCTTAGGGTCTATGTGGTAGTTTATGGGTTCTACACTCTGATAAGCGACTATGGCGTTCTTTTCAAATAATGGGACTATCTTACCTGAGTGTGTTAAAATTCTAAGTTTTCTATCCACTGTTGAATTTTTATGTGGTTTACAAAGATTATAGAGATAGTCTATTGTAGTGTAGTTTCCTATGGCGTTATAACATTTTTCTTCTATGCTCATATTTTTATTTACCTATCTTGGTAAAAATTATTTGTTTTGGTAACAAACCACTACAAATATATACTGTTTTAAAACTAATTCCTTTTTGTTTCTGATTTTCAAATTCAGTTCTTTTATCTGGTATTAAAAGTTGAGGTTCAAGATTGTTTTTTATAAATAAATTTGGTATTCCATTATCTGAAAAACATGCAAGAGGGAGAAATAAGGCAAATGGCTTATTAAAGCTAATGGCTCTTTCTACATATTTTGTTTTATTTTTGAATGGAGGGTTATCTAAAATAATATCAAATTCAAAGTCTGGTTCGTATGTTAAGAAATCTTTACCTTCTTTTGTTAATGGGTCGTAATGAGTATTTATTACTTTATATCCAAGATTTCTTAAATAATCAGCAAAATTGTGATAATTTTTACTAAAAGGACACCAAATAATTTTATCTTTTGAAATGTAAGGAATTATAATGTCTACTGCATATTTTGGTGTATATGCTTCAATGTTTTCTCTATCCATTGATATAAATTTTTCTTGTATATTCATATTTTTAATCTTATTACTATCCGCCTATTAGACGGACAGTGTATAAAGTTAAAACGGAATTTGTGAAATACCGCAAGTAAAGTCTGGTATTGGTGCGTTAAATTGTGGTCCTCTGTCAGTGCTAGTTTCTTGCCAATCTCCTGAACTTTCTTTTGGTTTAATTGGCGTAGAGAAAGCTGGCTTGTAATGGTAAAAGGTGTCTGCCCAAACTTTCCAATCTTTAATGTCAATCTTACCGCCTGCTATAATCTCACTAACCATTTTAAGGGCTACGTTTGCTCTGATGTCATCTTCCTTATTAGATTGAAAAGGTTTCGGAGGTGTTGGAGAATAATATTTTTCTACTGGTGCTTGCGGTGCTTGATAATTTACTTGTTGAGTAGCTTCTTTTGAGATGTTCACAGTTCTGGAAATATAAGTTTCTCCTGTTTGTCTTGTTCCGTGATACTCTTTCCAAGCGAAAGTAATCTGTTGACCAACCTGCTTTGTTTTTAGTAATGAGTAAGCCTGTGTTTCTCCTCCGTCTGATTTTGCTTTAAACACACTATAAGTATGTGTTCCGTCTTGTCCTTGACCTTTAACTTTTAGTTGACTTCCGTTGTCGGAAATCTCTAAGATTGTAATTGTTGTTTCGTTCATAAATTTAAGTTATTTAATAAATATTGCTATCTTTCTATAAATAATTACTTCCGTTTCAGTGTTAAAAATTTTATCAGTTTCTTCGTTGTAATTATTATCTGTTAAAAACTTTTTATATTTATTTTGTTTTTCTAGTTTTTCTTGTTCTGCTTTTTTAGCATTTTCTTCTGCTTCTGCTTTCTCTTTTGCTAATCTTTCGTTTTCAATCCTTTCGTTTTCTTTTCTGTTTTGTTCGTCTATTAAATCCTGTTTTTCTTTTTCAGCCTTTCTTAAAGCTTCTTGCTTTTCAAACTCTGCTTTCTCTTTTGCTAAGTCCAGTTCCTTTCGTGCTTTTTCTTCCGCTTCTATTCTTGATTTTTCTTTTTCAATTTCTATCTCTTTCTGTCTAGAAATTTTAGCGTTTTCTTCATCTATCAATCTTTGTTTTTCTTCTAAAAATTCAGAGCGTTTTTCATTGTAAAAACTTTCAAACTTTAAATCGTCCATCAATAGGATAAAGTCGTCTGCAATGGCTAGGTTTATTTTTAAAAGTCTTTCTTTTCTTTCTGGTAATAATTCAGCTCTTTTTATTTTATCTTTTTCAATATCTATAATTTCCTGCATTTCAGCCAAAGATTTTTCTACTGGTTCAACTATTTTAACTAGCTCTTTTTCTTTATCAATAATGGCTTGCGACATTTTATTAAAACCGTCTCTCAATGCTTTACCGTCTCTTTGAACATCACATCTTGCTCTTTTTAATTCTTTTCTTGCCTCATCTACTATTTTATATCCCTCTTTATCTTCGATACCTTTAATTTCTAACATCAAATATTTTACTGAAAGCTCTTGAAGTTCATTAGCTCTCTTTTCAAACACTTGCAAATTTGTTTCTTTTGTCTCCATAAATTTAGTTTAATAATGGTTTAAATAATAAATAAAGTTTTTCAGTCACAGCGAGGCACTCTTCGTTATGCTTAGTCTTTTCAGCAACAGTTGAATTTTCGTGGTCAAATTCTTCTTTACCTGCTCCTAAATAAATACGACACAACTCATCTAGGCTTTTGTACTTTCCGTAAACATTTAGTTCTTCAATAAGGTCTATGTGGTTATAAACTTCATAACGCTTACAAAGTCCTTTTAAGAACCTTATATGGCTAATTAGTCCCTCTCTAATCAAAGATCTTATTAGGACAGGAAAATCGAAATTTTTCCCGTTGTAAGTAATTATCTTACTGTTTTCTTTTTCTACCTGTCCGATAAAGTCATCAAATTCTTTTAAGGTTAGGTGTCTGATTTCTCCGCCTACTTCCTTAACACCGATAACACATACTTTTGCATAATCAATATCAATTTGCATTCCTTTTACACTTCCTTTCTTTTGTTCTTCAAGGTTGGCTTTAATCTTATCTGGGTCTTTGATGTTCTTAGGTGCTTTTATGTTCTCGTTGTAAAGCTCTACTAAGTCGGGGTTTACAGTCGTTTCAATGTCCACTATAAAACACTTAAATTTTGTATCAGTCATTATCATAGTAATTAAAGTTATTTTAAATAATCTTTATTATTTTTAACAATCTTGTCGCACATCCATTCTCGCTGTCTTCCTTTTTTAATCATTTCCATTGTCCACTTGGTTGCACACTCAACATTCATTGAACATTCATCTGAAACTTCTGGATGAAAATAGTCATTTATTTGAAATACGCCTCTATCTAATCCGACAACATTATTCTTATATTGCATAGCAAATTCATTAAATCTGCTCTCACAATACGCTAGTCTTAAAAGGTAGTCTTGATATTCAAATCCTTGGCTTACTATTCTTATTCTATCAACTACACTTAACTCCACTTTATCTTCTGCTATCGGCAACTTGTCGTAATGTTCTCTTAGCGGTGTTTGAGCCATGGACGGTCTTACAGCTGTAAAGATTATTGAGATAATTGTAATAACTAGGATTTCTTTTAATAGGCTTTTAAGATTATTACGCTTACGTGTTCTCCAAGACTTTTTACCTTTTGTTAAGTTTTTCATTTTTGTTTTGATTTTTTATTTAATTTATATCCTCTCCCCACAACCGCTTTTAGCACCTCTGAAAAAAGCGGTTATGTAGGATTAACAACTACCAACATTTCTGTTGGGGAGAAGATACAATGTTAATTATTTGCTAAAATATCTTCTGCGGACTTAAAAGCAACCTCATTAAATACGTCTTGATATTGCCCGTCTAAATCTCTAAGCATTACAAAATAATTTATATTGTCTAAAATTATACCTGCTATTTTTTCTCTGTCCATATTATTTTATTCTCCGCCTATTTAATTAAGAATTATTTACTAAGTTAGAGGCTGTTTCCTATATACTTTGATGTTTTCGTTTGGACTGCTTGTCAGTAATCCTCTCTACTCAATCTAGGTATGTATGCTGGACATTACTTGCCACTTCGCAAGCACCTAAAATATGTTAAAGAAAGATTTTAAATTAGTATTCTGCCGTCTTTTATTTTCCCTTTTTTAACTAAAAGTTTAATTGCTTTTTTTACTTCTTCGTATTCTTTTTCGTATTCTTTTT